>JACCDP011088560.1_pt1 | contig 11850 bp, 11 predicted proteins | sample 7445841 | NCBI WGS metagenome assembly JACCDP01 (sample SAMN15323441, study PRJNA562643) | freshwater metagenome | isolation source: river surface water | place: USA:Blue River Watershed | collected 2017-08-17
ATCGCTGTTTTGGGGATGTTGGGGTGCGATCGCTGTTTTGGGGATGTTGGGGTGCGATCGCTGTTTTGGGATGTTGGGATGCGATCGCTGTTTGGGGTTTGGGAGTGCGATCGCTGTTTGGGGATATGGAGGATGAGCGATCACTGTTTTGGGGATGTGGGGAGTGCGATCGCTTTTTGGGGTGTTAGGAGTGCGATCTCTCCTACAAACTACCAAACAATAGCAACTAAACCCGACGTAGTTATATTTTGATCGCACGTCAATAACCGTACAATTTCACCTTTACTTGCTATAACTAGCGCAGTTGCTGCAATTTGTCTATCGTGCATTTCATTAATAGCAGATAAGCTCATAGTCATTTCAATAACATCTTGATCAAGGGGATAAATTACCACACGAGGATCAGCTTCTACTGCTAAAATTACATCTTTAGGAGCAGGAATAGATGTTCTACCTCTTTCTACAATCCAAACAGCCTCAGCTAGAGTAGTCGCAGGAATAACTAACTGTGAATTAGGATCACAAAGGATGGCTTTAGCATTTGCACCTAACTTTAAATTACCTTCAAGAAACCAGATTAAAGCATGAGTATCTAGGACATATTTCATAATTTATTATGACCAGTCTAAACTGTCCTCACTATCCCCATGAAATTCAGCAATTTCAAAATCTGCTTCTGTTGATTGGTTATTACCAGAAAACATACCAAACTTCATTATTTTATTTTTTGGGTGATTTTTTTCCCACTTTAAAAAAGTGACAATAACCAGACTTTCTGAAATATCAGATGGTAATTCTTTAAGTTCTACTTTACCATTTTTGTAAATTCCTTCTATTGCTTGCAACATATTTTTAACGATGAGTAATTTTGGCTGATGTTGTTACTTTAACTATACACTATAGATAAGCGATAGCGAAGCGCTCCGTAGGAATCGCTTTTTGGGGTTGGGAGTGCGATCGCTTTTGGGGATGTGGGGATGCGATAGCGAAGCGCTGCTGCAAGCAGTTCGCTGTTTTGGGAATGTAAGAGGTGCGATCGCTTCTGGGGTTTGGGAGTGCGATAGCGAAGCGCGACCTAGGAATCGCTGTTTGGGGATTTGGGGATGTGATCGCTTCCTGGTAATGTAATTATATAATAAGCAATATAATGATAGATATGTATGTCAGCTAAAGATGTTTTTCATGGAGTTGTCAAAATAGCTTTACAAAAAGATGGCTGGTAAGTTACTAATGACCCACTTACAATTAGTGTAGGAGGAGTTAATCTTTCTATTGATTTAGCCGCAGAAAAGCTGATAGCCGCAGAACGGGAAGGACAAAAAATTGCAGTCGAAGTCAAAAGTTTTTTAGAAAGATCGTCTGCTATTTCGGAATTTCATACAGCATTAGGACAATTTATTAATTATCGAAGTGCATTGAGAAGGTTACAACCGGAGCGTGTTTTATATTTAGCAGTTCCTTTAACAACTTACAAAACATTTTTTCAACTTGATTTTCCCAAAGATATGATATTAGAGAATCAGTTGAAGCTGCTTGTTTATGATGTAGAGCAAGAGGTGATTTTTAAATGGATACATTAACTAAATATCGTCAGATTGTACAAAAAATATTACAGGAATATAGTGATCAAAAACCAGCTTACGGCAATATAGAAGTTGAGACGATTTTTGATACAGAACGTGACCATTATCAAATAGTTCATGTGGGTTGGGAAGGTCAAGATTGGGTACATAGTTGTATCATTCATATTGATATTAAAGTTGGCAAAATTTGGCTGCAATGGAATGGTACAGAGGATGATATTGCTGCTGATTTAGTGGCTGCTGGAGTTCCCAAGGATGATATTGTGTTAGGGTTTCAGTCTCCTTTTATGAGGCAGTTTACAGAATATGCTGTTAGTTAAAATATTTGGTTCTTCAGTACATAGTATGCTAAACTAATATTTAAATTTCCAAGTAAGCAAGCATCTTAATCGGAAATTATCAAAATTTCTAAATCCATATTTTCAGAGATGGAGAGACTTGCTTTACTTGATTGAGCTTGATTTTTTGCTCTGCTTATGTTTATTACCCCCCGGCGTTGTTCCCTTGCAAGGGGGACTACAAGGGGGTATTTTTGTGTGCATCTTCATACATAATTGGTATAAGAGAAAGAAATATTCTCTCTTACCTCTTGCCTATTCCCTGTCACCTGCTAATAATTCTCGAATTATCCGAGTTATAGCCTTTTGAGTAACGCGGGTGGCAATTTGTTGACCTAAAAGTTGCACTCCAGGATTAACAATGATTTGGGCTAATTGGGGAGCTAATTTTGTCGCATCAAAGCCTTTAGTTTCTCGCAAAATCCCCGCGATCCGTTTAATATGTTCTAGGGTTTGTTGTTGTTCAACGGTAGCTGAGGGAATTTGATTTACTGCTGTTATTCCTACCCTTTCTCTGAGTACATAAGTAAAGTTATGCAGGGCATTTTTACTCACAGCATCTATACTGTAGAAAAATTCATCAACTAATCTATCCCTAATAAATGCACCGCGTTCAGAAGAGAGAAATTCTACTCCTTGATTGACAACTAAATTAAGATCATATTCTTGGTTACTACGGGCATTTTTTAACAAGTTTTCCAAACGATTCCAACGGAATTTACCATCTTTAAACAGCAATTCTTTTAATGAAGTTCTTAACTCATCGGCGGGATCTGTTAATAGCCGTTTAGCAACATAAGGATAGGCTTCACTGAGAACTTTGAAATTGGGATCTATATAAATGGCAATCCCTTCTAAAGTCACAAGAGAACGAATAATTAAAGCGTAATAGGGGGGTACGCGGAAGGGATATTCATACATTAAAGCCGATAAATCATCGGTGATGCTTTTAATATTTAGATCCGCGACACTTGCACCTTGGGCATTAGCAAATACCTTAGCAAAAGCTGGGATAATCGGAGTTAGATCGGTTTCTGGGCTAAGAAATTCTAACTTTACATAGTCCTTGGCTAAACTATCAAATTCTCGGTTAACGACGTGAACAATGGCCTCAATTAAACCATAACGTTGGGGAGGTTTAACTTCGCTCATCATGCCAAAATCGAGATAAGCTAATTTACCATCCATCGTCGCTAATAAGTTACCTGGATGGGGGTCAGCATGAAAAAATCCATGTTCTAATAACTGACGCAAAGAACACTGGACACCAATTTCAATTAAATATCGGGCATTGATTCCTAATGCGGCAATTTTTTCCGGTTGAGTTAATTTGATCCCGTTAATCCACTCCATCGTTAAAACGCGACGGTTGGTGTATTCCCAGTAAATTTTAGGCACATAAATATCCTTCATGTGACCATATAATTCAAAAAAGCGTTCTGCATTTTCGCCTTCATGAATGTAATCCATTTCTTCAAAAATGCGATCGCCTAACTCATCCAAAATCCCGACTAAATCACTACGAACTCGTTTCACGTTGCGCTGTACCCAGCCAGCCAAATTCCGCAAAATATACAAATCTATAGTAATTCGTTCCCGTAAATCTGGGCGCTGTACTTTAATTGCAACTTCTTCTCCAGTTTTCAATTTTCCTTTGTATACCTGTCCTAAAGAAGCAGCCGCAATTGGTTGAGGAGACAATTCTGCATAAACTTCTGTCGGTGGCGCTCCCAATTCTTCCTCAATAAACTGATAAGCTATTTCATTAGGAAAAGCTGGTAATTGATCTTGGAGTCTTGTTAATTCTTCTAAATAAGTTGGCGGTACTAAATCTGGTCTGGTAGATAGGGCTTGACCGATTTTAATGTAAGCTGGCCCCAACTTTGTTAATAATTCTCTGAGTTGAACGGCGCGACGACGTTCATTTTTAACCACAAGTTTCCATTGCTTATCCCACCATAAGCCAAAGGCAAAGGAAAGAGTTGGTTGTAAAACCGTCAAAATCCGCCGAAAAACCTGTAAAAATCGTCCACTATATTGTGCTTGTATTTCCACAGGATCATATAGCACTGTCTCCGGTTCTGATCCCATTGTCAACCGCGCCCTATGTCTTGGTTGTCGAGATACTTCCGCCGATTTAATTACTAAAGTCTCCGTACTTTGTGCCGCTACTACTTCAATTACGGACAATTCGCCTCCGCGACTGTCCTCCTGACTTGTTCGAGAACTAGGGGGAAGTGTCTTAACCATCATGAAGAAGTCACCAGTTATATCAACGTTGTTAAATATTGTAACAATATCTTGTCTTTACGGGATATTTTCCCTTGAAATTATTACTTCTCATAGCAGAAGGCAAGGGGTAAGAGTGAAACCCTTGCTATGATTAGTTTTAGGGTGCGTCAGATATCAAAAATCTGTTTATTTACACGATTTATGCAGTCTGAGATGGTTGGTGAGCTTGCCGAACCACACCCTACTAATGTTCCAGTTGCGTAAGTTCTATTGTTGATGGATGATTCCTACTACAAACAAATATTCTGATTCCTGACTCCTGAATTCTTACTCTAAAATTTTAATTTGAATTTGGTGCAGACGTGGACCAATAATTGAGATAATAGTAAATTCCAGATTTTCATAATTGAATATTTCTCCTTTATTGGGTATCTTCTGCCATTGATAAAGCAAAAATCCGCCTAAAGTTTGATATTCTCTAGTTAAAGGTAAATTGAGATGCAAAACTTGATTAACTTCTCCTAAATAAATTTGTGCTTGTACTAAAAATGTCTGTTTATCTAACATTTGAATTAATAATTCATCATGTCTATCAGTTTCACCAGCATTACCAATAATCTCAGCAATAATATCTTGAATAGTTACCAATCCCACCGTACCACCAAACTCATTCACAACCATCACCATCGCTGGTTTCTCTTGCTGCATCATGGGCAAAAGTTCACTTAAAAGAGTCTGTTCTGGAACAAATCGTGGGGAATGCATCCAGGTTTGAATTTCTGTCTCTGGTGTGATTTTTCCTAAAGCTAAAGGTGGTGCCAAGTCTTGGAAGTAAACTATACCGCGAATGTCGTCTAAGGATTCCCCAATGATGGGATAACGGGAGTGACCTGTAGATGTAATTTCTTTCAGTAATGTGTGAAATGTGGCGTTGATGGGTAGGGCAATGATGCTAGTTCGGGGAATCATGATATCTTCAGCAGTAATATCGCCAAATTCAAAGACATTATTTAATAGTTCCCGTTCTGCATTTTCTAAACCTGTAGATTCTCTTTCTGTAGAAATAATTAATTGTAATTCTTCTGGTGTGACTGGCGGCCGCCAACTTTGACCTGTGTATTCAATTCTAAATAATCTTAATAGCCAATAGTTTGATTGATTCAAAATCCAAATAAAAGGACTGAAAAAACGGACTATTGCCTTCACTGATGGGGCTAAAAATCTCGCTAACTTTTCTGAATACAACATTGCTACTGATTTAGGACATAATTCTCCTAAAACAATTTGCAGATAAGCAATGGCAAAAAAGGCAATGGGGACTGATATAGAATGAGCTAATAAATAATTAAATCTCAAAAATAAAGGCCAGGATTCAAACCATTGTTCTACTAAGACGGCTATTGTCCCTTCTCCAATCCAACCTAGTGCCAAACTAGAAAGGGTAATACCTAATTGGGCGGTGGATAGTAGTCTATCAATACTCTTTTGTAATGTTTCTACAGCGATCGCTCCTAAATCCCCAGTTTGTACTAACTGTTGGATACGAGTTCGCCGCACTGTCACCATGGAAAACTCTGCCATCACAAAAAAGGCATTGATAGCAATCAGAACTAACACGCTAAATAACCGCAGCCCCACATCTGTCAAACTTAAGGTAGAAAAAGCACTCACTGTCCAAGTAGTCTAGAATTTACCCGATGGAAAAAGGTGGAAATTTTGGCTTTTTAAACTGAAGTCTAAAAAACACAATTCCCAAATCGGAAATTGAAAGTTAATTTGTTTTCTCTACAGGAATATCCGACAATTGTAACTTGAGTTTTTGAGTCGGGTAATCCGTTAAAGACAGAGATATCTGTTTCACATCATCAAGTAAAGCGGTAGGAATACTAATTGTACCTTTAAATTCGCTACTTTTGCCAGGTAATTCAGCAGGTAAGCCTTCTGTAATTCCGCTTAACGTTCTGCCTTTATCGTCAATAATATCTAAAAAACTATAGAGAAACCTGACAGAATCACCACTTTTGTTCTGCATATTTACTCTTACCAATAAATCACCGCCCGAATAGCGCACAGATTTTACAGACATAATTACGCCTTCACTTTCAGCAACCACGGGAAAACCTGGTTGAATATTTTCTTCTGCGGGTTCAGGGGTGTCCTTGGGCTGTGGCTTCTTAACTTGAATATCTTCTTCCTCTTCTAACCTTTCTACTTTATTATCCTGGTTTTTATCCCTGATTCTGGCTTTAACAGCTTTAAGAATATCTTCTTCCTTCAAAAAAGTTGTACTTTCTTGTTCTGGATTATTACCTTTATTGCTTTTAAATTTCGTCACAGGACGACCATCAGGCGTAGTGACCCCCTTAAGTGCCATACTTCCCAAGGTAAATCCTAAAAAACCACTAGCAGAACCTGCTCCCAACATCAGGGTTAACAAAATTAAAGTTAGTAGTACAGTAGTATTATTTTTCATTCGAGTCTGGTTATTACACAGCGAGAATAGGAATTGAGATTTATTTACTATATATGCTACTAGGGATTTTTCAATTTGGCCTTGCTAGGACTATCAAAATCCACCCCCAGGTGTTATTTATCTGGGAAGTGAACTAAGATCAAAATCTGCAACTGTTTTTAATGATAGTTTACAGGTTGCCAAATTATGGTAGAATGGTGTAATGTGTTTATAGTCAAAGTCATAAACTAATAACTAAACAGCAAACACCAGGTTAAATTCCTAGTGAAGACGCGCCTTTGGCCGATTGGGGAGGCAACGAACTCATAATTCGTCTTCAGGCTGGTTCGATTCCAGCAGGGCGCACTTTAGACCTATTCAATTACTTCATTACCTTTGCCTGGACACAATTCATCCATCCAAGAGGTAAAAGAACTACCAAGAGGAGATGGAGCAGAGGGAATGGTATTAGTGATTCCTTGTGATGAGTATGGACGCTTGGGTATTTGTTCCCTTTCTACCGCCACAGGTAGTTTATTTAAAGAAGGATAGTAGTTGGATGTACCCACTGCCACCACGGCTACACCTGTATTCATTTTCAATAATACCTGTTGACGTTGTTTTGATCTAGATGAATCTGTCAAGGGTATCTGCATAGGAGAGGTGCTAAGAATCTCATTTTTAGCCAGAGAATCCTGGGATTTTAATAAATTTAACTCCTGTTCAGGATTAAAGTGTAAACATAACGCCGTAATTATTTGATCAGGATTATTGTTTAAATCTAAAATGAAAGGCAGGATTTTTTTTAACTCCGGTTCTAAAACAGATAAAGTGGCTAAAATGTAACCAGAAGAAGGTCTACGGATACCATCATAATCTTTCCAGATTCGCATTTTTACAAGCCAAGAGCGATTTTGTTTGTAATAATTTAGCCACTTGATTTTTAATGATTGACGTAGACGCTGAATATCCATTTATTCCCTCACTGTATTGTGATATTCAGGAAAATTAGCCTGAAACTTTCTTAAATTTTGACTTTTGACTTGCTGTTGTGCATTTAAAATGCACAACAGCTTACCCGTGGGGATGAAACCGATAATACAGCATTTTCTGGACTCTTTGACCACCTAATAAATGTTGTTCTACCAGTCGAGGTATTTCTTGGGGTGAAACCCGACAATACCAAACCATCTCCGGTAAAACTAGCACCATTGGCCCATTACCACATTGACCTAAACAGCCACTAGCTGTAACTGTCACATTAGGTGCAGGGAAAGCCTGTAAAGCCGCTAAAACTTGATTTGCACCTTGTTTTCTACAAGTACGATGTTGACATACTTGCACACAAATAAGAAGAGATTCCTTTTGAGTTGGCAGATTCGACATTTTTGTAATCTTAATTGGCTGACAATATAGCAAAGGGTAAGACGTAAGAGTGACATCCTTACTATGATTAGGTTTTTGCAGCATTGCATCCTACCAAAATTATCCTAATATTACATCCTTCTAGAGAGAGAATAGAAAGTAGTGAAAAAATTAAACCCCTGAAAACTTTTTCAGCATTCTCTAAGAGGATGTTTGAAAAGTCTCTCATGGTGTACTCTGTTCTCTATTCCCTACTATCAGTCTTAATTTTAACTCTATTCAAGAATAGGATAGGAGACTGTAGAAGTCACTCACAAATTATCAAAAAATAGCTGTTTTTCAGCCTTGACATCTAATTAATAAGAGATACATTTATAGAAATTCATTTTTGCAGATTCAATTTCTTGCTTTTGTTGACTATATCAAATTGAGCACATTTAACCTGTATATGCAAGCATAGACTAAGTGACATCGGATACATTAATCACCTCGGAAAAGACTGTCTTAGAGGGTAGGACTTTTACTCTCCCAGACTCCAAAGAGATTTCCGAATGGCCTTGTGTAGTAAGTGAAAGACCACAGCCAACAATTACAGTTAAAGATGATGATTTATTCCTCTTCACGGATATTATTCCTAAATATGTATAAATTTTGTCACAAATATAGTCTAACATCAAATAAAAGTTGTAAACTTTAGTGTGTTTAGGACTGATAGTTCATACCATGCGTAAATAATAACCAGATTTTGTGTACTATATAAAACAAGTTACTTAAATTTATCTTCAGGTAAATTATCATGTTGATGCTACTTTTCCAGATTAGTAATGATTTATACGCTATTGAGAGCGCCCGTGTAGTTGAGGTTATACCTAGAGTGGCTTTACGAAAAATACATCATGTCCCGGAGTATCTAGCCGGATTATTTAATTATCGAGGTAAGATGATTCCAGTCATAGACCTGTGCCATTTAATCCGACAAACACCCAGCCGATTTTGTCTCAGTACCCGTATTATTATGGTCAGTTACCCTAGCCAAAATTACGGAGAACAATATTTGGGATTAATTGCGGAAAAAATTACAGACACTTTAGATAGACCAGAAGGTAATTTTGTAGATTCTGGTATTCGTATTAAAGAAGCACCATATCTAGGGGGTATGCTCATGGATGAAAAAGGCATAATTCAGAGGATTCATTTAGAACAATTATTTGCTGATGTCCAAAATACCTACTTATTGACTGCCGGAGAAGGTTATATAAATGATTTGTCTAGAAATTGAAAATCTATTATGTAGAAAGATAGGCATTGGTGCCAATATTATTGGCTCTAAAAAAATTGCCAAAGCTGTAGAAACTCGCCGTTCTATTTGCGGTGTTAATAAGTTAGAGGATTATTTACATATTTTACAAACATCAACTCTAGAATTTGATGAACTTGTGGAATTAATTGTTGTTCCAGAAACCTGGTTTTTCCGAGATATTCAACCTTATGATACTGTAGGAAATTATGTCCGTTCTCAATGGTTACATGAATCTTATACTAGCAAACTGCGCTTGTTAAGTTTTCCTTGTTCTACTGGCGAAGAACCCTATTCTTTAGCGATAACATTGTTAAATTTAGGCTTACATCCCCATCAATTTCAGATTGATGCAATTGATATTAGTAAAAAAGCTTTAGCTAAAGCCAGAACAGGAATTTATGGACGTAATTCTTTTAGAGGTAACAACCTAGAATTTCAAAACTGCTACTTTAAATTGATAGATAAGGAATATGAAATATCTGATCAAGTTAAGGTTGCTGTTAATTTTAGTCAGGGTAATTTATTAGATTCCCAGTTTTTATTGGACAGAAAACCCTATGATATTATTTTTTGTCGTAATGTTTTAATATATTTCGATCCATTATCTAGGCGAAAAACATTAAAAACATTAATTAATTCCCTAAAAACAGGAGGATTAATATTAGTAGCTGCATCAGAAACAGGAGAATTAGCTAATCTAGGAGTAGAAATAATTCGGTTAGATGGTGTGTCTGTAGGGAGAAAAAGACTGTCCAATACCCAAAATATCTTTGTAGACTCCTCTTGTATAAATCATCATCAGTCCCAAGATCAGAAAATCCATGCTCCCAAAATAACCACCCAGATATCTCGCCAATTTGTACCTATAAATACCGACATTAATCACCAGCAAAATCTAGAGATTCACCGCTTATTAGATGGTCAGTTAATCACAAAACAGACTAATGATTGTAATTTAGAGACAATCCGTAGTTTAGCTGATTCAGGTGATTTAACCGCAGCTATAGAACAATGTGAACAATATTTACAGGCAAATTCTACCGATGCAGAAGCTTATGTTTTACGGGGTGAGATTTATCAAGCACAAAAACTAGAATTACAAGCAGAAGAATGTTATCAAAAAGCAATTTACCTTGATCCCAAAAACTCAGAAGCTTTACTACATCTGACTTTCTTAAAAGAACAAAGAGGAGATACTACTAAAGCAAATATTTTAAGACAAAGGTGGCAAAGGTTACACAAAATGTGAGACAATCATACTCCTTTAAAAAAACGATTGATTAAAATCTAAAGAGGGCAATTTATGTTCAGAAATTTAAGTGTACGGACACGGTTAATTGGTGGATTTTTATTTGTAGGTTTACTTGTCTTAGTAGTGGGTTTAGTCGGCTGGAATGTAAATTTACGCCTGAGTGATGCCGTGAATACTCTAACTAGAAATAGTGTGCCGAGTATTATGGCACTGTGGAAAATTAATGAAGGAAAAACCCAAATAGAATCTTCAGAACGGGCTTTAATGGGTAGTTACCTTGATTTAGCACAAAGAAATGCTGAAGTCATGAGAGTTAAAGAAGCATGGCAACAAATTGATGCAGGTTTTAAACAATATGAACTCGCAGATAAAACAGAAGAGGAAAAGAAATTATATGCTCAATTACAAAGTGCTTGGAGTGAATGGAAAAAGAATCATGAGAAATTTATGCAAATGAATGAACAATTTGAAAGTTTAGGTATTCCTAACCCAGTAAATAAAGAACTAGAATTAATGAAATCAAATCCGGTAAATACTTCAGAACTAGCATTAGTCAGAAGGGCAAATAGTGCGTTATCGGAATTAAAACAAAAAGGTTTTGATAATCGCTCTTCCTTTGAAATGGCAACCAAATTACTGGTTGAAGATATTGACTTAAACGAAAAATTCGGTGCTGAAACTGATAAACAGGCTCAACGAGATTCTGAAACAGGTACATTTTGGTTATTGCTGGTTTTAGTAATAGGCCCTGTAACTGCTATTATTTGTGGTGTTACCTTGAGTCAGCCAATTTCTTCAAGTGTCAATGAATTAGTCAAAGTTTCCCAGTCTATAGCTAATAGCAATTCTCAATTACCAGGATCATTCCAGACAAAAGACGAAATCGAAAAATTAAAAACTGCTTTTTATACAGTAGCATCTAAGATGGGTGAATTGGTGAATATCGCCCAAAAAATATCTAGTGGGGATTTAACGGCATCTCTTCAACCGGCAACCACTCAAGATGAAATTGGCAAATTACAAAATGCTTTTTATACGATGAGCAAAGACCTGAATAATTTAATTTTCCGCATTCAACATTCAGGAGTACAAATTACCACTTCTAGTAGACAAATTGCGGCATCTGGTAAAGAATTAGAAGCAACCATGACTGAACAATTAGCATCTACAAACGAAGTGGCTGCTACTGCCCAAGAAATTGCCGCTACATCCAAAAATTTAGTCAAAATGATGGAGAAAGTAGCGGAAATGACTAACGTTACTGCCACTGATGCCAGTGAAAGTCATAATAAATTAATAGACATGGAAAACTCCATGCGTCAATTGGC
>JACCDP011078220.1_pt1 | contig 11849 bp, 2 predicted proteins | sample 7445841 | NCBI WGS metagenome assembly JACCDP01 (sample SAMN15323441, study PRJNA562643) | freshwater metagenome | isolation source: river surface water | place: USA:Blue River Watershed | collected 2017-08-17
CACCAGCTTTCAAACTCTGGTGATTGCATACTCACATTGTGCGGCAACACATACCTTGCCTCTATCTCGGTTTTGTATAAATGCCTCCCGTTAACAGCTTTAGCAGCCGCTAATCCAGCTCTCGTGGCTGGAAAGTATTTGTTGTATTCCTCCATCTCGTTGTCATCTCCTAAGACGATGACTGAAACGGAATAGCACGCTATTAGTCTGTCTTTGAAGACGGACAATCTATTGGCGTGCCATTGTGCTGGACGTTCTAATGCTTTTGTCATACCTCTCCTGTGGGTGTAAACAGCTCCCACGACTGCCTTTCGGCAGTTTCGTCCACGCTGCATGGACTCGTCAGGTGGGTTTAGATAGCTGCCGCCCACTTCTCAAATGATTTAACAGGCAACGAGCGTTTTTGCCTGTCAAGCACGTATGCCTCATAGGCGTTTAGAATACTCGTTTTAGCAGCCATCTTAGCCTCTTTCTCGCCAAGTCTTAGTTCAATCTGTGCTAAAACAGCAGCTTCATCACTGCCTAGCTCTTTGGATTTATAGCGATCAACGGCATTTAGTCCGTTCCGGCGATCGTCCATGGATTCAATGACTTGTCCTATTTCTGGGTTCCAAAAATAAGAAATAATATAATCTTCTCCTACCCAAAAACGCTGCTTACTAGCGTTTCTTTTTATTTTCTCAAACCAGTCGGGTACTGGTACTGCTGCCGCTTTCTTTGCAGCTTCAGCTTTCCTCTCTGTCTCGTACTGCTCATTAAGCATTCTTTGATGCTCAATTGTTTTAACAAAGTCACTCCATGTCATATTCTCCCGTTGGAGAAATTCGTACACCCATTTCTGGATGTACTTTAATACTTCTTTCTCACTCCAGATGTGAGTGAAGTCGCCGCCTGCCCAGACGGTAGTGCCGTCTTCATGACGGTATTCATAGCGAATGTCGTAATCGTATTCATAACGATTATTGTTGCGCATACCGTCTCCCTCCACTAGAGATGGTATGGCTATTTCTTTCTTTCTCCCTGTTGGAGAGAATCTTTGTCCCCAGTACTTTCTTGGTAGATTATTTACTACCGAACCAACTGCCTCCTCAAGCGAGGAAGCAGCTATTATCGCTGCTTTGTATCCTGGACACGCGTACTTATCCCAGTCGGATAAGCACGCAAAGTTTTTCTCTACTTCTTCTAGTAGAGAATTTTTACTTTCATCTTCCCAGCTAATCAACTGGGTTAGCCTATCAGCATCAGTATCTATGCTTCCATAGATACTAATCTCAATTTCTTCCCAGTTAACGTCTTCTGGGTTTTGGAATATTGTTAATATCCCATTTACTAGCTTTCCGTTTAGGCGAGAAGCTAGTTGTTCTTGTATATTTATGTGCAACTCATTGCACTTGATTTTATAACTCATTTTTTTCTCCAATTTCGCTTCAGCGTCTAGCAAGGGGAGGATGTACTTCCGACATCCAGCTTTCACTAGCACTGTGTATTTTGCTATTTGTCTCTGGATTGCCGTCATCTTCCTTCTCCTAAAGTTTACTTCTCTAGTATAAACCACTTTATTTTACCGTCAAGTACTTTAGAAATTTTTCTTTTTTAATAACCCACCCAAGGGGTAGGTTTACTTTAATCTCTATCGTCCCAGTGGCTGACTCTTGATTCTCCTCTCTTGGGCTTCCACTCTGACTGGATTTCTTCCAACTCCAAGAACTGCTCTCTCCACTTTAACAGCTCTCTCTCATCCACCATCTCCGCATCAGCAGAGTTGATTGACATTATCATCTCTTTTATCGTCATGTATTCACACACAACAATCTCTACACTGTTGTCATACTTCACTATCCCTATGTCTGGGCCGTCTCTTAACACCATCCTGATTTTGAGTTTGTATGCTAACACATCAGACAAGAAGTCTCTAGCACCAAACCGGAAATTTAAATACGCCGCTAATCCTATTATTTGCCCCCTATGTGGGGAGAGTTCTTGTGATAGCATTTATTGATAAACGGCTTTTGTTTTGGCAATATTGTATATATACAATTGGTGAAATTATGGCTAATTTAGGTGAATTAATAGTTCAATTATCCTTAGACTCTGATAAGTTTGAGCAAACATTAGCTAATGCTAAAAAATCTGTTCAGTCGTCAGTTAAAGAGATTGAGCAAAACTTAAAATTTAAAAAAATTTCTATTAAAGTTGATGACTCTGCTTTAAATAAATTAAATAAGCATTTAGACAAAAAGAAAGAACATATCGACAATCTTAACAAGCATCTAAAACAAACTCCCTTAACCGTATTTGTAAATGACAAAGCATTAACAGATTTAAGTTATAAATTAGCTGGGTTAAAAAGACAAAAAAATACAATACAAGTTGATTTAATCGTTAAAGAAAGTAAAACAACTAAAAGTAGTCAAAAATTATCTACTGGGACAAGTAGTAAGACGGATGGTAAAGAGACTGGACATCAATTTTTAGAGGGCGTAAAAACTGGAATTAATACAATTGATGATGTTGGTAAGATAGCAGGTAAAAAACTAAAAAAAGCAGTTGAAACAGAGCTTGGTATACGTTCACCTGCAACATCTGGAATTGATGCAGGTAAAAAATATGTTGAAGGGGTAGAAATAGGGATACAAAACGAATTACCCAGAATCAAAAAAGCAGGTAAAAAAATTAAAGAAATTTTAGCAAAAGAGGTTTCTTTAGAAACAGTTGCTTCGACTGAAATTGTTAATCAATCGTCAACTCCAAAGACAAAAACTTCTAAAACAAAAAACACTAAAAACTCTGCGGTTGCGTCAGCTTTTCAGAGTCCAAATAATGTAATTCAACAAATTGAAACTCTTAAAAAAGAGCAGCAAGAGTATTTTAACCAAATACAGTTACAAACTATTTCTATTGAACAATATAATGCTTTTATTGGACAATTACATAAAGAACTAGATAGCCTAAAAACATTTGCTACAGCTGAACAAAAAACTAAAATAACAGCAGCCAAGAGCCAATTTACAAAATCAAAGACTAAAGCTAAAAACATCTCTCAGCCTTCGCAAACACAAACTCTTAATAAAAAAACTAATCCATTATCTAGTTCTAGTGCTATTCTCGCTCAACAAGAGAAAAATTTAGTAGGCTTTCAAGAAGATGCATTAAAACTGATTGAGTCTAGCGATATGGCAGGCTTTAGCAAGTTAATGGTTAATTACGAAAAACTTGCTAGCAATACTTTTGCTTCTGTTGATAAGTTAGTTAAAAACATAAAATCACCAGAAGAAGCAAACTTAATATCAAAAGTAATTGAAAATTTAAATAGAAAATACAGTGAATCTAAAACATTGCTGCTTCAACGTCTTCAAGTTAAAATAGCTCCTCCGCAACAAGCTAACCAAGACAAAGTACCAAATTCAGGAATTAAAACAGCTGCTTCAAATGTATCTAAAGCAATTGACATAACAGATGATGAAATATTAGCAATTATTGAAGATTTAGACATACAGCTAGGAACAGAAAATTATTTACCTATTTTCCACCTACAAGACAAATTAAACATTAACAGGAAAGAACTAGAGAAAGCTTTATATCGATTGCAAAAAGCAAATAAGATTGATTTAGATTCGCTAAGTGAATATAGTGCTTATACGCCAGAGCAAATTAGTGCAGGGATACCTCAAATTGCGGATGGGCCTTTATTCTTTATACAATCATTACAGAAAAAAGTAGTAGGCTCTGATGATAAATCTGCACAGCCTCCTCTTTCTGAAGCTAAAAAAGTTTTAGAAAACACGATTAGTGACGACGAGGTGCTTGAAACAATCAGAAACTTAGATAAAGAGCTAGGTACAGAAAATTATTTACCTATATTTCATCTTAGAGATAAATTAAAACATATTAGACGGGAAGAGTTAGATGCTGCTTTGTTTCGTTTACAAAAAGCTGATAAACTTGATTTAGGGACTATACAAGAAACAAATCAATATACTGCTGAACAGCTTGATGCAGGAATTCCTGATGATTATATTTATCAATGGTTTTTCTTGATGCAAACAGATAAACCTGTAGGTACAGACGTAGATAACCCTTTAAATACAGATGAAAAAGATTTTCAAAATTTAGAGTTAACTAAACCTAAAAAGGAGAAAAAACCTAAAGCTAAAAAACAGTCTGCAAATACAGGTAAATCCAAAAAGAAAAACCAATCAACAAGTTATGAAGAAATCAAAGAGGATATCTCTGCGGCAGCGGCTGCTAGTCTTAACTTGTCTGAAGAATCTAGCGCTCTATTAGCTGAGTATGAAAAACAATCTAAAGAAATACAAGAAGCTGGTTTAAAATTACTTAAATCTAAAAACTTTTCAGAGTTTAAAAATGTTTTTATAAAATACAAAGAGATATTAAATATTAACATTAATGCTCTTAATGAATTGCAGAATAAAGCTAAGAATATTGGAGCAGCGGCAGAAGAGCTAAACCAGGTAGTTGATGCTATTAACAAGATGCAACAATCTTATAATCAAACATCTGAAACATTAAAAGAAAATTACCAAAAAATTAAACAAGAAAGCGCGGAAACAGTTAAAAAAACAGTGCAACCACCAAAATTAGAAGAGGAAAAAATAGCACAAGCACCAAAAACAAAAAAAACGACTACAACTCCTAAAAAAAATAAGCAAGCGGAAGTAGAGCCAACTTACGATCAATTCAAAAAAGATGCTTTAGGCTTATATAGGGAACTTAATCTTGGAGAAGATTTGAGTGATGGCGGTTCTATGTCCATTCATCAGCTTAAAGCAATGCTGCCTAATAAAAGGTATTCTCAAGCGCAAATTGAGAAATATTTATTAGACATGCAAGGTGATGATTATTTTAGGCTATATCAAGACAGCGGTTCTACTCCGCAAGAACAAGAAGCTGCTATTAAGCCTGGTGGTTTTACTAGAACACATTTTTCCTTGGAATCCCAGCATTTAGGGATGCTTAAAAAGAAGTCTTTTGAAGAGATATCTAAAACATCGCAACATTCTTATAACACGTTCAAAAAAGACATTGCAGACTTGTTTACAAAACTAGATACGCAAGGAGATCATCAAGGACTAGTACCTATTTACGAATTAAGAAGGAAGCTAGAAGAAGGAAAATATAGCAGGGAAGAGTTTGACACATTTTTAACAAAAATGATACAAGATGACTACTTCACTGGTATAAGTGCAGAAATGAAAAATAGCTCGTCAGGATTTAAAGGGAAAGATTTTGAGAATATGTCTTCCCCTGATATGATTAGGGATTCATTGAAAGTACAAGGCACCGCAGCGAGAACTGTAGTAAAGGCATCAGATAAGTTTGATGAAATTGCACCACCTGTCGTAACTGCACCACCTGTCGTAACTGCACCACCTATCGTAACTGCACCACCTGTTGTAACTGCACCACCTGTTGTAGCGCCAGTACCTAAAGCAACAGATGAAGCTAAGATAATTAACAAAGAAGCTGCAAAGCTACTTGTCGATTACCAAAAACAATCCGCTATTGCATTAGAAACCGGTTCTAAACTACTTATCTCTAAGGATTTTACTGCTTTTAAAAATGTTTTTATTAACTACAAAAAAATGTCAGAAGAAAATTTAGAAGCACTTAAAAACCTAAAAGAAAAAGCTAAAAGCACTGGAGCAACAGTAGAAGAAATATCTAAAATAGCAAAAATGATAAATAATGCGGAAAAATCTTATGCTGATGTTTCTAACGATTTAAAAAGTACTTATCAAAAAATTAATGAAGATAATAAAAACAATGCTAAAACAATAGCAAAAAGTTCTTCTAAGCCTACTCCTGCTCCCAAGCCTACTCCTGCTCCCAAGCCTGCTCCTGCTCCTAAACCTATTTCCAAAACTGAAATACAACCTACGTACGATCAATTCAAAAAAGATGCTTTAGGTTTATATAGGGAACTCAATATTGGAGAAGATTTAAATGATGGTGGTTCTATGTCCATTCATCAACTTAAAACAATGTTGCCTGATAAAAGGTATTCTCAAGCGCAAATTGAGCAATATTTGTCGGATATGCAAGGTGATGATTATTTTAGATTATATCAAGACAGTGGTGCTACTCCACAAGAACAAGAAGCTGCTATTAAACCCGGTGGCTTTACTAGAACACATTTTTCCCTAGAATCTCAGCATCTAGGAATGCTTAAAAAGAAGTCTTTTGAAGAAATATCTAAAACATCACAACACTCGTATAACACATTTAAAAAAGACATTGCGAATTTATTCACAAAACTAGATACTCAAGGAGATTATCAAGGATTAGTACCTATTTACGAATTAAGAAGAAAACTAGAAGAAGGAAAATATAATAGAGAAGAGTTTGATACATTTCTAACAAAAATGATACAGGACGACTACTTCACTGGTGTAAGTGCAGAAATGAAAAATAGTTCTTCAGGATTTAAGGGGAAAGATTTTGAAAATATGTCCTCTCCTGATATGATTAGGGACTCATTAAAAGTACAAGGCACCACAGCGAGAACTGTAGTAAAAGCATCGGATAAATTTGATGAAATCAAAGTTTCTGACGCAGCAAATCTTAATAATACTGGCAAAGAAGTTGTTAAAGGCATGAAGTCTGGTGTCGCCGACATGGACAAAGTAGGCAAGGAAGCGGGTAAAAAATTTAAAAAAGGCGTTCAATCAGAGTTGGGCATCAAATCTCCGTCTACAGTCGCTATAGATATTGGGGAAAAATTTATACAAGGTTTAATAATAGGACTTAAAAATAAAATTCCTGAATTAAATAATTTCGTCAAAAATGTAGTTTTATCCTTTAAAAATACATTTTTGAAAAGCAATAACTCTTCTGAAAATTTTGTTTTGCCTGACAAAAATCTAGTAAAAAACTTAATACCTAAAATAACATCTAGTCATGTATTTAACAATTTTAAATTAATTGGCACAAGTGTCTCTGAAGGTTTTTTGGCAGGTGCTACTAATTTAAAAAAAGGATTTGAGCCTGTTGGAAACATTTTTAAGTCTATAATTACCAAGGTCAAATCTGTGCTTAAAATTAGTTCTCCTTCAAAAATTATGGAGTCAATCGGACTTGACTTTGGTAAAGGCTTTGAAAATGGTGCGATGGCTTCCTTGGTATATTCTTCCCACAAAATATCTGAACAATACAAGAAGACAATTAATAAGTTAATATCAAATCCTGCGACATCAGCTGCTCAACGACAACAACTAATAGCACAAAGAGACGCTATAGATAAGCAGTTACAAACATTTGCTCAGAAATACAAATCTGGAGGGTTTGTAAATGAAAAAGAAGCAATGAAAGAAGTTGGTAAAATATTTGCAGATAGTATAAAAGCAGGCAAATCACAAGGGCTGGATGTACGCCAAATTATTGCAGATGCCAAACAGCAATTTGAAACAGCACAAAAACCTTTAATGGAGCAGTTATTTGATTCTTTTAAAGGTTTGTTTTCGTTTGACTCTCAAGATGGGAGTATTGGTGGAATTGCAAAAATGGTTCAAAGTTTAGCTCCTCTTTTCTTAGCAGTTGGTGGTGCTATTTTTGTTGCAATTACTCAATTTGAAAAGTTTGTACAACTTTTCCAAAAACTTGAACCAATGCAAAAACGTCTTGAATTTACTTCTGGTAGTAAACAGGGCGCTATAATGGAAACAGATTATGCACTTCAATCTGCAAAGCAAATAGGAGTTCCAGCAGAAAGTGCAATAGATGCCTACGGTAAAATAGCTGCCGCAGCCAAAGGGACAAAGTTGGAAGGCAAAGGAGCTAAAGAATTATTTGAGGGAATTAACCAGTCTATTGCTAGTATGGGGCTTGGAACTGCGGATGCTAGTCTTATCTTCATGGCATATACTCAAATGCTCTCTAAAGGCAAAATTTCAATGGAAGAATTAAGACAGCAGTTAGGAGAGCGATTTCCCCCTGCAATGCAAGTATTTGCTAAAGCTTTAGGTGTTTCTGTTGCAGAAGTAACTGAGTTGTCTAAGCAAGGCGCATTGTTATCGGAAGAAGTATTGCCAAAAGTGGCGAAAGTATTAAAAACTGACTTTAAAGGTTCTTCCGACACTGGAGATAGTTTTGCTGTTGCATTAGTAAAACTAGAAAATATTGCAACTGAAATTAGCTTTAAGATAATTAACGCGTTTTCTGGCACATTAGCTGGAATTACCAATGTAGTTACTGGATTTGCACAACTAATAAGTAATTCTTTTGATTTAGCGCTAAAAGCTGTTGGTTCTTTCTTTATTGGAGCTGCGGCTTTAATGACAACTGGATTAACATTTTTACTTAAATCTACTCCAATAGCTGCTTGGGCAACTAGTTTTGTTGGTTTGTTGACTGCTGGAATAGCTCCACTAATTACTTCTGTTTTTTCAGTTGCAGCACCTCATATAATGGCGGGAGTTGCATCTATGTTCGCTGAGCATAACCCATTTCAAATTATAGCTGACAGTTTTAAAAATTATATGGCTATGATTGTTACTACGGTAAATCAAGTTAAACAACAATTTACAGGAGAAGGACTTTTATCAGTAATTATTGGCAAAGAAGTTTCTAGTAATCCTTTTCAATCGCTTATAGAATCTTTAACTAACTTGTTTAAGATGATTCCTTCTGGAGTTTTAGAGTTTATAGCATTAACACTAGTTCTTGGACAAATACGTTCTTTAGCTGTTCAATTAGCCGGACCAATTTTGACAGCTTTATCTAGTGCTTTTACGGTTTTTAAAGCTGCTCTTTCTTCTGTGGCTCAATCAGCAACAAATTTACCTCAGATGTTGGCTAATGTGGGTAAAGCCGCTAAATCTTTAGCTACTTTGTTAGCGGAAGCTATATTAGCAATAGGCATACTTTTATTATCTAAAAGTGATTTTTCTAATCCTGTTCAACAGTCCATGGATAAAATGGCTTCTGCTATTAATGGTTCTTTGAACAGTATTACAAATACTATCGATGGAATGAATAAAAGTCTTCAAAATACAAGTAATATCAGCAGTAATGTAGGGACAAGCATTAAATCTATTGCAGACTCAATTCCATCAAAAGGATTGCAGCTAGATATTTTATTTGCTCTTGGATTTAAAAATAAAGGATATACTACAGACGATTTTGTTAAAAATGTCAATAAAGCATTAAGAGGCGAAATAAGTGAAAAAGACTTAAGTATTCTTGAAAAAATGAAATACAAAGAAGTTTTGCAAGGTAGGCAAGCTGAAGCTTCTGGCGACTGGATAAGAACACCAATTGGTGGAACTCCATCAGCAAACAAAAAACTTACTAATAATCAAAAAGCTATTATACAGCAATATGGGCTAACAGGACTTGTAGCAGATTCAGATTATGATATTACTTTGGGAACACAACAAATACTGGAAAATTTTGAAAATTTAGACAAGAATCTTAAAGGTTTTAAAACTAAAACAAAAGACATAGGGCTTACTGAAGAAACTAAAAGTAAGCTGTTGTTAAATCCTGCTGTAAAAAAATCTATTGAAGATGCAAACAAGATAAATGCTGAAATAATGGCTTTATCTCTGCAAAGGGCAAAAATATCTTCTAGCAAAAAACCGGAAGACATTAAAAAAGTAGCTGAAATTGATAAAGAAATAAAAGCTAAAACCGATAGATTTAAAGAAAAAACGAAGGGACTTGATGACATTAAAGATCAAGTTGCAGTCATGGAGGAAACTGTAAAACAGTTTGAATCATCTATTGATTCTATACCAGAGGCAGTACGCCCTAAATACAGAAAATTAGTAGAAGAGCTTAAAGCTGGTGCTGAAGAAGCCAAGAAGATTGTGTCTCAAAATCTTCCGACCAATCCACTTGAAAGTATTTACCAAAAAACTGTTACTGCGTTAAACAGATTTCAATCGGCTTACGAAAAGTTTTCTGCTGCAATAGGCAGGACATCGTCAATGAGAAGTGAACGCATATATTCCTCTGGGGCTAACTCTGGCGATATTAACAACGCCATAATGCAATCTGGGATTATTTCTGGAGAACAAAAAGTTAGAGGGTTATCTAGAATATTAACAATGCGAAAGGCTTCTCTAGACACTTTGTCATTAATTCCGCAAACGCTTCTTACTACTGATGTTAAAGATCAAATAAAAGAATTGCGTGATCAAGTTCAGAATGATGCAGGTGAATTAGCTGCGGGGAAAGCCGAAATTGCCAAGTCTAAATACGATTTAAAACAAGCTTTGGAACAACAGCAAAAACAAGTAGATGATTACGTTCGTTCTGTTACTAGAGAGATAGATCAAGGGCGATTAGAGATTAAAAAAGCTAACCAAGAAATACAAAACGCTAATTTTAAGACCAAAATTAATGAAGCTTTAACTGGATTAGGAGACACTGAGTTTACTAGATATATAGATGGGCTGGTATCTATTATAGAGCAATTAAATCAGACCGCTTTAGGGCAAATAGATACTGAAAGAACTAGTTTAGATTTTAAAAATAGAATCAAAGATAGTCAAATAGAAGCAAAAGATCTTATTGAAACATTACCTTCTGGTAAAGATATTATTGGAGTCACAGAAGATATTGAATCTGATATGAAAGAAGCCTTTACGCAATCAAGTAAAGAACTAGAGGCTTTAATAAACACAGTTAGAGCATCAGCAGCAAAAGTAACCGAACAGACTCAACAAACTGTTAAAGAGTCAGGGGAGGCTAATAAAAACACTGAAAAATTAAATGAAAACATGATAAAAACTAACGAGTCTGTTTCTAATATGAATGTTAGCTTGCAACAAACTGTTGACTTGCTAGAAAAATCTGCGGGCATAAAAATAGACCCTTATTCCAATACAACACCTACTCCATCAACTCCTACTAACAGCTCTTCAACATCTAGTAATTCATCTAACCCTAACAATATTCAGAATGTGTTTTCTTCTTTGTCTAGCTTGTTTGGTTTTTCACAGAATGCATCTAACATATCACAAAACGCGTCTAACATAATTCATCCAGTAGCAGGAAATTCTACTTTTACGAGTGGATATGGGATGAGATGGGGTAGAATGCACAAAGGGGTTGACTATGCGGCACCAATTGGTACTCCTGTCGTTGCTAGTTTTGATGGTAAAATTTTAAACATTGGTAATCAACCTGGTGGATGGGGAAAATATATTCAAGTAGAACATTTGGTAGACAATAAGAAATTAGAAATATTAATTGCACATTTAGACTCAACACTTGCCACGGTTGGGCAACAAGTTAAAGCTGGAGAACAAATAGCAACAGTGGGCAACACAGGATACTCTAGAGGACCTCACGCCCACATAGAAATAAAAGAAAATGGAATACAAATAAATCCAGCTAAATATATAACTAGTTCTATAAACCGTATAAATGCGACTTCTTCTGCTTCATCTACCCCTTCATCTGCTGGCGTAAACACTGGTGCTATTGCAGATTCTCAAAAACAAAGAGAAGAGATTCTCAAGCAACAAGATGAGGCAAATAAACAGCGTGCTGAAGCTTTAAGGAAGCAAAATGAGGCATCAGTTATTCGTAATCTTGATAATTTCTTTAAAAATACTAGAAAAACAATCAGAGAATCTAGGGATTCCACTAATAGTTTAACAAGATCTTTTTCTGACATACTTAACGAATATTCTCCTGATAAATTACCTGATCCACTAACACCCGAAAGCATAAAGTTAACCGACACTCTTAATAAGTTAAATGATACAAGACAAGATATCCAAGAGAGATTAAATTCTCTTAGGCAATCCTTTGTAAAAGGAACCGATGGTAAACTAACTGATACGTTAGCTTTGTTTAACCCACTCAGGAAAGGGCTTGAG
>JACCDP011322162.1_pt1 | contig 11848 bp, 16 predicted proteins | sample 7445841 | NCBI WGS metagenome assembly JACCDP01 (sample SAMN15323441, study PRJNA562643) | freshwater metagenome | isolation source: river surface water | place: USA:Blue River Watershed | collected 2017-08-17
CAAAGCCAATGTCGATGCGGACCAACTCCGCAAGACACTGACGGTGAAGCCGATGATCCCCAAGGTCTTCGTCTCCAACCCCAACGCCGTACCCCGCTACAAGGTCTACAAGGAGGTAGACGACAGCTTGTACCTTCCCAAACACTTTGGCATCGACACCTACGGTCCACCCGCCGAGACGACACGTGACGTGCCCGAGACTCATGCGTCGCACTGGGCGTTCCAAGGCTCTCTGCGTGCTGTCCAGCAGCCTGTGGTCAACTCGTTCCTTGACCCTACGCCGCACGATGGCATTCTCTCCCTTCACACGGGCGGAGGCAAGACCGTGTGCGCTCTCTACATTGCGTCCCGTCTGCGTGTGCCCACGCTGGTGATTGTTCACAACTCCTTCCTGCGTGACCAATGGGAAGAGCGTGTCAAGATGTTCCTGCCGTTCGCTCGGATTGGGCGCATCCAGGGCGACAAAGTGGAAGTGGAAGGCAAGGACATTGTGATTGCGATGCTCCAGACGCTCTCGATGAAGGACATTCCTGTGGCCACCTTCAAGCCTCTCGGTCTGGTGATCGTCGACGAGTGTCACCACATTGCGTCGGAAGTCTTCGTCCAGGCTCTGCCCAAAGTCACCAGCAAGTACATGCTCGGGCTCTCCGCCACCCCGCTGCGCAAGGACGGACTGATGCACGTAGCACACTGGTTCTTGGGCCCACTGCTCTACAACTCCGACACGGGCGACAAGCAGGACACGGATGTTCACGTCGAAGTCTACGAGTACGAGAACAATGACCCCACCTTCAATGAGATTCTGTACAATGCTCAAGGCGTCATGTTTACGACACTCATGATCAACAAGTTGACCGAGTGCGCCGACCGCACACGGTGGTTGACGGAGATTGTCCAGGATGTCCTGGAGGAATCACCGCAACGTCAAATGCTTGTCTTGACGGATCGGGTGCAGCATACTAAGGATCTACTCGCAGCCCTACCGGAACCTCTACGCGAACGTGCCGCTATTCTGTCTACGGATGTAAAAGCCGACAAGCGCGCCGAGTTCTGTGCCTCCAAAACCATCTTGATTGCGACATACGCGATGTGCAAAGAAGGCTTTGATGTACCCACACTCAACACGCTTCTCATGGCAACGCCCCGTCCGGATATTGATCAGATCGTCGGACGGATTCTGCGGGTAGAAAAATCAGCACGCACGACCAATCCTCTGATCTTGGATGTCGTGGATCCGCAGTTTCGGCGTCAATTTCAAGAACGCAACTCCCTCTACAAGAAGCGCAGCTACAAGGTAACCAAAATGGAGCTCAAGCCTTAGCTGCCTGCTCCAACCCTGCCGTGCCCCGCAGGAGTTCCTTGGGTAGCGAGGGCATCGTAATCGACTCTTCAATCTCGTTCAGAGACTCAATGGACGGGACAGCAGGCACTACCTCCTTCTTCACCGCAGCCTTAACCATCGGGTTCTGCATGACAAACGACTTTTTGGATGACAAGTCTGGCGCCGGTCCAATCTTGACGCGCACGTCCGGTGACCTGGCATCGTCGCCTGGCACGCGATAGACCTGAATCTTGTGGAGACCATTTGCCTCCTCGGGCTTCGCAATGTCGGTCAGCTTCTTGAAGCGGCGCTGGAACTTGTGGATCACCGACGGCGGGATCATGGGGCTAATCTCCGCCAGACGATCGTACGTGTCCTTGACCACCTTCAAGAAGTCATTGGGCGTCATGCGCTCATCGCGAGGCAGAGCCAGTTCCACCGCAATGAAGCGGTACAACTTGGCGTAATTGATGGACGAGATGCGATGTCCCTCGGCACGTTTGGACCAACCGAAGTAGGTGCCCATGGTGTTCAGGATGCCGACAACCAGCGATCCTACACCGAGAGCAATGGACGAGATACGTGCGTCCTCAAACATGGACTGAGAGCCCGCGTTCAGGAAGGCAATCACGCCAGACCCGACAATCACGGGCAGATCAATGAAGGTCTTGCGCACGGAGTAGAGCTCCTCGGACTTCTTGTGGACCCAGGCGAGGCAATTGGCCTTCTCGCCTGTAGCAACAAAGTACTCTTCTAGCCGCTCCGTCCAGTGAATCTTCTCCGCTATCTCCCCTGCCGATGCGCCGTCCCCCATTTATCTCATTCCCGCCATTTTTCCGCACGCGTAGGAGTAATGGGGAAGACGCGCCGTGGAGGCATGGCCCAATGGCGGGAAGGTGTGGATACATGTGTATTCAAGCCCGCAGTCAAATGTGAAGGGGATGTAGAACGCCCCTCCGGCATTTCCCGCATTCGGAGGCGAAACAGTGCGAGACGCGATATTGCAGTTGAGACCCGTATTCGTGATGCGTTCCCCCAACTCGTGGAGAAAAAGTTGGTGTCTGTCTACTCTCGGGCATGCGTTCCAGAATATGAAGTGTCCGATGACGAATACGATGTACCCGAAGACCGGAGAAGTGATGGATGCAGCAAACTTGGAGACATTAACCCTGGACCGGAGCCCGACCATATCAATCTGGTCACCGACAAATGGGCAGGAGAACTCTATGACTATTTGTTCCCTGATGAACATACGGATCTTGATCAATTGATGAACTGGCGATCTGCCATCCGTGGTGCTAGCTGGGCAGCCGTGCAGATGGTCCCCGATGCAGGTCCGTGGATTGTGCACACCGACTGTCATTTCGGCAATGTGTTGTATCGACGGATCACCGGCGGCGGAATCAAGACGGGTCTGGCAGACTGGGGTCGGACACTCATCATTGAGAATCCCAATGATATTGCCAGCGTACGCCAAGGCATCCGTGAGTGGGTTCTAAGCCTAACGTATTTGCAGCCTCGGGCGGACTGGACCGACAATCAGATTCGAGCAGCGATTTCCCGAATCGGAGGACGTCCCCAACACCCTCGGCATATTCTGAATGCGGTGGCGCTTTTGATGGCACCACACACTCCAGAGGTGTTTGCCACAAGTATGGCCAAGATTCGCGGGTGGGTCCTATACGTGTTGGTGAAGCAGTGTGTGGATGCGATTCCGGAAACCGAGCATGACCGTGTATTTGTTGGAGCGGACCGGCAGACTCCAAGTGTAGAGGCACTTCTGACGGCCCGTGACAACACTGCACTCCGGCATTTGCGCACGGACTTGCTAAACCCCGAGGAGGCTGCTCCGGCGGAAGGCGGTATGTACTGGCCTGCCAAGTATCATCGGGGGTTGACGCGGCGGCAGAACGCTCAGCGGAAACGCTCTGCGACCCGTCGTACCAAGATGAAGGTGAATGATCCCAAGGCGTACGTGCCTTGGCTCACGGACAAGAAGGTAAAGACGCGTCGGTCTTCGTACACCCAACGCTTTCACAAGAAGTATCCCGACGCCAAGACCCTGCCTGAGATTGCCAAAGCCACCGGCATTTCCAAGGCTACGCTCCAAACCGTGTATGATCGGGGCATGGCAGCCTGGCGCACGGGTCATCGTCCAGGTGCGTCACAGCACGCTTGGGGTATGGCTCGAGTCCATTCGTTTGTAATGAAAGGCAAGACCTACCGGACAGCGGATGCGGACCTTGCTAAACAGGGTCATACGCAATAGGTACTTGTTGTGCGGGAGGAGGATAGTAGTCCTGCCGGAACGGCATATACATAACTTGGGGAGGCGCAACAACCCGTGCTTCCAACACCCGAAGACGGCGATAGATATCGCGACATGCGCGCAGGCCTATGCCTACGGTCATGCAGTTGACAACGATGACAATGCCCGCAGCGGCAGCCTGAATAATGCTGTCTACTTGCATTTAATAACTGAAGCGAATAGGAACTTTCTGGGTTTTCTTTGACTTGCCCTTGCGCAGCTTGCGCAGCTTGCGCGTCTTCTTGCCACGACGACGCCCGCCCTTGGGTACGGAAAAGACCGCATTGTAGATGCCTCCATCGGGATCCTCGCCAATTTCCTCAAGCACGTACGTGTTCTTATTGGCAGAGTATGCCGGCTCGCCTTCCGCAACCTTCATCAGCTTGCCCTCATTAACCAGCGCATCCAGATTGGCATCGGTCATGAGATGGACACCGTTCGCATCTTGACGAATAGACCCCTCAATACCGCGCTGCGCAAGGTTCTCATCCATCGCTGCGACAATCTCCGGCGTCGCGGCTGCGGGATTTCCATCAGCGTCTTCCAAGGTTAGAGCGTAACGCATTTTGTATAATTGTCGCACTAAAAACCAATGTACTCGCCCAAACGTCGACTGCGGCTGTTCCGCGACCCTGCGTGGGCCGGAGACGCCCCGGAACCTCCATCGGGGTCGTCTACGGACATTCTCTCGTTTGCCCGTACACTTGCTACGACATACGAAGGGTATGACGCAGTGCCTACCGACGGAGGAGCGCTCACAATCAACAGTCAGTCCGTGGGGAACTACGAAGTGACAGCACGGAAAGCCAATACGACCATATCGTCCTTCACGGCGTCGGATTGGTTCACGACCACAAAGGACACGACATCCTCGTGGATTATCGTCAATGGGAACCTGACCATCAACTCAGGACAAAACGTGATTCCGCCCACTCGCAAACTCTTCACAGTTGTCTATGTGACAGGGAACCTAACCATCAATGGGGCTATCTCCATGAGTGCACGTGGTGCCAACCATTCGGGCACAGGAAATTCGGGTGGAGCCACGACAGCGGTTGATATTCGGATTGGAACGGGTACGTTTAGCGCGGTGGTGAACCCCCAGATTCCTGCCACGGGAGGCGCAGGAGCAACCTCCGTAACCTATCCCTCTTCACCTAACTACAGAAATGGAACAGCCGGAACCAATGGCGGATCTGGAGGTGGAGGAACAGGTGAGGCATTCGGCTCAGGAGGTGTGGCGAGCGCAGGAGCAGCGGGAACCTGTTTCAGTGGAGGAGCTGGGTCGGGTGGCGCCTATAGCACAACAAGTGGAGCTGGTGGAGCAAATGGAGGAGCGGGCGGAGCGGGTGGAGGAATCATTACAGGCGGAGGTTCCGGTAACCCAGGGGGGGCAAAAGGTTCGGGAGGCGTCGATGGAAACACTGGAACAGGTGGAACCTTGATTGTCATTTGCGAGGGATCTTTGAGTGGAACGGGAACAATTACGGTAGCAGGACAACCAGGGGCTCGTCCCAGCGGAAGTCCCGGAGGCGGAGGCAGTGGTGGTGGAAGTGCGAATGTTTTATACGGAACAAACCCAGGCTCCGCCGTGACCGTGACTGCAACAGGAGGAGCTGGACTCGCATCTGGCAACGGTGGCGATGGAACTGCGCGCAAGCTCGCGATTGGGGCTAACTAAAAATCCACCTCTGGTAAGAACAAGATGCAGTTCGAGCGTAACGGAGTTCTGGTCCAGACGTCTCGCCCTACCGGCGAGTTGCGGACTGTCAAGCGTGTTCTCACCATTGATTCTCGTGACCGTGACCCGACCAAGTATGTGAAGGTCAATGGTGGCGCATCCACGTCGGATCCTGGCGACTATGTGGTCTACCTGCCTCGAGTGTACGAGAATGTCGTGTCTCTTCGTTTGCGGGGAGCGGTCATTCGCGCGCCGCAGTCGGGTGGATTCACGGACAATTATATCTTGATGTCGCTGGAGGGTCTGAACAAGATTGACGAGACGGCCACGGGTGCGCAGCGCTCCGGTCTGGTGGACAATGCCTTCGCCAAGATCAACAACCCGAACATGGCGGACCCGGCTTCGATCACGCAGAACACCTACACCATCTTCTACAATGACAATGTGGACGAGGAGAACGTCACTCGGTACACGCCCGCCATTGGCCGCCTGGATCGTCTCCATGTGTCATTCTACTACCACCCGTCCGCCGTGGTACCGACAGCCACCACCAACAACCCGGCGACCAACCCGAACTATGCGCCCATCACGTTCGGTACCAGCAACCACACGCTGACCTTTGAGATCGAGACGCTGGACAATGGCTTCACGGACTTCTCGTCGTTTGAGTCCCGCCTGCCTCCGGCGGCACACAGCCGGTATTAAGCACGCACCTTGCGCATCGACTTGCCGAGTTGGACAAAGGTATCAAAGGTAAACAGGAAGAACACACCCGTGAAGATGTACAGGAGCATGTCCTCCACTGCCGGACGCTCATAGCCCGTGCGGTTCTGCTCAATCAACCGGAGGATGCGCGCAATCTTGTCCTCAGCGGCCGCATCGGCGTGAGAAATGGGGCGCTCACTAAAGCGCTCACGCACTGCCATCCGGCGCTGCTGGGGCTCGGGTACAAACGTCTCCGTAGACGGCTCCTTATCCAAAGGGAGCGTCTTCGTGATCGAATCAATCAAGGACTTGTTCTTGTCGATGGACTCCTGTGCTTTCTGACCCATGCTGGTGAATTCAGGCTTGGCAACTGGTTCCTTGGCATCGGCCTTGGACTCACGGGTCACTACCGTGCGAGTCCCAAACGGCGCACCATGCGCCTCCTCGACGGACGCGTAGTTCATTGTCTTTGAAGAAGCAGAAAATTATGACAGAGTTGTTATAAATGAAACTCACCGGACGGAATGAGTGGCTAGTCATTGGCGCGCTGATCCTCTACATTGCCCTGACGCCGGGTCTGCAGGTGGTGCGCGACCTGCTGAGCACGGGTATTGGCAAGGCTGTGGGTCTGGGTGTGATTGTGTACGTGTGGAAGTATGTGAGCGAGCCGGTGGCTCTGCTGCTGCTCGTCAGTTTCCTGCGCTGTGCGGGGGGTGTGCGCGAGATGATGAGCAACCCGAACATGCACTGCCCGGCGCCTTTCATGCTCCAGCCGGACAATACGTGCAAGGACGACAAGGGCAACCCGGGTCCTCCGGCCACGGTCTGCATGCCGGGTCAGACGTGGGATGGCTCTAAGTGCGCGGGCACCTCGTCGGAGACCAAGCCCGAGACTGCGCCCGCACCGACGTCGCCTCCGGGTTCTACGCCTCCCGTGATGACGACGCCCACGGCTCCCCCGCCCCCGCCTCCGTCGGTCGTAGACACCACGCCCAAGGAGGGCTTCCAGCCCAACCAGAAGGACGATAAATATGCTCCTGCTTAAAAACAATGCTGGACCTGCTCAACGATAACAAGTTCTTCCTGGGTGCGATGCTGATTCTGCTCAACATCGGGTCTCGCTACCTGGTGGACGAGTTCAGCACCAATCCTGACACGTATACCCAAAATCTCATACTGCGCCGCATTGCTGTGTTCGCAGTATGTTTTGTTGGTACCCGTGATGTTGTGACCTCGCTACTTCTGACGGCAGGGTTTATCGTGATTGCCCAGGGCGTCTCCTACAAGAGCCGGGAGGGCATGGCGAACAAGAAGAAGGTGGAGGAGTCCACCAAGGAGGCGGACAATCCCAGTTACGACCCGTCGATTCCTCCGATGTTTTCGTGAGTTCAAACAAGAATGCCCCGGACTCGGCGTGCACGCAAAGCCAAGAAACAGCGGGGTGGAAATGATTTGTCTGTGGAAGAGGTACTTACCATGCTCAGTGAAGCCGTTATGCCCCTCAACGACAAAAAGGTTACGGTCGTGATGGAGTCGGAGGATGGAGAGACAGACGAGAATGAGGTGTCTATGTCCGAGTATGTAGTGTTTGCTATGGGCAAGTTGATGATTGACAAGGGATACGACAAAGCCCAAGTTCTCGCTGCGTTGAAGACGCTCGACAATCTCGCACCGAGCGATGAGTTCTCATCCTATTCGCTTACAGCTTAATCACCACCGAGTTCTTGCCCGTAGATCCTGCCTTGCCAGACCCCTTCTTGATCTTCTCGGGCGGGGGAGGACCCTTGCCATCCGGCGGGATGCTGGTAGACTTGATGTCCTTGAGCAGATCGTCAATGGACGGCGGAGGGCGCATCTGGACGGCCGTGGCGACCGGGGGCGGCGCTGCCTGCTTCATGGCCGACTTCTTGGGCGCGGCGCCAATCTGGATCGGCTTGGATTCCGAGACCTTCGGGATCAGCGTGGGTGGCTGCTGAGGCGGGGGACCCGGAGGAATGGCACCCTGCATGAAACTCATCAGACCTGACAGCGGGTTGTTGGGCGATGCCTGCGACGTGGGCTGAGGTACCGCAGCCGAGCCACGCATCTGCTGAGTCTGATTCTGCATCGCTGCGGACGCCAGCTGACGCGCAATGTCGGGATTCTGGCGCATGATCTCATCAATGTTCGGGATAGGAGCCTTGCGCGTCATTTGGTTGGTCAGGTGGACCATGTACGTCATCATGCAGACACGAAGAGGAATACGCACCAGCGGGTGCATCTTCATGTTCTCGCCGTACAGATCGTACAGCTCCTCAAAGTCATCCTCCAGCTCCACGACATTCATCTGGGCAGCCTCGGACAGACCGTCCAGCTGAAGACCAAAGGCCCGGAGCATTGCCACGTTCTTGCTACCCCATTCCAGAGCAGACATGCCCGTCACGAACCACTCGGAGAACTGCTTGATGGTGCTGTCCATCGCCTTCTCGCGTTTGATGAACTCCAGCTCCATCTTCATCTCCTCCAGCGGGCTGTCGATAGTGAAGCGCTTGCGCATGGGCACGCCCAGCTTGGACAGGCGCTCAAACTTGCGCAGAAGCTCGTACTTCTCTTTCAGCAGTGCGTCGTCAGACATCTTGACGCTCTTGGTCGGCGCATACGGAGCCGCATTGAAGTTGTCAAAGCCATCCAGCTTGACGGGGCCCGTGTCCTCAAACGAGGGCACCAGCTTAGGCGGCGGCGGTGCCTCGGAGGGCGCCAGTGGCGGCGCATCCTCAAAGGTCAGTGTAGGGATGTCCACGGTTTCCAGTGTCGCGGTTCCGGACACGACGCTGGGATTGACGAGCAGGTCTACGTCCATTCTTGTTCTTTCTCAAGGCCTTGCTTCTGAAAGTTCTACCGCGAATGCTCCAGCACCCACAGTCCTTGGAGGAACGCATCTGCCAAGTCGTCCTTCTTGGGATGCTTGACAAAGTGTGCCTGGTTGCACTGGGGCACGAGCTGGAGGGCGTGAGCGATACCCGTCTTCTTGCGTCCCTTGTAGGACTTGACGTTGTCCTCGACCGTGACCATATTCGACAGCTTGTGAGTGGCCGACACACCGGTAGCCTTGATGCCCCGCATCGTAAAATACATCTGGAGCATGGCTTGGACAGCATACATGCGACGCTCTGGCTGGTTCTCGATGCACACCAGGTCCGATCCCGCCCACATGGCGCTACGCTTGTCGAGACACGCTAGGATGGCGGGCGACATGTCCATGATCGAGCCCGTGGTGGCAGACGAGACACACTTCTTCCACGTGTTCTGCTTGGCGTGATTGTACAAGAGTTTCACCAAATCTGCCTTCTTGGTGGCGTCAGTGACCAGTCCACAGGCGGCAAGGTCGGTACGCAGCTCATCCACGGACTTTTTGTTTAGAGCAGTCTTGGTTGGAGCCTTGCTCTTCTTGGGCGTGTGTCGACTGCAGGCAAACGTCCCATCGGACGCGTGCTCGTATCGAGCGGCTGCGGTGCATTTATGGCAACGCACAGCACCCACTCCGGCTTGTTCTCCTAGAACGTCAATGATGTTCCAGTCTACGATTTTCACATCTGACCGGTTTGTGCCCTCCAGCACGCAATAGGCGAGGTTACGTATACCAATGTCAAACGAGATCAGTTTCATTACAGTTTGTATTTATGAATTCTTTAAGCCTTCGAGCGGACGTACGCCGCATTGACACCCGTAACCTCGGCAAGCAGGTGGAACGCCACACCCGCCAGGAACAGCGTTACCCACTTGCTGAACCCCAGCTTCTCCACTGCCCAGACAATCGGCAACAAACCAATGCCTACGATGAGAGCCTCTACGAGCACGTTCATTTGTCTTGTCTGGGGGAAATTACGCCGTCGCCTTCAGGAGGGACAGCAGAGCTGTCTTGTTGTCCGAGCGGTTGAAGGGCAGACCACGCTTGGTCAGAATGTCCTGAAGCTCCTTCTTGGTCTTGGACTCCAGACCGTCCGTGTCCAGACCCGGCGGGCCGTCCACCGTCGGTACCTCGGGCGAGGTCTCGTCCACCGACACACGGTCGTCCTCCACGGGCGGTGCACCCTCCTCCTCGGGAGCGGGCTGATGCTCGGGCTCCGGCTCCGGGAACGAAATCATCGTTGCCGGGCGTGCGGCCAGCTCACCCACCACCGCCACAATGTTGTTCATGTTCTGGAAGATGCGCTGCTGCTGCCAGTACAGCCAGCCCACCATGCCCGCAAGAACCAGTACCATGGATGCCAGAAGCGCAACTGCGGCCTTGTCAAAATCCATTTGTGGTCTTGCCGGAAGAGAACTCCGGCATTTTACCGCTGAGCACAGGTCCATCCCGTTCCGCCGAGGATGCGCTTCCCTCCCCAAACACACTGATTCGCCACTCGCCACACGAGGATAGCCGCAATAACCAGGAAAATGAGCCACTTGATCCAAGAAGCCATTTTGTTCTCAGGCAAGAACACTTCTTTTCGCGCGTTTCAAACAAAATGGCAAAGAAGGGCGGTGCTGGTATCGTTGAGGGTCTGTGGGCGGGTACGGCGGTGTTTGCGGCGGTGAAGGCACGCAACTTCCAGGGCTTCGTGGTGTCGTTTCTGATGTACGCCGTGGTGCTGATTGTGCTGCTGGCGGTGGGTGCGTGGGTGCTGAACGCCGTGGGTTTCCAGTGGAAGGAGAAGTTCAGCGTGTCGGAGATCCAGTGCCAGGCGGGTGAGCAGCCGACGGACAATTGCTACGGCGAGCGTGGCTGTGTGAAGCCTTCGGGCAACTGCTACAAGCTGCTGACTACGCAGACCGGCGCCCCCGCCTCCGCGTAAAGCAATTCTTGTAGGGACGGCAGCTTGAGCGCTGCGTAAACCCCATCTTTTTGCACGGCGTCTTCTTGCAGTATTTCCGACTATACTTGCGAGGCATCTTGAAGCCCCCAGCAGCTGACGCGGTTGCCGTCTTCCAATCACACAGGACAATCTCGGGAGTATACGGATTCACTCGCTTTGCGAGCTCTCCGGTTTCGCGGTAGTAGTCCATGTCAATATTCAACTGCCCGAGATCCGTATCGGGCAGCGCAATCCAACCTTCAAACCCAAGCTTGCAGACAATCTCTGCGAACTTTCGATTGGTATACTCAAGGACTTTTCCAGTCTTGGTCACCTTGAGTGGTGTAGACGGTTCGACAGCAATCATCTGGTTTCCATCCTCGTCTTCAACTTCCACTATGTACGAATTGTTCATGAAATCTGCGTATTCATCCATACCCGCAACTGCGGTGACATTGGCAGCCGTCATGACAAACAGCGTCAAGTCCTTGGTTGTCTTGTAACTGGTGACGGTCTCAGCCTCCGACTTGCCGCGCATGTACGGGCGAATGCTCTCCTTGTCCGAGAAGAAGTTCGGGACGCCTTCAGAGGGTGTGCGTTTTCCCGCAGGATCCGCGCGGTACACTGTGGACCCTGCCGGAAGGACCACTGTCTGCCATCCATTGGAGTCTTGCACGGTCAAGCCCGCATATGCGGCCGGGGTTGTAAAGTCCATTGTCTATCTCTCAGAAATCCTCATCGAACCGGATGTCTCCCGTGTTGGACTCGGTGGGCAACGAGTACTCCGACACCTTCTTCTCAAAGAAGTTGGTCTTGCCCTCCAGACTGATGAGCTCCATGAAATCAAACGGGTTCGCAACCTTGTAGACCTTCTCACAGCCCAGCTGGACGAGGAGACGGTCAGCCACAAAGCGAATGTACTGCTTCATGAGCTTGGCGTTCATGCCGATGAGCGAGCACGGCAGAGCCTCCGTAATGAACTCCTCCTCAATCTCCACCGCCTCGCGGATAATCTC
>JACCDP010493004.1_pt1 | contig 11847 bp, 13 predicted proteins | sample 7445841 | NCBI WGS metagenome assembly JACCDP01 (sample SAMN15323441, study PRJNA562643) | freshwater metagenome | isolation source: river surface water | place: USA:Blue River Watershed | collected 2017-08-17
GCAGCTGCTAAGAATCGCTGGCGTAAAAAAGTAGCCTCGGAACAGTTGCCTAAGAAACTTTATTAATTTTGAAGTCAACCTATCAAGAACTACAAGACTATATTCAAGAAACAGAATTACGTGTCAAATATCCTGCGGTGAAAGAAGCGTGGGAAAAATATCAAGCTCTAGTAGAATTATATAGATCTCATCAACCGCCAAAAGACATTGACGAATCTCAATTTGGTTAACAAATTCTAGTAACTAGATCTCTAGACATTAATTGTTGAAAATCTGGACTGAGAACAAGGTCCAGATTTTTTTGTCTTCTTGATTGTGTATCTGTCCAAATTTGATCAACGTGCTCAATCATGGTTCCAATCGAACGCATCAACATCTGAATTTTTTTGTCAAGATCTGGTTCATGATCATAGTCATGATCCAACAGATCATCAAACACGTCTATGCCTACATGTCTCAAATATTCAACGATACCCACAGGTCCAAGTATGAAAAATAACTGCCCGGACAGCACAGGTTTCCAGGGTTTTTCACTGACAAATATATTATCAACACGACTTTCAGTCACATAATCAACACAACACAGTTCATGGGCGCTGCTGTGATTGCTCACATAGTATTCATCATTGTCCGGCAAGTTTAACTTGGTACGATTGATGCTGTTTAAAAAATCCACATCTTGTGGGGTCATGTCCGGACTGGTATCAACGGTGAACTTGTCCTTGGATCCAAAACTGTATTGGCATTCAGCAAACCATGGCTGTTGACTCATGGCCAGCATGTTTTTGCTTCGATGCAACCATGGGTTTCGACTCAGACAAGCGATCTTGTAAGGTCTGGCTTTGACAATATCGTATTTTTTTAAATTCACATCTGACAGCAACACAAAAAACCAGTGGGGATAGTACACAATTTGATCGTGCGTGTTGCCACAATAATTGTAATTGCTGGTCACGATAGCAAAAGGTTTTTTGAGATTTAGATCTTGGACCCAGGACAAATAGTCCAGATCTCGATCCCAGGGCCCAGTACTCTTGTCCAGCAGGATCAAATCAGCGTCTGGGCAGGAGTTGATCTGTTGCATCACGGTCTGAGTCTGAGCCGGAGACGGCAAATCATATCCGTTTATGGGCACGTGCAGTATTTTTTGTTGCGAATTTTTGATTATTTTTTCAATTGACACTTTGATATTAAAACCCTATAATATGACTTACAAGTATTATAAATACTTATGTAGATGCCCGGGTGGGGTCTACACTAACAGTCATAACTTGCTTAATAAAGGAGAAAAAATATGACACAACTTGAAATTCGCACACTCGATTTACCTTCATTTGTCAATCAAATACATCGTCAGGCCATTGGGTTTGACAGTCTGTTTGAACAACTAAATCGCACTTTTGTCAACAGCAAAACAGATGGTAACTATCCTCCGCACAATGTGGTCAAGCTAGACGACACACACTATGTGATCGAACTAGCTGTGGCTGGTTTTGCTGAAAGCGAAATCGACGTAGAAATCAAAGACAATGTTCTCACAGTCAAAGGCGAAAAAGAAAAGAAAGAAGACGAAGTTGAGTACTTGCACAAAGGTATCAGTGCTAGAAACTTTGTTCGTACTTTCCCATTGGCCGAACACATTGAAGTTCGTGGTGCCACTGTGAAAAATGGCATCTTGGCCATTGCCCTTGAACAGATTGTTCCGGATGAAGCCAAGCCTAAAAAGATACAAATTACATTTGCAAAATAAGTAATTATGTATTATAATAAAGGGGAAGGAACTTTTTCCCCTTTATTTTTATCATGAGCGAAACAATGTCAAAAACCAAAACACAAACAGTAGTTCGCAGTCGCATTGACCCAAAACTCAATGTAAAGGAACCGCCACAGTTTAGAGTAGTTTATATCAACGATGAAACTACCACACAGGAATTCGTGGTTGAGACCCTCAAGGTCATATTCAACTATGATGAAGGTGCAGCCGTGGCTCTGTGCATGCGAGTACACGAGGAAGGTTCGGCTGTGGTTGCTGTGTTGCCCTACGAAATGGCCGAACAAAAAGGCATTGAAGTGACTTTGTTGGCTCGTAACAACGGATTTCCTTTACAGGTCAAAATCGAAGCAGATCAATGATATTCAATCACATCAAACAACTGCACGCCGACGGCAAAAAGATCGGCATCACATTCTCAACCTTTGACATGTTGCACGCTGGTCATATCGCCATGCTGTCAGAAGCCAAGAACCATTGTGACTACTTGATCTGTGGACTACAGACAGATCCCACCATAGATAGACCTGATACTAAAAATAAACCGGTGCAGAGTATAGTAGAGCGACAGATACAGTTGGCTGCATGCAGATATGTAGATGAAGTGGTTGTGTACCAAACCGAACAGGATCTAGTAGACCTGTTGTTAATTCTTCCACTAGATGTTCGGATACTAGGTGTGGAATACCAAGACAAGGACTTTTCAGGTAAGCACGAATGTTTCCGTCGTGGTATCGAATTGGTATTCAACGGTAGAGATCACTCGTTTAGTAGTTCGAGTCTACGCAAACGTGTGGTAGAAGCCGAAACTTTAAAAGTATTGACAAAACCCAATTAATATAATATAATACTAACATGGACATAATGTTAGATTTGGAAAGCCTGGGCACACGACCAGATTGTGCTATTCTCACCCTGGGGGCGGTAAAGTTTGATCCTTACACTCCTGACAGTTTTGGCGACAGCTTGTACTTGCGTATTGACGTAGATGAGCAACTGTCTCTGGGCCGAGAAGTACAAGAAGACACCTTGGCCTGGTGGTCAAATCAAGCAGAAGACGTCCGCGAGGAAGCCTTGGGAGAAGGCAACCGTGTTAGCTTAGAGAGTATGTACCGACAACTAAACCGGTTCACTGTCGGAGCCGAAAACATCTGGTGTCAAGGTCCTGCGTTTGACATTGTTATTTTAGAAAACATCTATAGACAAATGGGCTGGCCCACTCCCTGGCAGTTTTGGCAAATACGTGACAGCCGTACTCTGTTTGGTGTACACGGCGATCCTAGAGAAAAAAACAAGGCCGGATTACACAATGCCCTAGAAGACTGTGTCAGTCAAGCACAAGGTGTACAGGCCATTTATCACGCACTTAAATTAGAAAAGCGTACCTACGCACGAGCAATGGAAAAAGCATAATGCAAATTATTTGGAATCAAGAAGCCGCAAAAAGATTACAGAGCAATCAGACCGTGCTCGAACTAGAAACTTTTGCGGTAGGTGATCAGACCATTACGGCCTGGTGTGTAATACCTGCTGAACGAGTTTTTCCTGAAATCACAAGACTAGACAACATCAAAGAACTACACCGGGCATTTATAACAGCATTTAACAACAAAAACTATCAACTATGTCGAGACCTGGCTCCAGAACTGATCGGCCGATTCGGCGGCGAACTTGACACATTCTACGAAGAAATTCTCAACAAATTAAAATAGCTAGTTAATTTTCTCTGGTTTCTACTTAAATATAAGTAGGAGCTAGAGTATGTATAATAAAAAAAGAAAATACTCAGTAGTTGTAGCCCTATGGTTGCCCTTGGCGGCCATAGCGGCTCCTCTGCAGGACTTTCAATTCAAAAGCCCATCGTTTACAGGATCGGGCTACAGTAGTCACGTCTTGACCATAGAAAACCAAGAGTTTTCACGCAGGTCTCAAGTGGCCAAAGACATCCAAGCGGCCATTGACAAGGCCAAATCTGATGCACAAAACACCAACATACAAAAGTTTCTAAACAACTTAGAGTCGCGTATCTACGCACAGATAAGTCAGAACTTGGCCACAGCCATGTTTGCCAACAATAACTGTACCAGTAGCAACAGCGTAGGCTGTTCAGGCACTTTGAATTTTGAAGGCAACACCATATTCTGGAGCAAAGACAGCTCCAACATATACCTGCAGGTCACAGACACCGTGGGCAATCAAACCACGATCACCGTCCCTTTGGGATCATTTCAGTTTGGGAATTAAATGCGTACATTATTCACCATACTTCTCGCTCTAGCATTAACTGGTTGTGCCATCAGCCAAAAAACCGGTATCACTGAATATCGCCCTGAACCAGCACCCAACAAGATGCAAAAAGAGTTTGACAGCCTGCCACCGCCCAACGGCAAAAAAGTCACTGTGGCTGTGTACGGTTTCACTGACAAGACCGGACAACGCAAACCACAGGCCAATATAGCCAGTTTGAGTTCAGCAGTCACACAAGGTGCCGAAGTGTTCTTGATCAAGGCCCTGCAGGATGTGGGTCGGGCACAATGGTTTGATGTGGTCGAGCGTGTGGGCATTGACAGCATAACCAAAGAACGTACCATTATCAGACAAATGCGTGAAGCCTACGAAGGCAAAGATGCCAAGCCACTCATGCCCTTGGCCTTTGCTGGCATAATCATGGAAGGTGGCATCATTGGCTACGATTCATCCACTGAATCAGGCGGAGCAGCTTACAGATTCCTGGGCATAGGTCCGCAAACACAGTACAGCAAAGACACCGTGACCATAAGCCTGCGTGCTGTGAGTGTGAACACCGGACGTGTGTTGGTAGCAGTCCATGTGACCAAAATAGTGTACAGCACGGCCGATTCGATTGCGGTATTAAAATACATAGATAACAAAAACATAGCCAGCCAGATATTTGGCAATGCTGGAAACGCCAACTCTGTGACCGGCAGCATGTTTGAGTTTGAAACCGGACTTACCATAAATGAACCCGGAACCTTGGCAGTCAAGGCCACAGTAGAAGCAGCCGTGGTCGAACTGATCAAGGAAGGTGAACGCAAAGGTGTTTGGGAGTTTAAGAAAGAGGAGATCAAAAATGATGTCAAGCCTGTTGCAACAGTTACGCCACCTGCGCCAGCAATCACAGAACAACCAGTCAAAAAAGAAGAAACCCGAGCAGTTGCACCAGCAACCGTTGCCGCCAAAGAAGTAACACAGGCACAGGTTTGGTTAAAGGAAACCAGTTACATTTATAAAGAAAAAACGGAAACCAGCCAAAAGACCTGGCAGTTTTCACGAGGTACAGAATTAACAGTGGTCGCTACCGAGGGGGAATGGCTACGGGTTAAAGATGTTCAAGGAAGAGGTGGATGGGTTTTACAACAAGTAGTATCAGCAACACCGTTGGTTGTTGGGGTCAACGAACCAAAGGTCAAGAGCAGTGAAAGAAAGTAAAGACCAAATACGGTCAAAAGGAAAAGTATCATGAAACAAACACTAGCCACAAAAATAATAACAACCTTGCTAGGTTTTGTGATGAGTGTAGGTGTATTTGCCAGCGACAATAGCATTTACATCGATCAAACAGGCGATAACGCCACAATTTCTATCACACAGGATGGAACCGGAAACATAGTCAGAGGTATACAAGGCACAGGGACCAGCAATACTACTCCGGCTGTCATCTATGGTGATGGTAACGAAGTAACAGTAAATCAGGTTGGCAGTGGTAATGTGCTGAACATGGGTATCAACCGTGGCACAGGCACAGGAACCACCGGTAACACAGTGACTTATTCGGTAACTGGTAATAATGCCACCGGCACCATCAACCTTAACAATGCCAATACCAGCACAGCCTCAGGTAATACTGTAAACATCACCCAGTCAGGCAATACCGCAGGTGCCAACGTCAACATACAAGGTGACGATAACTCAGTAACAGTAAACACCGCGGGTGGTGCCAACAACACATTTACTGGTGCCGTAACTGGTAATACCAACACACAAAACATTAGTCTAACTGGTGGTGGTGGTAACACAGCCTCAGTTACCCAAACTGGAGATGGTAACACAGCCACAATCACAGCAGTGGGTGCCAGTAATTTGTTTACTGTCAGCCAGGCCGATGGTGGACATACTGCAAGTATAACACAAACAGGCAGTAGCAATACCTTTAATGTGACCCAACAAGGATCAACAGCAGCCAACGTGTTTAACTATACCAGTACCAGCGGAAGTGGCAACAGCGTGACTATCAACCAGCACGCCAGGTAATGTGATATATAAATGTATAAAGGAGATATCCTATGTCGCCTAACACTATGCGTACTCTTGCTGAGTACATACACGAACTCCGGCTTCGCGAACACCATCGGAACCATAACGGAACAGACAGCCAGCCCGCCTTCGATACAACGATCGAAGACGACGCTCACTGGAACCCGGGGAACCAAGATGGAGATGCAGGACACAGTCAAGACCACAGCAGGTAAAGTAGGTATAACCTTTGCGGACGACACAAAGGTACAGGTCAATGAAAATAGTCGATTAGTCATCGACGACTTTGTGTATGATCCCAAATCGAGCAAGGGTGGCAAACTAGCGGTCAATGTGGCCGCAGGCACAGTAAGATATGCTTCAGGACAGATAGCCAAAAACTCACCACAAAATGTGGCAGTAAACACGCCCACGGCCACGGTGGGTGTGCGTGGCACAGACTTTACTGCCACAGTAGACGAACTGGGAGCCAGTACGATTATTCTACTGCCCAGTTGCCCACGCGGTTGGGTCAACGTGGAACGTGATTGTAAAACCGGCGAAATATCAGTCAGCAACGATGCCGGTAGCGTGATACTCAACCGACCATTCCAAGCCACCCGGGTAGAAACACGCAACAGTTTTCCTACCCGACCTGTGATAGTCAATCTCACACCAGATGCCATCAACAACATGTTGATAGTGTCGCCGCCACAAGAACTCACAGAAAACCGAAACACACAACGATCTGCTGCCAAAGGTGCCTTGGATGTGGATTTTTTACGAGAAAATGGTCTGATCAATGTGCTGACTGCTGAAGAAACACAGTTCCGAGATTATCTCAGCACCAGCCTGCTGGACCAAGATCTCCTGGCCAATATCCTAGACATAATCAATGCACAGTTGGCCGCACAGTTGGATCTGTTGAACACACAGCGTTCGGGTTTATTACCTGACTACTTAGCCACCACTGGGGTCATAGCTTCAGTGGATGACTATTCGGTTAATCTCACCAGAGATGACGGTAGCAACGTACAGAGTGTGACAGTACCCAAAAATCAAAACTCAACAATATATCAGATACAAGGCAGCGTAGAAATCCGAAACCGTGTGAACTCAGGCGGTAACACTATCATAACATTGAGGCAGAACTAATGCGTCGACTGATTCCATATGTGTTGATTATCTTGGCTGTGGCGGCCATGGAGTTTGCCTGCGTGAGCATGGTAAAAGCACAAACCGCATCTAATGCCATCAAGATGGGATATAATTTTGTCACAGTCAGTCAAGCAGTGGTATTCAACAGTGCCATGCAAGCCGGCGGCACATTGACATTTACCGCCCAGGCCATGGATGGTGGGGGTCGTGCACCAGGTGATCCGTTTACCATGCGGTTGGTATTTTATAATTCAAGCAATCAGGTCATTACTACGGTACAACAGGCCAATACCTTGACCTATGGTAGTGCCACACCACAGACTTATACTGTTACAGCGACCAACTGCGGCGGAAGTTGCTCTAATGTTGCCTATGTGAGTGTAGAGTTTTATGGCAAAGACGGAGGCTATTGGGCAGGTAACTACGGACCATACATCATTGATCCCAGTTTAACCTTCAATGGCGGATCTAACATATTGTACAATCCTGGATTTGGTATCTACGGTGGAAACACATTTGCCCAAGGTTGGTCCAGCAGCAACGGTTGGCAAAGTTGTGCCTTGTACTCAGGAGCACAGACCTGTGTGATAAACAACGGAGCACCAGTCAACGGTGGCACATATTCAGCCACAGGTGGGACCACCAGTGGCACTGCGGGAGGATATAGTGCTGCTCCGCCAGCACCCACTTACACAGCCGATATCACAGCCGCACAACAGGCCAGAGTCACAGCATTTCAGACCAGAACTGTGGTCAACAACACCATATACATTGATCAGGTGGGTGATAATAATACCTTGTCTGTCACACAATCAGGTCGTGCCAACGAAGTACGAGGCATAGGACAACAGGCCGCACAGATACAAGGCAGTTCAAACTCTGTTACCATACGCCAAGGTGATTTAGATATTTCAGGAAAAAATACTATAGAAATGCGTGTGGTAGGTGGCAACAATGTTTTAAATTTGAATCAAAGCGTGACAGCCACAGGAGCATCAACCAACAGTTCCAACAATCACTATCAAAGTGTGGATGTTGCTGGATCGTACAATACTGTGACCACACAGCAGACCAACAATGGTGGTGTGGGTGGACACTATACGGAAACCACAATCACCGGTAACACAAACACACTCAATGCCACTCAAACCAACAACGGCAACAAGACCTTGTTCAACACGGTTTCTGGCAACAACAATACTGTGTCGGTGGTGCAAAAAGATGGCGGACAACACTATTTAGAAAATACCTTGTCCGGAAATGGTAATACCATAACAGCAGTACAAGAAGGAGCCACAGCCAATCGTGCATCGATCACCATCAACAATCAAGGTGGTCCTGGTGCAGTGGACATGATCCAATCGGGTGGAGCAGTATATAACATAACAACAACCTGCGTCACAGCGGGTGGATGCGGGGTCATAACCGTAAGACAATAATGGAGCCAATCAATGATATCATTCACAGCTAGATATTTTCATCACGGTAGAAACGTGTTAGATGATGTGGGACTTTATGTACAAGAGTTAGGTGGACATTTTGAAACGCATCGAGGTCATGTGGTAGAGTTTTTTGTACCGCAGGAATACAGAGATTTTGTCATTCTAAAATATCCATTCTTACAGGAGGTAGCCTACATATGATCTTGGGAATCCCACCAGTATGCCAGGTTCCGGGTTGCACTCATGGTGCACAAGTTTACAGCAAGGTCGGAGATGCCACACAGTATCTCAAGACCTGTCGTAGGCATTGGGCCGATCTAATACCACAGAATCGACCACAAAAAGAACAATAAATACTTGTACTAGACTACACTAATAACAATAATAAAGGAGCTAGTAAATGAAATTAAAACGGATCGTCGCGGCCTTGGCCGTGGCATTGCTATCAACTGGTGCTCTGGCACAAAACGCTGTAATACAAAACGAATACATCAAAGCAGGTGTTAATGAACTAACCGGAACCTTAGGGTCAGGTGGTAACACCAGCCCAGGCCTGTTATACAACAACGCAGGTTCCAGCACATGGAACACAGCCTACGATTACTTGACACCAGGAAGTCCTTTTGAAGGATTCACTGTGCGTATTGAAGATTCAGCAGGTACCTTGATCAATACCTATACCAATAACAACGCAGGAAACATGCGTAATTTAACCGGTGCCTGGGTAGGTACCCCTTCCAGCAGTAGTGCTGTATGGGCAGGATCAAACTCACAATTTAATCTGCAACATACTTACAGTCTGCCCAGCACACAAAAATATATTGACATAAACACACGCATTGAGGCTCTAATTGCCATGCCTAAGTTATGGTTTGGTCGCTTCATTGATCCGGATGCTGTGGCAGCCGCAGGCGACAGCAGTGCCACCGACAATGTGTTGGGTTATGGTGCTATCAGTCGCTACAACGTGGTATTCAGCGAAGCCACTGTGAGTCGTTATGCTTTGGGCCTGTACTCAGCCGCATCTAATGTGCGTGCAGGTATCGCAGGATGGTCAACAGATCCCAAAGCATACTATGCCAACGGCACAGCAGGTTACGGTACCTACACTGACAACACATACGGCAATGGAGATGACACCATTGGTCTGGGTTTCCTAGTATCGGGTGTGAGTATAGGTGACATTGTAAACTTCCGTTATGCTTACATATTTGGACCCAGTGCGTTTGGTGCAGCCGATGCTGCAATCACTGGCGGTGCGGGCGGTGGAACACCGGGTACAGTGCCTGGCGGCGGAACACTCACAGACGTGGGTTCAGCAACCAGTTCAGCCAGCACAGGTGGCTCAAGTGCACCTACTGTGACAGGTACAAGCACAGCGACTATCACAGTCAGCGATGTGACAGCAGTAAACACAGCATTGCCAGTGATCACTGGTAGTATTGCTCATCATGTGGCCACTGAGGGGTCAGGCAAACAAACCATTGCCAGAGAAACCACAACCAGTGTAACCACACCAATGCGTCGTGATGTTACAACACTTGTAAGAACCACAAGTACCTGGAGTGATGGTACCACAACTACCAGTGATAGTGCCACTAGCACAGCAACCACATTAAGTAACAGCGTAGACACCTCAGTGGCCAATGACAGTTTTTCAGGACGTATCGATCAACAAGATGTGTTAAACACATTAAACAAAGGGCTTGATCGTTCCTTGGACATGACCGCTTTCCGTGCAGATGGTATACGTACAGAAAATGGTCGCATGTACATCAATGGCGGCAGTGCCAAGACCACTGGACAAAATGGTTACAACGCCACAAGCCGTGTGTATGGAGTTGGTGTAGAAGTCAACGTTGATAAAACCTGGGCTATTGGTGTTCAGTTCAACAAGGTCAACACAACATTGAACGGTGTGGACAGCAACACAGGACAAGACAAAACACATGTTGGTTTGTTTAGTATCCTAGATATCGAAGGAGCCAAGTTGGTCAACAACATTGGTTACGCACAAAACAATATCAAATCTAATCGTACCATACGTGGCATAGACTTCAACAACAGTCACTCGACCTCAGGCACAGATCTATGGACCAGTACCAGATTATACAGTCCAGATTTGTCCGGATTCCGTCCATTCGTGGGCGGTGCTGTAGGCAGTCAAACTGTTGGTGGTTATACCGAAGCCGGTAGCATACAAAGTTACCGTGTGGTCAACGGACAAACCACAAGTTATCGTTATGGTGAAGCCGGTGTTCGCTACGAAGCCAAGTTGGATGACTTTACAGCAGCCACAGAACTGTCAGCAACCACTGATCAGTTCAAGACAGCCGCTGTGAGCCTGGGATATGACGTAAATGCTTCGAGCGTGGTTGCCATAACCGGACAACGTCAGGTCAATCCCACAGTAACAACCAATTTGGTCAATTTGACCTTGATGGTTAGATTCTGATTGTAACAAAACTGTAACAGATTCTCCCTTAAATAATATTGTGCTATGCACATAATTGTCTAAGGGAGATTATCTTGATCAAGTTCTTATCAGCAGTTGCTTTATCTATATTTGCAGTAACAGCCACAGCCACGGAAATCACAGGTGCTGGTGCCACATTTCCATATCCCATCTATGCCAAATGGGCCGAAGATTACGCCAAACAGTCGGGTGTAAAATTAAATTATCAAAGTATTGGTAGCTCGGGTGGTATCAAACAGATCAAAGCAGCCACGGTACACTTTGGTGCCACTGACGCACCGCTCAAGGTCGAAGACTTGGCCACAAGCGGTCTCATACAGTTTCCTACTGTGTTGGGTGGTGTGGTTCCTGTGATTAACTTGGAAGGTTTTAAACCAGGTGAACTGCAAATCACTGGCACTGTGTTGGCAGAAATATTCTTGGGCACAATCACAAAGTGGAATGACGCCAAGTTGGCACAACTAAATCCGGGCAAGGCCTTGCCCAATCAAGAAATCACAGTGGTACATCGTGCGGATGGATCAGGAACAACATTCATCTTTACCGACTACTTGAACGAGGTCAGCAAAGAATGGGCCGACAAAGTAGGCAAAGGTGCCGCTGTGAAATGGTCAGCCAAAACCAGCATAGGTGGCAAAGGCAACGAAGGTGTTGCAGCCAATGTGGGTCGTGTCAAAGGTTCAATAGGTTATGTTGAGTATGCCTATGCCAAGAAAAACAAAATACCTCACTTGAAGATGCAGAAC
>JACCDP010832378.1_pt1 | contig 11846 bp, 2 predicted proteins | sample 7445841 | NCBI WGS metagenome assembly JACCDP01 (sample SAMN15323441, study PRJNA562643) | freshwater metagenome | isolation source: river surface water | place: USA:Blue River Watershed | collected 2017-08-17
CAACCATAACAGCACACCCAATATCAACCGCAAACCCCACTTCCCCCAAAAAAATCCATCTCAGCTTCAGCGCCTTGCGTTACAGCGAACAAACGCAAGCCATCGACGACATTGCCTATCCCACCTCGGTGCACATGCTGCCCCACACTTATCGCAATGCGCAGTTTGGTTTGGTGTCCCCCCCGCAGCATTTGATGGACAGCTTGGTCCAAGAGGCCGTGCAAGCCAACACCGTGTGTACCCACACACCGGCACATCAACAAGCTTTGGTCATGGCCGCAGGCAATTGTGTGTTTGCAGGCATGCAAAACCGCAAACGCCAAGCGGGTGGTCAACTCGACTACCAAGCCAAAAACAAATATGTACAAACCACCCAAATACAAGCCGGCAAGATGGCACAAACATTGGGCACCATTGGTCACATCAGCGCAGACACCTCCGCCTGTGCCAGCAGCATGAAAGCCTTGATGGATGCCATCCATTTGATACAGCTGCATGGCTTTGAACGCGTAGCTGTCATCGCGGTCGAAGACCAAATCAGTTTGGGTGTGCTGGAGTTTTTTGGCGACATGCACATTTGCTTGAGCCGCGAACAATTGGCCCAAGGTGCCAAACCCAGCGCGTTTGATGACACGCACCATGGCTTTTTGATGGGGCAGGGCGCGGCACTCATTTGGTTAGAAACGCAAACCGCACTTGAGCGGCGCGGTCAATGCACAGCGCTACCGCAACTGCGCTCAGCCGTCACCTGTGGTGAATGGTGCGACAGTCCATTGGGGCAAGACCCACAAGGCAGTGGCTATGTGCGTGCCATGCAATGGGCCTTGCAATCGGCGGGCTTGGCAGCGAAGGACATCGATGTCATCAAAACCCACGGCACTGGCACGCCTTTGAACAACGCGTCTGAAGCGCATGCCATTGCTCAAGTCATGCAACACCATGACTTTGTGGCCACCTCTTACAAGCCGCGCATTGGGCACACACTCGGTGCCAGTGGTTTGATTGAATCGGTGTTGGCCATTCAAGACGCCACACAACACAAAGTGCGTGGCATTGCCAACCGCACCGCACACGACGCGCGTTTTTTAAGCCACGATGTGTCTATGCCGGTCAACAACATCTTGGCCTTGTCTGCTGGCATGGGCAATGTGTATGGTGCCGCTGTGTGGTCTATGTCATCAACTTAAACTTAAAAAACATGCACGCTCATTTCTTGCGTGACCTCGGTGTCTTCATGGCATTGCTAGAAGATGCACCTGTGCAGCAGCAATACCCATTGCGTGTGTTGTACATGCGCTTGTGGCCTGCCATGCAACACCAGCACTACGAATTGATGTGGCAAGACGGCCATCCGGTGGCTTATGTCAACTGGGCTTGGTTAACGCCCGAAACTTCCGTCACCTATCGTGACACGCAGTGCCTGTTGACAGAGGCCGATTGGGTGGCGGGTGACCAGTTGTGGTTCATGGAAATCATTGCGCAAAAGCAAGCCATGGTGCCACTGATGCAGAGCTTGAGCCGTCGTTTTGCCTCGGGCGCTCGTGCCCAATGGCACGAGGTCAGCCCCCATGGTCCTGCAACCCACCGAGTTATGCATTTGCCGGCCAGAAAAAATGAAATCAAAATAGCTAATTAAATTGGTAGTTATTGCCGTAATCAGCGCAGATAAAGCTTAAATGAATAAATAAATACTACAAACTCAAACCTCTTGTATTGCTTATTAAGTACTAAAAAGGGGTTGTTGATGAGTACTTCTATCCATCCAAAAAAATCAAATGCCAAAACGCTGGAAGCGGGTAAACCAGAGAAACCTGGTAAAAAAGAGGTTCGTGCTCAGGTAACTGAAGTGGTTGAAGACGCATTGACAAATGCCGATGAAATGCTGCCAAGTCAAGCGGTTGTGGTTCCTGAGCCCATTGCTGAAGCAGAGCAATGGCAGATGGCTCAATTGTCTTCTGCTGAAAGCACAGATCAATTCAAGCTTGAAGAAACCCTAGCGCTCAACAGTGAGACACAGGTCGGCACATTGAGTGGTGTCTACTCACCATTGGTGATGATTGGGTCTTCTGTGCTCATGGTCACGACAATCAATTCAGACAATGGGCCTTCAGCACAAGACCAAGCGTTGAGCAACATCAAAGATTACGCGCAGCGAAATGCAAACAACAACTCCAATCAATCTTCAGGCTCTGCACCTACCCTAGATACTTACACCACAGCAGGTATCAGGGGCGTGAACAAAGACAACATCAAAGCGATCAACAACATTTTGGAAAGCGCCATCATCACCGGCGACAGTGTCAACTCAAAAGACAAACTGCAAGAAATCGTTGACAGTTACAACAGCTTGCTCGTGCTGAGCGATGGCAACGCAAACAACGCTACAGTTGCGCAAGCGTTGACGGTCAAGCAAATTGGTAATATAGGGATTGATACAACGGGGCTAGCCAACGGTAGCAACCCAGAGAAACGGATGAGTTTGCTCAACAACTTGTTAGACAACAAATCAAGCACCGATGTCGAAAGTGTTGCAAAAATTCAAGCCATCGTGAAATGGGTGAATGATCTATCTGATTTCTCGGCCGGCAAAATCACCACTGCAGCTTTTAAGCAATCTGACTTTCAGGGAATGGGCATCAGCGGCGTATCCGACGCCAACCTAAATGTGCTGCTAGATGAGATCAAGCAATCAGGCGCAGGCAGCATTGGCAGCATGAGCGACATCAATGCACTCATCACCAAAAGCAACACACGCATCACGGCGGCATACCAAGCCATTCAAAACTATGCAGAAGCCAATGTCGATCCAACCTTGACTGCTACAGGTACTGAACCTACCTTACAAAACTACCAAGATGTGGGCGTGGTTCGCCTGGATGACAAGGGCAAAGATGCCGTCAACACCGCACTGACCACACTCAAACTCAAGAGCGCCAACCTACAAACCACAGCCGACATACAAAAAGTGGTGGACGCTTATAACGCTGTGTTTGCGTTGGCAGAAGGTACCCTCAACAACGCCACACCCCAACAAGCCATCACGGTTGATACGCTCAACAGTTTAGGCATTGACACCACACAGTTGAGTAATGGTGCGGGTGCACCGCAACGCATTAGCTTGCTCAACAATGTGTTGGATGCCCAACAAAAAGCAAGTGTCATCACCATCGCCCAAGTCAATGACTTGGTGAAGTATGTCAACGCAGTTGCGGATCAAGCTACGGGTTTGGATCCAAGTTACAACATGCAGGCACAAGATTTTGAGAAGTTAGGCATTCAAGGTGTGGACGCCAACAACTTGGCTGATATTCAACAGAGCATTGCAGCGCAAAAAAACCACGCTCCGTTTGCAGATTTGGCGCAACTGCAAAGCTTGGTCAATTTTTACAAAATCGCACCGCTAGGTGTTCGGTTGACGCAAGACACTGGCATTGACACTGCCGATCTGATCACCCGCAACGGTGCCATCACGGTTGACGGCACCCTAGAAATTGGGGCAACGCTAGAGTACAGCGTGAATGGTGGGCGCACCTACACATCTGATTACACCTTGCCCTCAGACAATTCAGTTTACACAGTGTGGGTCAGACAAGTCAGCGCGCAAGGGTATTTTGGAAAAAGCAGCCAACTGACATTCACCTACGATGCCCTTGGGCCGCAAGCGCCAACCCTTGATGCAGGCACTTTGTATTTTGGTATAGCTGACGCACAAGCAGGCACCAGCAAGTTAACTGTGCCAAACGCAACCGTACCCGCCAGTCAAGACATCGCCAAAATTCAGTTGACCTTAAAAGGTATTGACTCAGCGCATGACCAATGGGTATTAGATGTTCATGCCATCAGTTTGAATGGCGTATCACAACAATCAAACAATCAATCTGTAGCTGGTGTGAACATAGATTGGCAATACACCCTCACAAATGGTAACAATCACACACTCGTGTTGACAAAAAATGGTGGAGGAAAGTTCAGCGACACCGATGTCGCCAACATCGAAAAGGCCATGGCGTTTCAATCCCTCGAGGGTAGAGAAGGGAAGCGAACGCTAAGCGTGGCGCACATTGATGTGGCAGACAATCTGGGAGACAGTGCAAGTCGTACTTTGGAAATTGATTTGACTTCTCCAGAGCTTAAACTCACCGCAAATACACCAAGCTATACAGCCAAATTGCGAGCCACCCCTGGCTCAGCCATCACGGATTTGACAAACGGTGCATCTGTCACAGACGCAGCCCCCATCAAAAGCCTGAATGTCAGCGTCAAAAACGTGCAAGACAACGAGCGTCTGGTCATCAACAACGGCGTGGATGCTTCTATCAATTTGTATGGTGTCAATGCATCTGGAAGCGCCAATGTCACTGCTGCAAACGGGGGCGCGGGCACATGGTTTTGGTCATACAACAGCGCGAGCAACAGTGTGGTCTTTTCACTCACCAGCGGTCAGAATGCCAGCGCCGCACAAGCAAGCGCACTGTTGCAAGCCTTGCAATATCAAAACGCCAGCACCAATTCGGGCCATTCTGGGGTGCGTGAGGTGACATTCACCACTACCGATGCTGCTGACAACACCAGTTCGCCAGCCACCACAACGCTCAACTATGTGGCCACGGTGGCGAAGGTAGCCACAACTGCCGCGTTAGACAACAATGCCGATGGCGTGTTGGGTGACCAATTTGTGGTCAGCTTCACAGAACTGGTAGAAGTCAACAATGTGCAAAACACCAACAATTGGACAGTGGCTAACTCTGTGAAATCAACCCCCACGCTGGGTGCCATCAGTGTTCAAGCGGTAGATGTTCAAAAGATTGGCGGCGTTGACTATGCCAAACACTTTTGGGTCAAGTCAGCTGCTGACAGTACCAATTGGGTGGTCGGGCAACAGCAGACATTCAACTTTGGAAACCAATTGGGTGCCAATCAGCAAGCCTATTTGACATTGCCCACCAAACCCTTTGGTGGTGATTTGACTTTAGAAGCTTGGCTCTTCATGGACAAGACACCTGGTAACTTTGCGCGTATTTTCGACTTGGGAACCGACGATTATCCGATCGATATTCCCAACGATGGTAATGGTAATCAACCACAAGGGTCTGACAATATCATCTTTGGTTTTGATGGTGACCACAAACTGTTCTTTCAAATCTACAACGGTAGAACGACAACTGGCTCCACACTAACTGCAAACGAACTGGAATTGAATACCTGGTATCACCTAGCCGTCACAATTGACAACGATAGAAATGCAATCATTTACATCAATGGTGTGGCGGTTGCAAATGCTAAGTTCGCATCTGGCGCAAATGATGTAGAACGTAACCGAAGCTATATCAACAAAAGTGCATGGGAACCCGACGGCTATCTCTCCGGCAACATTTTTGATGCCCGTGTGTACAACGACGCCAGAACAGCGGATGAAATCAAAAATGATTTCAAAGGACTGGTCGATCCAACCGATCGCAACCAAGTTTTTTTATACAACCTCAATGGTGATTTGAAATCTGGTTTGGCCAATGGCGATGCGGCAATCGGTGTGAATGCCACATTCGATAGCCACAACCCTGGCACCACTTTTTCAATCAACGCAGACAAAGTGGTGGACACCACCGGCCAAACCACAGCTGAGCAAAAAGCCACGCTGTACAAATCGTCCGATGTGAATGGATCTGTCAGAAACGACACCTTGGAGGGCACGGATGGCGATGACTTCATCACCGGCCAAGGAGGCAACGATAAGCTTACAGGTGGAGCGGGTCGAGATGTGTTTGCTTGGCTCAAAGGCAATACGGGCACTGACACGGTCACGGACTTCAAAGCGTCAGAGCACGACAGCATCAACCTGTCTGGGTTGCTGCAAAATGCAGCACTTAACACTAACAGTTCGGCTGACGATCTCGGCAAATACATGCAATTGACGCAAAGTGACAACAATGCCGTACTGAAGATTGATGCAAAAGGTGATGCTAATTTTCAGGAAAGCAACACCATCCTCAAAACCATCACCTTCACCGATGGTTATCAGCATGGCTTGAACGACACTCTGCAAAAGTTAATTACACAAAAAGTGATTGTGCTCGGTTAAGTCAAATTCAATCTATCAAAAACTTGAGGCCGTTAAACGCATGAACTGCATCTAACGGCCTCATCGTTTGCGCAGCAGAGTCAAATCACCACATCATGCTTGATTTGTGTGCTGGTGGTCAGCAACACATCTGCCACAGCATGTTGTTGACCTGCGGTGTCAGTCCAGTGTGATACCAAGCTGAGTGAGTTACCGTTGTCTATCAGTTGACTGGCCGTAGCACCCAGTTGGATATTTTGGATGCCCAACGCATTCAAAGTGTGCAGCTCATTGGTTGTGCTGACACCATCGTGGTTGGCATCCGCCCACACCTTGAGGTTGGCAAACATGGCATCGTTGGTATCCATCACACCGTCTTGGTTGTCGTCGTATTGAGCCAACGCTTCAAAACCATCACGGGCTTTGCTGCCGTTGGGCAACAGGGTGCCATTGCCAAATAACTCTCGGCCACTGTTGATGATGCCGTCGTGGTTGACATCGAGTACCAAGAAACCATCTTTGCCATCGCTCCACGCGGTTTGTATCGTCTGGCCGTTGCCCTCAATGTCAAACGCCACGCCTTGATCGACAGAAGTCGTGTGCACACCGTCACCATTGAGATCGAGTATCAGAGGGGTGGTGCGTTGGTTATCGAGGATAATGATTTTTTGTGTCACCAAAGCTGACAGCCCCGCGCTGAGTCCATTGGTCCATCCATCGGTCAGGGTGATGGTTTTGGTGGGTGTTGCAAAGTTAGAGGTGCCCGTTAAATCCACTCTCAAGACAGCGTTGTTGCCACTTTGATTCAGCTGCAAATAAGTGGCCAGATCGTCGGGTAAGGTGTTGGGCCCCAGCGAAGTGCCTGTCAGCAGCCCTGACAGGTTGATCATGTCCCCCTCAGCGGTTTTGAAGTCGGTCACCACATCGCTACCAGTGTCGCCTTTGAGCCAAGCAAAGATGTCGCCGCCCGCACCACCTGTGAGGGTGTCATTACCGCCCAGGCCTGCCAGAAAATTATTGCTTGAGTCACCCGTCAAGGTGTCGTTGCCCTCGGTGCCAGACATGGGCGACGACATTGCTGACAACGTGATGGTTTGCGTGCTGCCAGCTGTTCTGCTGTTGGTGTCGATCACGACATTGCTATTGATCGACATCGTGGTGCCATTGGTATAAGTGGCTGCCCCTGCGTTCATGCTGGCAGTCGTACCCCAAGTCGTGCCGCTGGCGAGTGTGCCATCAAATGTGTAATAGGCTTTGAGATTTGTATCGTTGGGGTTAATCGCCCCTTGCATATCGGCACGAATTTCTTCAGCGGTGCGCAATTTGTCATAAATGCGTACATCGTTGACCAGGCCTTTCACATACCCATCGTTGTAACTGCTTTTACCCACCCAAACATTGTTCCATGTCATGTCGTTCATGACAGTGCCCCAGTTGTCCCAAATATTGTTGTTACTTAAAAGCTTATCCAGTATCACACCATTTTTGTAAAGTGTGACTTCGCCGCTATCACTCACTGTTGCGGCCACATGCATCCAACTGCCAGCAGTGATGCTACCTACGACACTGACATAATCGCCGTAATAAGCTGTTCCACCACCTTCATCGCTGTATCCCAACACAAGTGCGCCACTTGGGGTGTACAAAAATCGAAGTGCTTTCATGGCAAAGCCATTGCTCAGGTCAATAATCCGCGGATAGACCGCGCCAACAGGCATCTCACTGATATATATCCAAGCTTCTAGCGTGATGTCGAGAGAGATGTGCACCTGTCCAAGTACCGCATATTGCGAACTACCATCCAACGAGAGGGCTTTGCTAAAGGGTGAGAAGCTATATGTACTGGTATTGCCACGCTTGACCCAAAAACTGGTAGCGTATTCAACAGTATCAAGCGTGATGGCATCAATCGGAGTGATGGTGGCATTGCCAATCACCGCAGTGCCGCTGAAAGTCCAGTTGCTGGTGTTGGTGATGCCGCTTGTCTGAACCCGCTCAGCAAATTGAATGATGAACTCATCGCCCTTGATGTAATCGCTGTTGGCATCTAACGCTACCGGCGTGGCATTGATGGTGGGTGTACGAGTGTCAACCACAACCGATGCCACAGTAGGTAAGCTTTGGTTACCCGCGGCGTCAGTGGTGGTGATGGTGAAGGTGCGCGCACCATCGGTGGCAGCTGCAGCGCTGTTGTAGTAAGCCAGTAGATTGATAAATGTGCTGACGGTGCCGTTTGGAATGGTAGCGCCGCTGGTGAATGTGTAGGTGCCACCGGCATAAACCCAATTCCAAGTTCCTAAGTTATAAATGCTGATTGAACCAGAGGGTGTGCTGCCCGTCAGTGCTAATTCGGAGAATGAGCTGCTCCCGCTGATGTTGGTCGTTCTGAAGACGAGCTTTTCGTTACTGCCATCATGCAAGCCCCCAACTTTAATTTTGATGTTGACGATCGCATTGGCATCCTGTGAGATGTTTGTGGTGGAAATATAAGCGGGTGCATCCAGTGAGAGAAACATCGAAGCATCTGTAACAGCTACCACACCAGGGTTACCGTAAGTAGTAATCGTACCCGTGCTAGGAGTCGTAGCGCCCGGAGTCACGCTGTAGTATTTGTTGTCGCCTAAACTGGCGTAATACGCATAGGGTGTGTTTTCAGGAAAACCCACCACATTGCTGGCGTTGTATTTCCCGGTGGCGCCAGATGCAAGTTGGCCAACAGAGACATCAAAAATTTCGCCATTGAAATAATTGTTATAGTAACTTTTCCCAACGAAATTGTTGGTTGATGTGAATGTGGTGGTTAGATTGACTGGAGATACAGTTCTCACTACAGTGCCATTAACGATCATCTGCACAGATCCGTTGTTATAGCCTGTGACGACCACTGAATACCATTGGTTAGTATTTAACGCACTTCCTACAGCTTCCACCACGGTAGTGGCGTCATTGTTTGAACTGATTTTAAAAACCAATAGGTTGTTGGCCGAAAATCCAAGCATCATGCGATCGCTGTTTGAAGTGGTCGACAAATCGATGATGCTCGCGCCGGACGCTTGTGTGCTACTGAGTTTGAAGCGTGCTCTTAAAACGAAACTCGCTTCGTTGACTGTGATGCTGTTGCCGATAGAAACATATTGGCTTTGAGCGATATTGAGTGATAAGCTTTTAGGAGGCGTCGACACATAGCCGTTTTTTCCTGGGGCAAAAAGATTGAGGTCAATCGTAGGCGCAGTGTTGTCATAGAGGTATGTCAAAAGACTCACTTTGCTGGAGTTGCCTGCGCTGTCTATTTGCTTGACATTGACGGTGTGCCACCCCGGTGTTCTCACCGGTGTGTAGACGGTGCTGTAAGCGTTGGCGCTGTCAACACTGTAATAAATCGTACCATCGGCCAGTAAATTGCCGCCAACCGTCAAGCTGTCGCTGTTGGTGATTTTGTCTGTGGGGCTATAGCCTGAATCATTGGTCAAGCCAATAGTGAGTTCTGCGCCATAGGTGTCAATGAGTTTTTGCAACTCACTCAGCGTGTCAAGATCGGTGCCAAACTCTCTGCTGGCAATGCTGTTGTTGATGCCATCGACATTGGCGCTGGTCACGCCGGTTAACCCGATCAAACTGAAATCGGTATCTAACAAAGAAGCTGCCACATCCGAAGTGATGGCCGTTTGAATACTGTTGGTGATGTTCGCCAGCGCATTGATTTCGCTGACGGTGTCAACACCAGTTCTGGCTTGCTTGTCCAAAATGTTGTTGATCAAGTTCAAGTTTGCGCTGAGTGTGCTGATGTTGCCAGTGTTAACCCCCAATTTAGTCAATTGCGCTGCGGTAACGGCGGTGCCAGCACTCACGCCCCCATCGGCCAAAGTCAGCACCAGGTTGTATGCGTCCACAATGCTTTGTATATCAGCGGTGGTGCTGACCGCAGCGCTGTCCACGGCTGTTGTGGTGAGCGTGTCATTGATCGACGCCAAGTTGTTGGCATCTACACCGGTCACTTCTGCATTGGCGTATTCAACCAAGGTGGGGGCAGTGCCTGAATTGTTGGCCGCGTACAGACTGATGATTTGCATAGCCGCAGTTTTGGCGGCGGCAATGCCGTTGTTCACAATCAGTTGTAAACCCGCCAAAGTGTCTACGCTGCTGCCTGAATCGTCTTCACTTGCAATGGCTTGCAACACAAACGACAAATTGTTGCTGGTCACACCCGTGATGCCCATGCTCGTGAATTTGCTCAATGTCAAACCTGCCGTGCTGCCATTGGCAGCCAGCATGACATTGCTGACCATGTCAGCCAAAGCTTGAACTTCGGCCACGGTGTCCACCGCTGTGAAAGCTTTTTTGTCAATGATGTCACTCAACAGTGACGCCTTGCTACCGGCACTGACCGAGCTTGCACCAGCAGTTACGGTAGAGATGCCTTGCACACCGATCAAGCTGTATTGCAATGCACTCGCAGCTGTGCCCACATTTGAACCACCATCTGCCAACGCCAACACGGTGATGTAAGCGTTCACAAGGTCTTGCACTTCAGGCGTTGTGTCGGTTTGCGTGGCTGTGACATCGGTGCTGTTAAGTGCACTGTTGATGGCGCTGAGGTTGTTGGTTGTCAAGCCCACCACGCCTGCTTTTTCAAACACCGCCAACGAGGTGGTGTTGGCATCGGCGGTGTTGGCTTGCGCTGCACCGCTGATGGTGATCAACGCTGTGGCATTGGTGTCTACCACCACGGAGTTGGTGCCGTTTGCAATGACCAATGTTGCTAGGTTGGCGTTGTTGCTCACAGTATCTTGAATGGTGCCCCCGTTGAGCGCCACCGCATCAACAGCGGCTGTGAGGCCTTGGCTCAAATCGTTGTCACCCAACACCACGGTGTAGTAAAACACCAAGGTGTTGGTACCACTGCCGTTCATATAAGTGGCGTTCTTTGTCACCCCACCGATGTTCAAACTGAAGGTGGGTGAACCAGTTACCAACACCACTTCACTGAAGGTGAGTGTGACTTTGACTTTGTCACCCACGCCCAAGTCGGTGTTCTTTGCAGCAAGGCTGCTGTCCACGCCGCTGATGGCCACGGCACTGATGGTGGGCAAGGTGGTGTCAATGGTCCAAGTTGGTCCAAGTGCTGCGCCGCCTGCGTTGCCATTGGCATCGGTATAGGTGCCGCTCGCTACCGCAATGGGCGTGTAGCTGCCAGACACATTGGCATTGGGCACAAAGGTGGCGGTGTAGACCTTGGGGTCGTTGGTGACCGTGAAGTTGTTCAAACTGCCGTTGCTGAGCGTGACATCAATTGGCGTAAAACCAGTGGGTGCTTCGCTGAAAGTGAATGTGACAAGCGCCGTGTCGCCACTCTTGAGCGTACTCGGTGCGGTGCTGGTGATGAGCAATGTGGGCGCAATGGTATCCACCAAACCGATCGAAGTGCTCACCGTGCTTTGTGTGGGCGTGCCGTTGATGCTTCCATTGAGTTGCACCGACACGGTGTAGCGCTCGCCAGAAACCAACTGCGATGTCCACGAGGCGTTGTTCACCAAAGTCCATATATATGTGTTGGGGTCAACGATTGGCAAGTTGTTGGTCAACACCACGGTAGCATTGTTTCCGATGGGCGTGAAGGTGATCCGTCCAATCGTCAAATTGCTGACGGCCGTGATGTCAGGGCTGCTGACGGTGCCCGTCAGGTTCATGCTGGCCAACTCGCCGCCGTTGATGCCATTACTGGCGTCCACACTGGGCGGGGCTAAATTCAAATCGGTGGCAGGGTCAACCGGGCGGAAGGTCCAACTGG
>JACCDP010738167.1_pt1 | contig 11844 bp, 10 predicted proteins | sample 7445841 | NCBI WGS metagenome assembly JACCDP01 (sample SAMN15323441, study PRJNA562643) | freshwater metagenome | isolation source: river surface water | place: USA:Blue River Watershed | collected 2017-08-17
ATTGACTGGCGAATATACGTCGTTGCTGCATTCGTGTCGTAAGGCAGTAACGCTCCTGCTGACTGCTGTAATAACGTTGCCGGCAGCTGCTCGATTAGTGTCGTTACGCCATCAAGCGTATCGGTGCGGGTGAGCATGATGTAAACGGGCAGACGACGCCTAGCGAGATCCATCAGATCATTGATGCGTTGGCGCGTCAATTGCAGGCCAGCGCTTGTATAGCCAAGTCGGCTGGTCTTGAGCTGATCAGCACTGATACACACAATAATGCCAGCACACTGCGCTGGCAAAATATCTGCACTCATACTGCTAAGCAAGCGCTGCCATTCGGCATCGCATACGGAAGCATCTTTATCTGGATCAATGTGTTGACCAGAGATTTCCACTGCAACACCGGTATCTAAAAACGACAAATGGCATGATTTAGTGGGTTGCGCTTGCGCAGTAAGTGGAGTGCGCCCGAGATAACTGCCCGAAGCTGCCTGCTCTAGCAACGTAGTCTTGCCAGCGCCCGGCAGTCCCAACACAAAGTGAAGACGATGGTCACCTAACGGGGTCTTGTCTAAACTTTGTGTAACAGACAGAAAGGAGCGGACTTGGGTAACCCACTCTTCGTCCGGAAGTAGTGTTTGCTGCAGAGCAGGACGCGTTCGTAGTCTTTGCTGCGCCCGATAGCGCACATACAACTTCCTCGCAAGGCTTATGAGCAGCCATGTCAGTAGAGGCAAGATTGGCCAAAGCCACATGCTTCCAGCTGGGAAACCAAAGAAAATCTGGCAACCCCAGCCTACAGCCAACAGTGCCATGAGCACCAAGGCAATCGCGAAAAAACGCAGAACTTTTTTGAGCATACCTGTACGGTGGTCGAGAAACCCCTACGAATTCTCGAAACTGTATCAGAATTGAGGGCTAACTACATGATTTTTTTATATTTATTTAGACTAAAACCATCGGTTTAAGACCAATGCGATGTTTAGTTGCAACAAGCCGGCAAGAAAAATCGCCAGAATGACAAGCAAAAGCATCGAAATGCTGATTGGCAAATAGCGGCGCCAGTTCGTCGGAGGGGCTGGTTTAGCATCGGATAGCTCACCGATACTGGGAAAGGTTTGCGCTCCAGGACTAATCAAACCAACATCGATTAGGGCGCCGTTAATCGCCTGCTGCCGTCTAATTTCCAGCTCGTCAACAGACAAATTAAACACGTACTTACCTTTAAATCCGTTAGCCAGACACATGGCATAAATGCTTTGTGCAGGGCTCGCCTCTAGAGACAGTGTATCCATCCGCTCAAAAAACAACTCGCCCGCCAGATTGGTGTTGAAATACTCCATCTGAAGCAACGTCTGCGCCCAATACTCAGAAACACCATCCCATTGGGCATTCATGATTTGCTCGTCAGCCCACGCACAAACGGCAAATAATGCTTCGTCAACCGCGACAGGATCTTGTTTAGCTTGCAGACCGTAGTCTTTGACACGCTCGAGTTGACGCCGCAAATGACCACTAAGTGCTGCTGCACTGAGCTTACGTGCGCTTATCAACATTGCCACCTGCGTCATGAACTCTACATAGGGTTGGCAAAACCGGACACGCTGGTGATACAGCGCTACCTCATTTGTGCTCATAACTGCATCACCTTGTCGCCCGCCGGGTCAGGCGTTGGACGACCACCGTTGAGCATGTTGTTATCAGGGTTAGGAAAGACAAATGGCGAGGGGCCTAACAAGCTTAACTCTTCAACCATCACCTCTGACAACACGAGCGACAGGTTCATCACGGCCGGTGACGCTGAATATGTCGTCACAAAGACGCCTGACTTATCAACGAAAATCGGAACCTCAAGCATTCGTACGCGCTGCGTGACCGGAGAGTTGTAGTAGCCAGCGTACACGAGCACGACTTGTGCTTCTTGCCGACGCGCCAATACCAACGTATCGATTGCTCCGGGCTGCACAACAAACCGGTCAACCGAGAGGATAGCGGGATCAGTCGCTGGGACACCGGTCAACAATTGATCCAATTCGCCTGCGCTATTTGCAAGCTTAAGCGCTGCCTTTGGATTGTTCGATTGAATCACCGCAATCGTCAGTGCGTAAGGGGTGCCGCTTACTACATTGAGATTTTTGCTCGCATGTATGTCCATGCGCAAACCGCGCGGATCGGCGCTGTACTTGATGTCGGCCAAGGCCTGTTTGGATGTATTCCCACCCAGCATGGAGTTCACCGACGAGCAGGCAGGCAACAGCGCTAACATCGCCAAACATTGCATACCCTGCGCACAGAGTCGCAACCAGGGGCTACCTTGGCGAGCCGACGATCGAGACATCAATAGACCCTCTTTTTCATGACAAACGAGATCATTATGCGCGAAAGTATACTAACAAGGCACGTGCAGTCTTAGGTAAGCCAAGCCAGTGCAGACAAATGGTACCGCTTGCATTGGCCTCTTTCCAGAGTGCATCTTTCGTATCAATCCGCCAAACCGCGGTATCTGGGGCATCCCCAACACCGTAGGGCACGCGTTCAACACGCTCAAGCGGCACGCCAGGTAGGGCGCGGCTCACTACCGTCTCAATGCGTGTGAGGGATGCGAGCTTCGCGGGTGATGCTTGCACTAAGCCCGTCTCATTAACTTGCTGCAGAATCAGATAAACAGCGTGCTCTCCTACGCGAGCAGTCGAGGGCACGTGAGCCTCAAACCATCCTTCCCGAAGTTTGAATAGCGCCACACTATCTGGTCCGCTATGGAGTTGATCCAGAAGTCCTTGCACAACTATTCCTACACGATCAAATGCACGGTAAGGATCATCACGATCCCATGCAGGTAAATCAGGGCGCTTGAGGCCACCAAGCGCGGACAGGCGACTGCACAAGACGAGGAGCGACTCGAAGAGCCTGTCTGGCTGGGCTTGGGTCTGCATGCGATGACCCAGTTCAGTCAAGGTCTGCGCTACCTCGGCGTGCACCATTCGGTCGCGTAGCCATGCCGAGTCAATCGAATCGCCGTCCATACGCCATGGTCTCGCCATTTCAGCGAGACGAGCGAATCGCGCCTGCAGCATTTCAAAAATTAAACGTACTCGTTTAGCCAAAGCCGTTTGATCGTCGAATGCTAAACACGCCGGGGCATAGGTTTCGTCCAGACTAATGACTCCGCCTTCCACAATCAGCCGAGCCAGTTGCAACACAGTCATGTTTTGAGCAGCCTCGATCTCATCGCCGATCAAATATCGCAACCTCAACCACAACCGGTCCACCTCTAAGTCCGGTGTGTCGTCATACAAATCAGGTAATTCTTCGCTGTAGCCCACGGTCTCAAAACGACCATCTAGCCCATTCGCCGCAACAGCGGGGGTGCCTGGCGCTAATTTCAACAAGCCGATCGCGACGGGGTAAATACCATCCGCTGTCTTCAGGTTGCGAATATCACGATCAGCCAACCTGGCATTCAAACGAAGATCGACCCACTGCCCATCTGGCAGAATCGCCTGCAAGTCACCACAAGCCAAGAAGCCTGATTGGAGACGATCTGGCGAGAACTGCAACGCAGAGACTCCCCCGCCCTTGAGATGGGTGAAATTCAACAGGCGATTGCGCGCCTCGTCGTGATAGGCATCCGCATATTGAAAATGCTGAGGCTGTAGAAAAATGCCTTGTCGCCAGTAGATGGGCTTAGAAAAATTCATAGATCAATACGCTCTTTGTAAATACCCGCACCCTAAGGCGCCAGACACAAGACAGTGAACTGGCCAGGCACTAGCGACAACCCAGGGCAATTCGACAAATTTTGCAGATTCATACTCGTCATACGCGTCATCGGCATGGCTTCTGCCAGGACAGTAAAAGATCCAACTAAAGGAATCGTCGGCCCCATACACATGCCACTCGCTACACCCAACCCAATATCGCCTTCTGACATCACTACCCAGGATAGTAAGGTCTGGGCAGGCGTGAATTCAATCAGAATATTTGGGGCAGTGGGAATTGCCTCTTCCGTTTCAGAAATATTCGGAAACGGAATCGGAATCGGTCCCTCCAGACAGACGTCCGGAAACCCCATATTCATGACCATCATATTATTCGCAAACATAAGCCCTGAGGTCCTATTTTGAACGTGGCATTTTGGCTTGCCCGGTTATCGCGCCGCTAAAGCTGGTTCCCGCATCGCATTGTGCCTTGGAAAAATCACTTAAAGTCAGTTTGGCATCATCAAAACTGGTGCCAGACAGTCGGGCACCCATGAATAACGCACCAGTCAGTTCTGCGGATGCAAAGGTCGCATTCTTCAGATTGGTTCGCTCAAACCGCGCACTCGCCGCCTTGACGCCTATCGCGTTCACCTCGGTCATATTGGCCAGGCCAAAGTAACTCTTGCCCAAATCGGCGCCTCGCATATCGGACTTACTCAGATCGACTTCCCGCAGAAAACTCGCTTGCAGCGTCGCGTTATTAAACCGCGATCCAGCAAGGGTTGAATTCAACACCACACTTGTCGACGAAAAATTAGCTTCTGAAAAATCCGACCCTTGCAAATCACAATGCGCCAACGTGGCATTTAGAAAGTCTGCCCGCGCAAACTGTGCACCCTTGGCCTCGCAGCCAAGTATTGCTGCCTTATGAAAGCTCACGCCAGTCGCACGCATACCCGACAGATTAATCGGGCGAATCATCGCAGCGAGGTCTGTCGGTGGTTGCTTAAGCAAGACGCTCGGGTCTTTCTCCTCGCCTATATCCAACCCCAATATCTTGCACTCATTCAAATTGGCCTGTGTGAAATCAGCGTGACCGATGTTGATCCCGATCAGGGTTGCATACTGCAAGTTGGCTCTGATCAATCGGGCACCATTTAAATTTGCCTGATCCAACACAGCACGCGTCAGCACAGCATCATCCAAAATGGCATCGCCCAAGAACGCACGCCCTAGATTTGCTCCGCTTAAATTCGCGCCGCTAAGATTCGCTCCCGCAAAGTTTGCACGCGACAACGTTGCTTGACTTAGGTTTGCGCCCACTAATGACGCACCAGCAAAATTTGCGCCGTCCAAAAAGGCACCCGATAGATTGATGCCATCAAGCTGCTGATTAGACAGATCGGCTCCTACCCAGTCACTCCCAGCGGCATGCTGCGTTAAACGACCACTCCTTGCCAACTCAAGGATTTGTCGACCTAACTCTTGCGGTTCCGCCAAAGAGCCCGCCTCAGGCATCCAGTGGGCCGACTTACGATAACGCTCTTGCGCCGCGAGCAAGGTCTTACCCAACCCGCTTTGCAATCTATCAGCCTGTAGGCGATCAAGCGCGCCTTGCTTGAGTCCCTGTTCAATAGACTTTTGCGTTGTCAAAGCTCGGCGCGTTGGCGGTCCCGCCGTTAAATCTTTTAACTTTTTAGCAGCCTGCGCCTTAATATCAATACCATGCTCAGCGGTCATCGCCGCAATCTTTTCAATGGATGCCTTTCTGGCCTCTACACCTAATTCGCGTGCGCGCTTGACAAGGGCAGCGATCTTCTTCGGGTCCGGATTATCAGCAGCCAGCTCTTTGGCTAATTGTTCGGAAATATCAATCGACTCATTTCCCTGCGCAGAAGCAGAGTGCGATGCTTCTGCGTCAGCCTTTGATGCTTGCGGATCCCTATTTTGCGATGCATCCTGATGAGCTCGCGCTCGCTCATCCTGCGCCTTATCCTGAGCCGCCTTCATACGGGCTTTCGCAGCCGGCGGTATATCGGGCAATAACGAGCCCGATTGCCCTTGCGGCAAAAGAGGGCTTTCATCGAGCATCGCCATCGCTGCATCTTGTTGGGCACCGCTACGCACTTCCAACTGCGCTAGGTAATGACTGAGTGGACGAGGCGCATCCACACTTTCCAAAGCAGCGAATAGTAATTTAACGTCGTGCGCGTCACTTTCAGCAATCGTGATATTCGCACGCCACATTATCCCCGCAATACCCACGTGCGGAATGAGCAAGACTGTATCGGCTTGCATCTGCAGTGGGGCAAGGACGCCACCATCAGAGTCACGTCGTACAAAGCATCGCGGTTGCCACGACGGTAGAACCCATCGATGTACCTTTCCACCACTCGCTAAGCCTTCGCACGTAAACTCATCCCCGGGTAAAAAGACCCCGTCCATTTGTTGATCCCGTGGACCAACCATCAAGGCATCCGTTGGACTATCGCTCGGTAACGCGGGGTAATCGTCACGCCGCCATTTCGCATCGTAGGTGCCGAAGGGCTTGAAGCGAGCGGGTGCATCGAGGGGCACAGGTCCAAACCCCGCGGGCGCAGGCGTATCATCCGGTGAACTAATTAAGTTATCCGCATACTCAATCTGCGCGATTTCTTGGTCAACCCAGCTCCCTGCGTAGCGTCCCACACCAGACGGATTCAGTCCGTGACCAGGACCGCCATAGGTTTTAGTCCAGTCAAGCGGCACAGGGGCTTTGATAACAGCCGGCTCGCTCGGCCAAGCAATCCCAGCACGACTCAGCCATCGGCGCTCACCCGTTGCTTGCAACTTTTTATCAAACAGCACCTTATTCGCGCGGCGTACGAGCACACGCGCGTGCGCAACTCTATCCTGCGCACCTTCAGGATAGATACGGCCGAAGGCAAGCCACTCTGCGCGCGGCTTTGTAAAGCCTAGGTCGGGTGCTGTTTTACTCGGCAGCACACTTGCGAGTGCTTTCCACAATTTTTGATCTGAGCATAGTTTCTGCTGCACACCATTCATTTCAAACCCAGCCATCACCGTGACCACAAGCGTTGTTGTTCCACCTGGTCCGGGGACTGGACGAGAGAGACAGCTGAGTGATTGAGGCTTGATCGTCAACATATCTGCTTAATCGAATGCCTCGCGCGGCATCAAAAGCAATAGCTCATGGCATGCAGCAATTAACGTATCACGCGAAATATTCGCATCGACACTTCGTGTGGCCATCAAATGATCAGCAAATGCAGCGCTGGCCGCTAACTGCCGCTCAAGCGGCAAGGCAGAAAACTCTATGCGGTCTGAGTTCTGCTGACTCAGTAGAGACGCCGCTCCAACATTTTGCGTTGTCATTCTTCCCCCCCACCGCCTAGAAGTTTGTTCGCGGCATCCTTGTCTGCAGTTTGACTGCCATCATTGCCACTACCTGGCGGTTTCGCAGAGCTAAACGCCGCGCTTGCTGCCGTCCCCACGCTCGCAGTTTTAAAGGCAACTTTACCTGCGGCCTTGAGTCCCATCACTGCATTTTTCGACAGCCCCATGCCCTCGAGCAGTGGCCCAAGAGGGCCTTTTGTTATTGCATCAAACGCTTTAGCCCCTCCCGGGAAACTATCTGGAATCGAAATTGTCTTTTTAAGTTCTTTCGAAAACTCTTCAGCTTCTGCTGCTTCACGTTGTTCCTTAGCCACATCTTTAGACGTCTCGGCAGCCTTCGTAGCCTTTTCTGAGGCCTTTTCAGCATCCGCCACAGCGTCGTGCGCATCCTTAGCAGCAGTGTCCGCAGCCTTGGCAGCTTCGTCCGCCTCTTTTGCAGCAGTCTCCGCCTCACGCGCAGCTTGTGCAGACTCTTCAGCGGAAGCGGCAGCCTTCGCTTGTTTTGACGCCTCAGCTGCGTCCGCTGCTGCCTTTTCAGCAGCGGCTGCTTTTTCTGCATCGGTGGCAGTCTCAGAGGCCTTTGTCGCCTCCGAAATATCTTTAGAAGCTGCTGCAGCCTCATCGGCCGTCTTCGAGACATCGGCAAGTTCTGTTGCAGTTTTAGTTGCCGCCTCACTCGCTTTGGTTGCATCCTCGAGCGCTTTAGCAGTGTCGACTGTACTTTTAGCAGCATCCGCTTCCTTTGCGACCTTTTCTGCGGCTTTCAACGCGTTAGCCGCTTCCTCTGCCGCTTGCGCATCGGACGCCGCAGCTGCCGCGCCAGACGTCAAGATCTTCATTGAACTCATCGATAGCTCAAAGCTTGACGATTCACCGCTAAACACCACTGCGTCTAGGCTAACCAACACCTGGCCCATCGTGAGCGTCTCGAACGGCATCGACATACCGATGACCGTATCCATGGAAAGACCGAGCAAAGTGTCACTGGTCATCCCCATCTTAAGTTCACTCATGTTGCCACTGATGAAGTGGTTTGTTCCACCCAGAACAGTTTCCTTGCTCATGCCGGTGATCAGCACTGTTTCGCCACCGTAAACAGACTCTTGCTTGTCCCCTCCGATGAGCTCCATGGAGACGGGATCTTCTGTTTTAGGCTTGGCTCCTAATATTGTTGTGGTGATATCAGTCGCAAGGCCAGCAGGACTTGCGCCCGACACAGTCGTCCAACCAAGTTTGATTCCATTCTGGATATTCTTGTTGGCTGTCGATGACGTCGTCGCGGTCACGGGCGGCTGTGTCTCGCCGGCCTTTAGTGAAGACTCTGGAACGGGCAAACTCACGCCGGGACCAACAGCCTCGTACCGATACCCAGTGATACGTTCCCAGCCATTGCCCCAAACTAGCTTGTTCTCGGAGCCGTATATTTCTTCTTGAGAAACAATTTCATTTCCGCCCGCGGTTCCACTGCCGATCTGGATGCTTTCCCAGTTACTGACGATTTTGGTCGAGGTTCCACCTATCAGCGTGACCTCATCCTCTTCCACCGAATTATGTTCGCTGGACATTTTTGCGTACGAGGTACCTTTAACCTGAAGGTAAGAGTTACCTCCAATACTTTTAGTCGCTAAGCCATCAATCTGAGTGTGATCGTCCTGGTTGTTCAGCGTCATTTGTCCGCCCTGAAGAACCTGCTGCTTCAGCTGACCAACGACTTCCTGTGAGCCGCCCTGCACGGCAAAAAAATGGTTGGCTCCCGTTAGGGAATAACTCGTTCCGCCTGCAGAAATTCCAAAATTGTGTGCCGCGTCTGTATTCGAGGCATTCATCTGCTGTGCGGCTTGCATGGCCGCATCGACGAGCGACTGCATGTTAGCTTTCACCCAATCCTGCATCGCAGGGGGTAACGAATCAAAATTTGGAACGACATCAGACCAGCTCATGTCAACTCACCTTTTTTAATGAAGCATTTCGTAGCAACATCATGACTTACCTTTTCCAAACTTTCCGCCGAAAGCGCCGATCAACACTGAGGCAGTACCATTCGATGTTTGCATCCGAATACCAGAGGTCTGTGCCGTATCGTCCCAATGGACTTCATTGCCTAGTCGGCTCACGATGCGATTAACCGTGCTGTTCTGGTCGTTCACAGTCGATGGGGTAAGAGAGTTATTCAACACACCGACAATGACTGGCTGATCTGGATCGCCATCCATAAAAGCAAGCATGACTTCTGCGCCACGGGACAAAGGGAAATGAATACCTGTATCGCCTGACTGACCAGGCCCTTCATAAGGAGAAGCAACCCGCACCCAAGCAGAGCCTTTCATCGTGTCGTGTGCAGCGATATCGTAAAGAAGTTGAACTTTATAGCGCCCATGCTTGTCTAGAGCGGCTGTCTCGCCGTCATCTGAATCAATCTGCGCAGGAAGATAGCCCATGACTTTGGGGCGCGGCGTCTTGAGTGGCAAACGAAAGGGGCTCTGCGCGGGAATCGCTTCAAACTCTGCAACGTAGTAGCTTTGTTCGTTTGTCAGGCCAATACCCTCTGGGACGGCCATGCCAAAACCCGCCTGAGACCCACGATGCCTCACGGCGGTAACGCGAAATGTATTATTGAGTAGCTTCCGAGGATGGCCTTTTACCGTCAAAGTCTCGCCAACAGCGATACCCGTCGCAAATGCCCGGCCCTTATAAAAATGCGCTGCAACATCTAGTCCCTGAGTACGACGCAAAGCGTAGGCATTGGCTTGTTCATTATTGCGCAGATCATCACCGTAGGACATATGCGTACCCCAAGCCGGGGACTTTACCGAGGCGGATACCTCAACCAAGTCTTGCGCATGGCGATAATCATAATTTTGTAAGTTGACGGTCTGGGTAACGCCCTGACGAACCTCTCCAAACGAGATCAAGGCCTTTGAATACTGGTCCATCGTGATCGAACCATCAGGTCGATACTCGAGATCAAGGTTGGTTTGGGGCAGCGATGACACTTCGTCGACAAAGACAACTTTTTCCGTGCCCTGTGCATCACCCTGCTCAAAATAGTAAAAGGCCCCCTCGAACTCTATCCAACGATTCAGGAAATCCCAGTCGCTCTCTTGGTACTGCATCACAAAACTTCGCTTCGTGATCGCTGTTCCCAGCTGATTTTGATAGTCTTGACCTGACTGCAACCCTTGTCTGTCAAACACCTTTTGCAATAAATCTGCGAGGCTGAGCCCGTTGACGGAATCGAGGTAAGCTTCGTTTTGAATAGTCTGCTTGAGCCGGACGACTTTAGGCTCGAGCCGCATCCGATAGAGCGCCTTACCCTGAGCGATCTCACTCACGAGTTCTGCCTGGGTCACGATGCCATGAAAATACCGCATCGACCCACCCCAAGGCTGCAAACTAAGCGCCCCGGAAACCCCGATGAACTCACTCAGATCGAGATCAAAATTGGGCGACACAAGATCTATATCAAAACAATAGGCGCCGCCGAGACGTTCGGTCCCGTCAATCGAGACCACTTGAAACTCAGCTCGCTGAGAAGTGACTGGGTTAAAAGAGTACCAACCTAAGTTCGAATCAGCCATGCTCTAGCCCATGTGAATTTGTTTGCTCTGGAACTTAATCAGCTCCTCGCCACTCACTACTGTCGCAGCCCCATGCACCTCGACCAGCGTTGGACTTTCCAAGCGCAAATGTCCCGCCTTCGTTTCATCCAGCTCATCTACGCGTTTAATACTGCGCTTAGCATGCATGAATAAGGTCCCAACTCGCATAGAAAGGAATTCGACAGCATCATCCAAACGATCGACCAATCGCTTAAGTACACCAACATTGACATCGACGCGGTCTGCCTGAACATCGATCTTCTGGCTCGTTAAGGACAACGATGGCACGCGAATCTCAAGGGCTGAAGCTACGTCAAGCACCACCGCGTTAGCGGGCTCGAAACGTTCAACCACTGACAAAATCGTCGCAGCATCCTCATCATCAGCGATCATGCATAACACGACGTCGCCTATGTCTGGCTTTATCAAACAACTGGGCGCCACGACACAGACATTGCCACGTTTAATTCGCAAAGGCTGGGTGTCCGTCACTGTTGTGCGAACCAGCGTCACCACAGCGTCGGGCTTAGTCAAGTGTTGCAGTTCGGTGTAATCCATATTTTCTTATCTTTGGTTAAGTACTCGCCAAAACAAAGTCCGCATAGGCGTTGTTTGCAGTGGTCAGCATCGCAACAGAGGATGAATCTATCTTGAGTCCTTCTTTATTGGTTCGATCCAGCTTTGCAGCGCGCATTGAAGCGCCGCGCATATCAACGCCGGTCAAATTGGCGCCAATCATGTCCGCTTCAACCAGGGTCGAATCCTTCAGCGTAGCATCTTGCAAATCTGACAAATGCCAGACAGTTCTCGCACCTCGGATTCGCTGAAAAGATGTCCGCTGACACGTGGAGCGCACAAAGCGAGCGCGATCTAACACAGCGTCATCTAGCACTGCATCGCTGATATTCACGCGTAAAAAAGCAGCAAGAGTAAGTTGCGAACCTTGCATCTGACTCGCTTGCATATTTGCATCAATAAAGTTTGCGCCACTAAAGTCAGCGCCTTCCATCTTTGCGCGCGCAAAACTCGTTCCGCCACACTGCGCTTGTGGCATCACGACACCCCGCAAGTCCACGCCACTGAGATTAGACGAAGTCAGCACAATGCGCGGCCCGCTCACGCCTTCAAAACTACACGTTCTCCGATCTCAGCTAAAC
>JACCDP010436989.1_pt1 | contig 11843 bp, 5 predicted proteins | sample 7445841 | NCBI WGS metagenome assembly JACCDP01 (sample SAMN15323441, study PRJNA562643) | freshwater metagenome | isolation source: river surface water | place: USA:Blue River Watershed | collected 2017-08-17
CCAACCGCCAACCGCCAACCGCCAACCGCCAACCGCCAACCGCTTACTCCAACACCTGTATATGATTGATGCTGGTGAACTGACGGTGGTCGGTGAACTGACGGATGAGCTTCTTCTGGGCGTCGACCTCGAAGATCTGGGCGGAGGCGCCGAGGTGGCCGTGGCCGAGCCAGTTCATGACGAGGGTATTACCGTTGGCAAGGCGTTCGACCGAGCTGGCGAGGTAGATGTGGTTGTCGGTGACTTCGTCGCGGCTGATATTCCAGACGATCTTGCCGGTCTTGTCGTATTCCACGACACCGTCGCCTTCGCCGAGGGCGACGAGCCAGTTGCCATTGGCCAGTTCACGGACGTCATGGATGTCGCCGTTGACCGGCTGCTTGCGTAGGAGCTTGCCGTCTGCGGAGAGTTCGAGGACCGCGCGGTCGCCCTTGGCGCTCACGAGGTAGCGGCCATCGGCCGTCTTGCGACAACCGCGCATCTGCTCGTGCGTCTTGATGGTCGGCGTCAGCGGGACTTTGATTTCCTTGGCGATCTTGCCGTCGCGACCGATCTCGAGGAGGCGGCCCGGGCCGCACTCGATCACGAGGACGCGTCCGTCGGCCAGCGGCTGGCAACCTTGGATCTCGGTCTTGGCGTCGGCGACGTATTCCCAGGCCACGGACTGGTCGGGCTTCACTTCCTTGGCGCCTTTGACGTGGCTGAAGAGCACGTTGCCGTTGGGCAGCAGCCAGGAGTCCTGCGGGCGTTCGGCCGGGGTGGACCATTCGACGTGTCCGTCGGCGGCGACGATGGCGACCTTGTTGCCGACGTAATCGCTGACGACCAGGCGGCGGCCAAAGGGCTTCGGATCGAGGCTCGACTGCGGGCCTTGGGCTCGGTCGCCGAGGGCGTTGCGGTTGTTCTTCATCACCGGGGGCATCGGGGCTTCCCAGCCGGTGGGGGCGTTGACGCTGATGACCTTACGGTAGGTCACGTCACCGAGGCGCAGGTTATCGGCGATGACGCCGTTCTTCGAATGGCGCCAGCAGTGGATGGCTTCGCCGTCGCTCTTGATGTGGTTCCCGATGACTTCGTAACCGTCCAGGTTGAAGTTCGGCTCGATGGCGGTGAGCTTGGTCTCGAAGTAATTGTAGTTACAACGGACATTGCGAAGTTGGCCGCGGAAGGACGGATGCCCGAGCAGGGTGCCGCTGCCCTTCGGATTGAGCGTGCGGGTGAACTGCACCGTGATGTTCTCGGCGTCGAACGATTCGCCGGGGCCGACCTTGCCGCCGGGGAGGAACTTGCCCGTGTGTTCGCCGTACATCATCACCGCGCGCATGGTGTCGGTCATCGTGATACCCTCGACGAGCACGTTACGGACGCGGCCATGGATGAGCACGCAGGCGTTGATATTCTTCACCAGCCCGCTGGGCAGGTCGTTATGGGAGGCGTTGAGGTCGATGGTGCCCTTGCCGGTGATGCGGACGCCGGAGATGGTCTCCGCCTGACGACCGTGGCCGATGCGGATGCCGTAGGCCTCCGGGGCGTCGTAGGACACGAACCACACGCTGCGGGCGCCGTGGCCGGTCTTGTTCGCGAAGCGGACCTTCACCCCGTGGCTGAGTTCCTGCCAGTCGCCCGTGATGGGGATGCCCTTGTGGGGCGTCTCGAAGAGTTTGCCGTCGCCCCAGGCGATGGTGTCGGGGGCGCCGTTCTTACCGCCGGTGACGATGACCGTGTAGACCGTACTGCCGAAGAGCTCGGAGCCGTCGACCTTGCCCTTCTTCATGTCGTAGGCGCCGCCGATCTCGAGGTCGTCGATCTTCTTGCCCGAATCCTGGTCGGTCGTGATCTCGCCGACGCCTTCCTTGTGGCAGACCCCGTCGGCGAGCTTGAGCGTCGCGCCGGCCATGAGCTCGATCTCGACGGACTTGTCGACGTAAAGGATGGCGCGGTGCTTCTTGAGGCCGTGCTGATGCAGGCCGGGCAGGAAGGTCAGCTTATCGCCCGGCGCGGCCGCATCCATGACGGCCTGTGGGTCGTCGCCCGGCTTGATCTTATGTTCGGCCGCGAAGAGGGAGGACGCGAGAAGGAGGGCGAGGAGACGCATGACAGGGGTAGGGGTAGGGGTGGGGGTAGGGGCAGGCAAGACCCATGGATTACCTCCGCCGATAATGGATAATCTTTGAGCGGAAAAAGGGAGAGCCGGTAGATGGCTGCTAGCTGAAGCACCTGCCCCAACCCCTATCCCTACCCCTAAGGATTACTTAGCAACCACCCAGACGTTGCGATAGACGACGGGGTTGCCGTGGCCTTGCAGGTAGAAGGGGCCGGGGGCGGGGACCTCGGTCTTGAAGCCGCCACCGGGGGTCGCGCCCTTGAGCTCGAGGTTGTCGTGGACGGTCACGCCGTTGTGGACGACCGTGACGACCGCGTTGGCGGTCTTCTTGCCGTCCTTATCGAACTTCGCGGCGGTGAACTCGACGTCGTAGGTCTGCCACTGGAGGGGCGGGAAGCACATGTTCACCTTGGGCGCGGCGTTCTTGTAGATGCCGCCGCACTCGTTATCGAGGCCTTTGAGGCCGAAGCTGTCGAGGACCTGGACTTCGTAGCGGTGCTGGAGGTAGAGGCCGCTGTTGGCGCGACCCTGGCCACGGCCGAGCGGCTTGAACGGCAGGAAGAATTCGAGGTGCAGTTTGAAATCGGTGAAGGCCTGCTTGGTCTTCGTGTTGGCTTCGAGGAAGCCACGCGGGTCGATCTTACCGTCGACGAAGGCGTCGGCGTTCTTGCCGTCGAAGAGGATGGTCGCGTCCTTGGGGGCGGCGAGGCCTTCGGTCGGGCTGTGGCGGATGATGCGCTTGAGGGCTAGGCCGGTGCTCTGGATCTTCAGCGTGCCGTCGATGAGCGTCGCGGAATCGATGCTGTCCTTGAAGAGGAGTCCATCGCCGTCGCGCTTGCCTTCGACTTCGATCTTCGGCGTGCCGTCCCAACCGGCGCCGGGCAGGCCGCCCTTGAAAAGCACGAGGCGATATTCGCCCTTGCCGAGCGAGATGACGTTGGCGCCCATCTTCGCATGAGCGAACTCACCCTGGAGGAGAGGATTCTCGCCGGCTTCGGTGGCTTCCTTCTCCGTCAGGTAGACGGGCGGTTCCGGCGGCTTAGGCGCGGCGGGGGTCTTGGGCTTCGGCGCGTCGGCGGCGAAAAGAGTGGTCGCTAGCAGGAGGGCGATGAGACGCATGGGGATGCGTTCATTTCTTACCCTTGGGGTCAAGGTTGGCGAGCAGTTCTTCGGGGGTGACTTTGGATTGGACGCCGTTGGCGGGAACGGCGGCTTTGGCGGTCCAGAGAATGGCGTTTAAGACCACTTTTCGTTGGTCGTCATTACCCCAGTTCTTGTGGTTGTGTCCGCCGGTGAAGCCGAAGCCGCGGCCACCGTCGGCCCGTTCGGTCGCCCAGGATACGTGCTGGGGAAGGCGCGCTGCGACCTCTTGGCGGACGTGGGCATTGCCGGAGCGCATACCGTCAGGGAGTTTCAGGCCGGCCGGCGGAATCGCGCTCAGGATCGGGGCGACGGATTTCATGCCGTCCTTGAAGCGCATGTGGAAATACCATTCGTCGTGCGTGGTGAAAGGGCTGACACCGTTGGCGATCGGATGGGCCGGTAGCTGGGTGAAGTCGGCCTGCCAGTGCGGGTTGACGGACCAGAACGGTTCGCAATAGCCGCCCATCCATTCGAGGAATTCCGCGCCGCCCTTGTCTTTCAGGACTTCGGTCGCCCAGTGGAGGGTCACGAAGCCGCAGCCACGCTTCATCTCTTTGGTGAGCTGGGCGAGGCGGTCTTTCTGCACGGCAGGGTGGAAGGAGTAGCCGTCGGCGTAGATCAGGATGGTGTCAGCGCGGGTGATTTCGTCCGCCTCCGGCCATTCGCCATTCAGGTGCGTCTTCACCTCGACGAGCTCGCCGGCGCCTTCGCGGAGGCACTTCGCCAGGAGTAGGACGCCGGCGTTATGCTCGTGCGCGCCCGGGCCGTGGCTCGGTTTGCCGGCGATCATGACGACAAACTTCTTGTCGGCGGCCAGCAGCGGGAGCTGCAGAGCCAGTAGCCCGAGGAGGAGGAGGCGCGTGAAGACTTTCATCGGAGATGATTACTTAGGCTCGCTGGTCTGGCGGAGGTAGAGGAACAGGCTGCGGACATCCGGTTCTTCCATGCCGTTGAGCAGGCCTTCGGGCATGAGCGAGTTAGGGCTGACGACGCGGGTCTTGATCTGGTCCTTGGCGATGACCACGGGGGCCGGGGCGCCCGGGACCTTCAAGGTCAGGGTGGACTCGTTCTCGGCGCTGACGATGCCGGCCTGGAGGGATCCGTCCTTCAGCGTGATGTAGACGAGTTGGTAGTCCAACCCGATGACCGCGTTCGGATCGATGATGTTCTGGAGGAGGTATTCGAGGTCGGTATAACCGCCGGTCAGATGCGGTCCGATCTCGCCGCCGGTGCCGAAGAGCTGGTGGCAGGCTCCGCACGAGGCGCGGAAGAGATCGCGGCCGCGTTTGACGTCGGCGCGCAGGATGGCGTCCGTGCCGAGGAACTTCTTGTAGTTGGCGATGGCCTTGGCCTTGGCTTCGGAGCTGGCGTTGACGGTGCCCCAGTTCTTCTCGAGCCAAGCGTTCATCTTGGCGTCATTGAAGCCGCGGATCTTGCTGGCCAGCGGCGCGCTCAGGACGGCCTTGGTGAATTTACCGGCGTCGATGGCGGCGAGCAATGCGCGGGAGCTTTCGGCGCGACCGGCGAGGTTATTGAGGGCGAGCGGGCGGACGCCTTTGTCTTCATCGACGATGAATTGAATCAGGAGCGGGGCGATGCGAGGGTCGTCGAACTGTCCGAGGGCGACGATCGCCGTTCCGCGCAGTCCGCCGGCCTGGGCGAGGTCGAGGATGGCCGGGAGCGATTCCACGTCGCGGATCTGGGCCAGGTTAGCGAGGACGCGGGCGCGCTCAGGCACAGGTGCCTTGGGGTTGAGGAGCGTGGCGCGCAGTTGATCCAAGGCCGAGGCGTTGCCGAAGGTGACGGCGATCTGCCGGGCGCTGCTGCGAACCTCGTTGGAGGGATGCTTGGCGAGCGTAGCGTAGACCTTGGGCCAGGTGGCTGGCTCCTTGAGGCGTACCTGTCCGACGAGTCCGTCCTTGATGCCATTGAGCAGGGTGGCGCGGAGCTTGTCGTCCGCGGCGAGCAAGGCTTGGCTAAGGACTTCGAGCTGTTCGCCCTTGGAGCCTGGTTCGACCGCCGCGTTGGCGAGACGACGCGCTGTGAAGTTAGCGAGTTTGGCGAAGGGAGTCTTCTGGGCGAGGGCGAGTCCGCGGGCCGGATCGGCGGCGACAGCGGGTTCGAGGGCATACCAGATCAGGAACGGGATGTTCTGGTCAGCGACGTCCTCGGCATTTTGCGCGAGGGGTTCGAGCCAGCTCCAGCGGTCCGCCACCGGCAGCCGCTGGGCGGCGGAGGCGATACGACGACGTACGACGGGGGAGGGGTCTTGCTGGCTGAGCTGGACGATCCGTTCGTAGACGACCGACGAAGGCTTGCCGGCTTCGGTGGCGCAGGTGATGGCCCAACCGCGGACGGCGGCGCTCTTGGCCTCCAGCGTGCGGAGGAGGGTGGCATCGGTGAGGGCGCCCTGGGCGTGCAACGTCCAGAGGGCGCGTAGCTGACGGGTATCGTCGGCGTTCTCGAAGAGAATCTTTTCCAGCGCGGCGGTGGTGGCCGCGTTGGCCCCGCGCTCCTGGAGGAGGCGACGGGCGTGGCGGACATACCAATCGTTGGCGTTGAGGTGATGGGCGACCAGCTCGGCGTCGCTGAGTTTCGCGAGGTCGACCTTCACGGGCTTCACGGCGTCGGTGACGATCTTATACATGCGTCCGTTGGAGCGATCGGTGAAGTCCTTCTGCTGGTGGCAGGGGACCTTGTCATACCAGTCGTTGATGAAGACGCCGCCGTCGGGTCCATACTGGGGAGAGAGTCCACGGAACCAGCGGTCGGTGCTCACGCCGAAATCGACCTTCTTCTCGCTGCGGTAGCCGCTGCCCTTCGGGACCATCGTCTCGCAGCGCAGCTTGTTCATGTGGATGTCGTGGAAGAAGAACTGGTCGCGCCATTCGGCGGGGAAGGCGCCGCCGAGGTAGACCATCGCGCCGGCGTAGGCGGCCTTTTCATAGCGACCCCAGGCGATGGTCTTGATGTCTTCGTAGGTGTGGACGTCCGGGTGCGTGCCGGCCTGACGCTGGTAGCGGGCACCCTGGATGGCGTGCCACATGTGCGGGATGACGCAGGCTTCGAAGAAAGCTTCGCCGTGGTCGTTCCAATCGACGCCCCACTGGTTGCTGCCGCCTTCGCTCCAGCGCTCGAAGACCTTGCGGGTCGGGTGAAAGCGCCAGATAGCGGCTTCGACCAGGGTGCGTTCGCTGTCCGGAGTGCCCGGCTTGCCCACGAGTGAGCGGTTGAAGATGCCGTGCGTGCCGTAGAGCCAGCCGTCGGGACCCCAGATGAAATCGTTCAGGGTCTCGTGCGTGTCGTTGCTCTTCCAGCCATCGAGCATGACCTGCGGTTCGCCGGCAGGCTTGGGTTCGTCGCCGTCCTTGATCGGGATGAAGAGCAGATTGGGCGGAGAGCCGAGCCAGACGCCGCCGAAGCCGACGGCGATGCCGCTGGAGAACGTGGCCTTGTCCCAGAAGACCGTCTGCTTGTCGAAGGTGCCGGTGCCTTTGGTGTCCTCGAGGACCAGGATGCGGTCCTTGGCCACGCCAGGGCTGGCCGGGTAATTGGTGCACTCGACGATCCAGAGGCGGCCGCGGTCATCGATCGTGTAAGCGATGGGCTGGACGACCTTGGGCTCGCCGACAACCAGCTCGACGCGGAAGCCCGCGGGGACCTTGAGGGCCGCGGCGGTACCAGCCGGAGAGAGAGCCGGCTCGCTGGCGGTGGGACGATTCTTGTCGTTGAGCGGTTCGTAGGCCGCGTGGACGAGGGACGCGCAAAGCGCGAGTGCGAGGAGGTGACGCATGAAGACAATCGTCCCGCCGCGCTTATTCTGCGCCACCCTTAATGCTGGCAACCAAACGACCCGTGTCGTTTCAGTCACATGGATAATATAAATGACGGAAGATGAGGGAGGACTGAATGGAGGACTGCGTTGAGGACTGGGTGGAGGGCTGAGAGGATGACTGCGTCGATGGCAGAGGACTGAATCGATGCGTTGTGTCAGTCGCTCAAGGGGGGACCGGATGATTGGCTGGGGCCCGAGGTAGGGACGTGATTGCCATCACGTCCGTGGGCGGACGGATATTGGAAAGCTCGGTTGTCTTGCCCGCTTCGATAGATGTACCGATGCGAACGGCGGTCATGGCAATGACCGCCCTACCCAAGCAAGGCACCCCAGCTAACATCCCGGTCTCCGGTCTCCCCTTGAGCCTGTATCTCCCAACCGCCTACCGCTAACCGCCAGCCGCCAAAACCTAACTCGTCTACGCGATGATCTCGCGTACCACGCGTCCATGCACATCCGTGAGCCGGAACTGGCGGCCTTGGAAGCGATAGGTGAGGCGTTCGTGGTTGATGCCGAGGCAATGCAGGATCGTAGCCTGGAGGTCGTGGATGTGCACGGGGTTCTCCTGGGGATTGAAGCCGAAATCATCCGAGGTTCCGTAGGTCATGCCGGGCTTGATGCCGCCGCCGGCCATCCAGAGGGAGAAGACCTTGCCGTGGTGGTCGCGGCCGTATTTCTCGCGATTGGCGCCGCCTTGGGCGTAAGGGGTGCGGCCGAACTCTCCGCCCCAGATGACGAGCGTTTCGTCGAGCATGCCGCGTTGCTTGAGATCCTTGACGAGCGCAGCCGCGGGCTGGTCGACGTCGCGGGCCATCTTGGGGAGCTGATCCTGTAGGCTGCCGTGGTGATCCCAGTCGCGGTGGTAGAGCTGGATGAAGCGGACGCCTTTCTCGGCGAGGCGTCGGGCGAGCAGGGCATTGCGGGCGAATGAGCCGGGCGTGGAGACGTCGGGTCCGTAACTGTCCATGACCGTTTTGCTCTCGCCCGTGAGGTCCATGAGATCGGGCACGCTGGCCTGCATACGGTAGGCCATCTCAGCCTGGCTGATACGGGCGGAGATCTCCGGATCGCCGGCATTGGTGAGATTCAGGCGGTTCAGCGCATTGGCGCCTTCCAGCAGGGTCTTGCGCTGCTCGCGGGTGAGACCCTCCGGATCGCGGAGATAAAGCACCGGCTCGCCGGCGCTGCGGAACTGCACGCCTTGGTGGGCGCTCGGCAGGAAGCCGCTGCCCCAGAGGCGGGCGAGCAGGCCTTGGCCGGAACGCTCCTTGTTGGTCGAGACGAGTACGACGAACGAGGGCAGGTTGTCATTCATGCGGCCGAGGCCGTAGTCGGTCCACGCGCCCATGCTCGGGCGGCCGGGGAGCTGGCTGCCGGTCTGGAAGAAAGTGATCGCCGGGTCGTGGTTGATCGCGTCGGTGTGCACGGAGCGCAGCACGCAGATCTCATCGGCGATACCGCCGATGTGCGGGAGGAGTTCGCTGACTTCGGTGCCGCACTTGCCGTGACGGGTGAACTTGAATCGGCTGGGCTGGCAGGCGAGGCGCGCCTGCGAGGCCACCATGCCGGTGATGCGCTGGCCGCGGCGAATCGAATCGGGGAGATCTTTGTCGAACTGACGGTCGAGTTCCGGCTTCGGGTCCAGCAGGTCGAGGTGCGAGGGGCCGCCGGACTGGAAGAGGCAGATGACGCGCTTGGCCTTGGGGGCGAAGTGGGGCAGGCCGGGCAGGCCGTTGATATGCGGATCGCCGGCGGTGCTGGTCGAAGCGCAGCCGCCGAGCAGGTGGGCGAGGGCGCCGGCGCCGAGGCCGAGTCCGGTCTTCTCCAGGAATTCGCGCCGCGAATGCATGTTCTCGTATTGGTGGCAGGACATGGCGGTCAGTTCTTAGTGATGGTCTCGTCCAGCGTCAGGATGAGGTTCGCGACGCCCGCGGCGGCGGCGAGTTCGCCGGCGGGGAGTTTCGGATCGGCGACGGACGCGCCGACCTTGATGAGTTTGGCGGCATCCTCGGGTCGGGCGGCGTAATCGGCGCGCAGCTGGGCGTAGGTATGCGTCAGGACTTTGGTCTCGGCCGGTAGCGGGGCGCGGCCGGTCGCGAGACGGAAGGCGAAGGCGGCGCGGGAAGCGTCATCGGGGCCTCCTTCCTTGAGCATGCGTTCCCCGAGCTTACGGGAAGACTCGAGGTAACCGGTCTCATTCCAGAGGACCAAGGCCTGGAGTGGCGTGTTGGTGCGCGAACGGCGGGCGCTGCAGAATTCACGGTCCGGCGAATCGAAGGTCAGCATCGCGGGGTGGGGCACGGTCCGCTTCCAGAACGTATACAGGCTGCGGCGGTAGAGCTCGTCGCCCTTACCGAGGTCCCAGGTCGTGCTCGGATAGGGGGCGTCGACCACGATACCTTTATAGAGGCTTTCGGGTTGGTAAGGTCTCACGCTTGGTCCGCCCAGTTTCTCAGCGAGCAGTCCCGATACGGCGAGCGCTTGGTCGCGGATCTGTTCTGAAGTCAGGCGCACTCGGGGTACGCGGGCGAGCAGGCGGTTCTCCGGGTCGCGGGCGTAGAGTTCGGGCGAGGCGTCGCTGGTCTGTCGGTAGGTCGAGGAAGTGACCACTTTGAGGAAGAAGTCTTTCACGTCCCAGCCACGGTCGACGAAATCGCGGGCCAACGTATCGAGCACCTCAGGATGACTCGGCCATTCGCCTTGGGTCCCGAAGTCCTCGACAGTCTTCACCAGGCCGACACCGAAGAGCTGGGCCCAGAAACGATTCACCACCACGCGGGCGGTGAGCGGGTGCTGGGGCTGCAGGAACCAACGGGCCAGGCCGAGGCGGTTCTTCGGGGCGTCGGCGGGCCAAGGGGCGATCAGCTGTTCGGGTACGCCGGCGTCGACCTTCTCTCCGAGGGCGTCGTAGGAGCCGCGATTCAGCACGTAGGCTTGGCGGGTCTTTGGCATCTCCTCCATCACCATCGTCGTGGGCAGGGTGCGGACGAAGGCGAGGCGCTCGGTCCAGAGCGTGTCGCGTTCGATCTGCAGGGCCTGGAGACGTCCGGTGTGACGTCGGGCGATGCTGCGGTCGGCCGCGACCCGCTGTTCGGCGGTGAGCTTATCGGCCGACTGCAGCCAGTAGGCGTGGCGGATCTGCGCGGGTTTGAGGACGGAGGGGTAAGTGCGGAAGCCACTGACCTCGCCGTCGAAGGGCTTGGCCTTGCCGTCGGCGCCGAGGAGCCAGTCGCGCTTGGCGGGGGCGCCGGACACGCCGTCATGGCGGATCTGCGTCGGGACTTCTTCTCCGTCCACGAAGAGGGCAATCGTCGAAGCATTCTCCGAGCCCCGGATGTGGATGGAGACCTGATGCCAAGCGCCGGGGCGGATCTTCGCACCGACCGTGCGGACAATCGTCGCGTAAGCCGGGTAACGTTGGCTCGCGGCCCATTCGACTTCCTCGCCGACGAGGCGGAGTTCGCGCCCGCCGCCGAAGCTGACTGCGGCGGGGTTGCCGGAGCGGTCCAAGGCGCTGATGATCGGGGCGTCGGGCGAGGCCGTCTTCGCCTTGAACCAGACCGAGAGCGTCGTGCCACGTTTGGCGTCCACGTCGGCGTCCTTGGCGAGCAGGCGGGCTTCGGCCGGTTTGGCCGGCTTCGGCGCCTTCGGCGCAAGCTTCGCATCCTCGGCGGTCAGCCGCGTGCGCAGGTCGGTGGGGACGGGGACAGATTCCGGCCAGGCGCGCAGGGCGATGTCGATGGCCTTCAGCCGATCATCCATCTCGCGGCGGCGCTGGATCTGCTCAGGGGTCGGCGTGACGAGCAGGGGCACCGCGTTGGCGATGCGGCCGTCTTCGCCGTATTCGTGCACGTTGTTGAAGAACGCGAACATCCGGTAGTAGTCCTTCTGCGTGATCGGATCGTATTTGTGATCGTGGCAGCGGGCGCATTCGGTGGTCAGGCCGAGCAGGGCGGTGCTGGTCGTACGGACGCGATCGGCGACGTATTCGACGCGATACTCCTCGTCGATGATGCCGCCTTCGGAGTTGATGACGTGATTACGGTTGAAGGCCGTGGCCAGCCTCTGGGCGTCCGTCGGATTCGGCAGCAGGTCGCCGGCGAGCTGTTCGGTGATGAACTGGCTGAAGGGGGCGTTATGGTTGAAGGACTCGATGACCCAGTCGCGCCAGCGCCACATCGAGCGGGCGGAGTCGTTATTGAAGCCATGGGTGTCGGCATAGCGGGCCACGTCGAGCCAGTCCTGGGCGAGCCGTTCGCCGAAGCGGGGGGAGCCCAGCAGACGCTGGGCGGCCGTCATATAGGCGAGGTCTCCGCGCTGACCGACATCTGTCTCGAAGGCCGCGATTTCCGCCGGCGTGGGCGGCAGGCCGGTCAGGTCAAAGGAGGCGCGGCGCAACCAGGCGGAAGGCTTGGCCTCCGGCGAGGGCTTGAGTTTCTCGGCCTCGAGCTTCGCGAGGACGAAGCGATCGAAGGGCTCACGGGACCAGGCCTTATCGGCGACCTTCGGTGCGGGTGATTTTTCAGGCGGCACGAAGGCCCAGTGCTTCTCGTAGGCTGCTCCTTGGGCGATCCAGCGGCGGATGAGTTCGATCTGCGCCGGCGTCACCTTGCGGTTGGATTCCGGCGGCGGCATCTGCTCGTCAGCGTCGTGTGAGAGCAGACGTTTCAGCATCTCGCTCTGCTCCGGCTTGCCCGGGACGACCGCGATGACGCCGTCGTGGGCCTTGATCGCCTCATCGCGCACGTCGAGCCGCAGGCC
>JACCDP010837307.1_pt1 | contig 11842 bp, 10 predicted proteins | sample 7445841 | NCBI WGS metagenome assembly JACCDP01 (sample SAMN15323441, study PRJNA562643) | freshwater metagenome | isolation source: river surface water | place: USA:Blue River Watershed | collected 2017-08-17
CCGTCGTACGTGATCGGCGGGCTCGCGATTGACTTCGCCTACACGCCAGACGATCTGACGCGCCAACTTGAACGAATCGGTGAGATCGCCGCGGCGCGTCCGCTGCGCATTGATCGCTTCCTCGAAGGGATCGAGATTGATATTGATGCGGTGACGGACGGCGAGACGGTGCTGATTCCTGGACTTCTTGAGCATGTGGAGCTCGCTGGCGTGCACTCTGGCGACTCGATCGCCGTCTATCCGCCGCAGCGCATCTCTGCGGCGCGTCAGGCGGAGGTCGCCGAGATCTTCACGCGACTGGTGCGCGAGATCGGCGTTCGTGGTCTGGTGAACGCACAGTTCATCGTGCGCGAGGAGGGGATCTACCTGATCGAGGTGAACCCACGCGCCAGCCGCACCGTGCCCTTCATGAGCAAGGTGACGGGGATCCCAATGGTGTCGCTCGCGGTGGACATTGCGCTCGGCGACACACTGGCGGGCGCCGGCTACCGCTCAGGCGTGGCATCTGCGCCGACTGGCGTGGCGGTGAAGGCGCCAGCATTCAGCACCGCAAAGCTGCGCGGTGTGGATCCAACGCTTGGGCCATTCATGCAGAGCACTGGCGAGGTGATCGGGATCGGCGCTAATGCGCGTGACGCGATCGGGAAGGCGCTGATCGCCGCAAACCTTCTTCCGCCGCCACCGCGCGAGGGGCAGCGCACCGTTCTTCTGAGCATCGCCAACCGTGACAAGGGGCTCCTGGCGCAACTGGCGCAGCCGCTGGTAGAGGCTGGATACGACATTGCCGCAACGCCAGGGACGCGTGATGCGCTTGCCGCGATCGGCATCAGTGCGTCGGCGGCTGCCCCACTCGGTACTGGTGGAGGGGTCGGCGCGCCAGAGATCGTGGATCTGATCCGATCCGGTGCGGTCTGCGCGGTGGTGAATACGCCGTCGCCGCAGAGTGGCGTCCTCCGCGATGCGTTGGAGATTCGGCTCGCCGCAGTGGAGGAGGGGGTGCTCTGCCTCACCACCATGGAGACCGCCGTTGCCGCCGCGGAATCGCTCGCCGTGCGCCGTTCTCTCGCGAGTGTTGCGATCAGCCCGCTCAGCGGCGAGGGTCTCCGCTAGCCGCTACGATGGACGCATGCAACTTGAGTATGTCGCCGGCGCCTGCAACATCGGCCCTGAGGAGATCACGCGCCGCAAGCGTGCCGCTGTAGCGGGCCTTGTCGCCACGCTCTTCCTCGGTGCCGCGCTTCTTGTGCTCGGTGCTCCGAGTGGCTTCGGTCCACGACTCCTTATTGCGCTCCCGCTGACTGGCGCCGCAATCGGGTGGATCCAGGCGCGTCGACGCTTCTGTATGGCGTACGGTCTCGCCGGCACCTTCAACCTTGAGAAGATTGGCAACATGTCGCGCGTGGTTGATTCCGCAGCACTCGCCGCCGATCGCCGCACTGCGCTGATCATTGCTGCACAAGGGCTCGCCGTTGGGCTTCTTGGTGCGCTCCTCTTTGCGCTGATCCCGCTGAACTAGCGGAGGCAGACACGCGTGTCTGATCCACTGCCGATCCCACTGAAGGAGAGCAGGCTCGCCAACGGCCTACGCCTGATCACCGTGGTTGATCGCACCGCACCGATCGCAACGGTGAACCTCTGGTATCACGTTGGATCCAAGGATGAGCGACCGGGTCGCACCGGCTTCGCGCATCTCTTCGAACACCTGATGTTCCAAGGCTCAGCGAACGTCTCAAAGGCCGAACATCTTTCACTGATTGAGTCGGTTGGCGGGAGTGCGAACGCCACCACGTGGCTTGATCGCACCAACTACTTCGCCACGGTGCCAGCCGAATGGGTGGAGCTGATTCTCTGGATGGAGGCGGACCGACTCGGCACACTCCTCGCCGCACTCGATCAGGCGAACGTTGATAACCAGCGCGATGTGGTGAAGAACGAGAAGCGCTCCAGCTACGACAACCAGCCGTACGGCACCGCCTACCTTGAGCTGCTCGCGCTCGCCTACCCGAAGGGGCATCCGTACCACCACCCAACGATCGGCTCCATGGAGGATCTCGACGCGGCGAGCCTGCAGGATGTGCGCGACTTCTTCGCCACCTGGTACGCGCCGAACAATGCGGTGCTCACCGTTGTTGGCGACATTGATGAGGCGGAGATCGCCGCTGCGGTTGAGCGACACTTTGGTGGCATCGCCGCAAACAGCGAACTCCCAGAACATCCAGACCTTGCACTGAGCGCACCACTCGGCGGTGAGATTCGTAAGACGGTGAAAGATAACGTTCCAGATCCGCGTCTTCACCTTGCATTCCGCGCACCAGTCCTTGCGAGCCCCGACCTCCCCGCACTCGAGATTGCCTGCCAGATCCTTGCTGGCGGCCGCGGGAGCCGCCTGACGCGGCGTCTCGTTCGCCAGGAGCAGGTGGCGCAGGATGCTGGACTCTCCGTCCTCCCGTTCGTTGGCGGCGCGTCGCTCGTTGTGGGCTCCGCAACGCTCCGTCCTGGGGCGAACGCCACAAAGATGGAGTCGCTCTTCTTTGAGGAGCTGGCCGGACTCGCCGCTACGGGGCCAACGGCGAACGAGATGGAGCGAGCTCGTGCGCTTATTGAATCGGAAGAGATGTCACTCCGCTCCGATCCTGAATCGATCGCCGACCAGATCGGCATGTACGCCACCCTCCTCAACGACCCCGGTCGGATCAATCGCGACCTTGCGATCTACCAGGCGGTTGACGCCGCCGCGGTGCAGCGCGCGGCGTCACTCTTCTCTGCAGAGAACCGCGTGGTGCTCTGGTACGAACCAGTTGAGCAAGCTGCGGGGGAGACCGCATGAGCGCGCAGCGTCCTGGCCCAGGGAGTCCACGCGAGTACCGCTTCCCGCGCTCAGTTGAGCATCTCACCGCGAACGGCCTTCGCATCATCGTTTTGCCGATGCCGGCGCGGCCGCTCGCCTCGGTGCAGCTCCTCCTTCCGGGTGGGGCATCACTTGAGACCGCGAGCAACTCCGGCCTCACCGCTGCGCTTGCGCGACTCCTTACTGAGGGAGGGGAGCGACACGACGCGGACCAACTCGTTGAGGCGAGCGAGCTGCTCGGTGCAAAGATCGGCGCAGAGGCTGGATGGGAGAGCGTCGTGATCGGCGCCTCGCTGCCAGCGAGCCGTCTCGCAGGGATCCTTGAACTAGTCGCGGAGATTGCACTTGCGCCACGCGTCCCAGAGCGCGAAGTAGATCGCGTCAAGGCGTTGCGGCTGGCGGCGATTGAACAGTCGCAGGCGAGCCCGCGTGCACGCGCTAGCGAGGCGCTGATCGCCGAGATCTATGGCGCATCCGCCGCCTACTCACGCCCGATGGGAGGGACGCGCGAAAGCGTTGCGGCAATCAGTCGCGATGCGCTGATGGAGCGTCACGTGCTGCTCCTCGGCGCAGGGGTGCCCACAGTAGTGATTGCCGGAGAGCTTGAAGCCGCCGAAGTGATTCGCACGGTTGAGTCGAGTCCGCTCGCGCAACTGCGTGCGTCAGCCCCAGCGGCGCCAACTGCAGCGGATGCACCTTCAACCAGTGGTGCTGGGACGGCGGCTGCGCCGCGGCTCCTCCTCCTTGATCGGCCCGGCTCGGTGCAGTCTGAGCTGCGCATCGGCAAGGTTGGTCGCTCTCGCCTCGATCCGCTCTTCTACGCCGCGCTGATTCACTCAGAGGTGCTCGGCGGCCTCTTCGGCTCGCGCCTAAACCGCGTGCTGCGTGAAGAGAAGGGTTACACCTACGGTGCCGCCGCAGGCTTTGAGTTCCGTCGCGGACGTGGACCCTTCACTGCGCGCACGGCGGTGGAGAGTTCGGTCACAGCACCTGCGCTTGTGGAGGCGCGTGCGCAGATTGCCTCCATGACGCCGCAACCACCATCAGATGACGAACTCAACGCGGCGCGTCAGTACCTTCGCGGCACCTTCCCGTTGCGCTTCGGCTCCGCCTCACCAGTTGCCGGTGCCGTTGCCGGACTTGTTGCCGTTGGGCTTGAGCCTTCCGAACTTGACCGCTTCCAGTCGGCGATTGATGCGGTGAGTGGTGACGAGGTCGGGCGCGTTGCTGCGGCGCTTGACGCTGAGACCGAACGCATCGTGGTCGTTGGTGATGCGGCAACTGTTGCCGCACCGCTGCGCGACGCCGGATTCGCCGTAGAGATTCGCGGCGATGCGAGGGGCGCATGACGGAGCAGGGAGTGATCGTCATCATTGGCAGCCCAACGGCGCTGCTGGATAAGAGCGGGGTGCACCAGGCTGGGGGACTCGCGATCCGGGTCGCCGCTGAGCTTGTCCGGCGCGGCGAACGAGTGGAGCTTGTTGGTCGTGTTGGCGCGGATGCGGCGGGTGATCAGGCGATCCTCTCCCTCTCGCGCGACGGGATCGGTCATGTTGCGCTGTTGCGCGATCCCGCACTCGTGACCCCGGCTGGCGACGCCGCATACGGCATTCCCGTTGATGCAGGGGACGTGCAGCTCGGCCTTCGCTATTTGACGAGCTTCACTACGGTGCTGCTGATCGACCCACTTGATGCCTCTGTTGTTCGCCAGGTGACGGAGGATGCCTCGTTTGTTGGCGCGCAGCTGATCATCGTTGCAAAGAGCCCTCTCCCAGCTGAGGGTTCAGCGGCGTCTGCAGCGCTGGGGGGAGGCTCACCGCCACCCCTCTTCATCCCGTGTCCCGAGGTTGAGGGGCCAGAGTTTGATGCTCTCCTCGTTGGGCTCGCCGCTACGGAGCGCGGCGCCGAGGCGGGGGTCTAGTGGAGTTAAACGAACTACTTGAGGCAAATGGGCCGATCAGCCCCAGTGACGCTGGCCGTCTGATTGACGCTGGTGCCGATGCGCTGGACGCCGGCGACGCCGAGCTCGCACTGAGCTATTTCTTTCGCGCCGCAGGCACTGGTCAACTCTCGCTCGCAGGCCGCGCCGCCATCGGTGCCGCCGAGGCGCTGGTTCGACTTAGCCGCGACGACGAGGCGGTTGAACTCCTTGAGGGAGCTCTCACCAGCAGTGATCGTGACGTGCGCTTCGTTGCGCGCCGCCGACTTGCGATCCTGTATGTTACGGCCGGCAAGTTGCCACAGGCGCTGAGCGAATATCAACGCGCCGAGCGCGATGCGCCGAGCGATGCGGCACGCGCAGAGATTGCCGCTCGGATTGGTTGGCTCACGCAAGAGACAGGGGGGAGTGGCCTGCGCTCACGTCTCGCCTTCTCTCGATCGCGAAGCGGTGGGAGGGAGCGTGTTCTCCCGCTCGCCATGGCCGGTGTCACCGCCGTTGTCTCCGTAGCGGCTCTCGCCTCAACGGCACTCCTTCAACTCGCGCTGATCAAGATTGACGCGGCGGGTGGAGACCTGCTCGCCGTTGAGCCGTGGCGACTCCTTACGGTTGCGCTCGTCCACGGGAGTCCGCTGCACATGGTCTTCAACCTTTTCGCTATGGATCTCGGCGCGCGACTCGTGCAGCGACTCTACGGTGCACAGCGGCTCCTCCTCTGGTATCTCCTTGGTGTGATCGCCGCATCGCTCGCGAGTGCGATCTGGTCGCCGTTCACGCCATCTGTTGGAGCTTCTGGTGGCGTCTTCGCCCTCTTCGGTGTGGCGCTCGGCGCAGAGTGGGCGCACCGCCCACTCGTTGAGCGCGGCGTTCGCGCAGCCCTCGGTCAGATCGGCGGGCTGATCCTCATCAACCTCCTCTTCGGTCTCGGCACGAGCGTTGTGGGTGGCGGCATCGACAACGCGGCGCATATTGGTGGCCTGGTCTTCGGTCTCCTCCTTGGCGTCTTCGTTGCCCCAACGCGAGCCGAGTCGATGAGGAGCCGTTGGAGCGGCCTCGCCGCCAGCCAGTCGCGAGAGGGCGCCGCGACACTCATCCTTGGCGTGCTGCTCGTGCTGATCTTTGTGAACTGGTTGAGCTTGGCGCAGCTCGTCGATCAACTGCCGATCTAGCCGTGTTCGCCACGCTCTTGGAGCCTGCCGCATTCGCAGCAACGTTTGAAGAGCGACTCGTGCTGGTGCAGCGCCTCGGCGGGCCCTACTTCACGAGCGATCCAGAAGAGCTACGCCAGGCACGCGCCGCGGGCCTTCAGGCCGCCTACCTCGTCGTTGATCACGAAGGTCGTGACCTTGTTGCTGTGGTACGTGACGCTGTGGCGATCCAGCCAGAGATCGTTGCGATTCGTACCGATCGCCTCAGCGCTGCGCAACAGCACAACGCGAAGGAGTTCGAAGAGCTCGCTGCGGCGCTCACCGCCGCTGAGGGTTTCCACCGGATGATCATCGCCGCAGATTCGCCAATCGCGCCGCTCAGCGCGGCGGAGTGGGGGAGGCTCCCAGCAGAGAGTCTCTTGATTGATCCGATCGGCGATCCAGACGCATGGCGCGCCGCCGCCACACTCCCTGGCGATCGTGGTCTCGTGTTGGGGCTCGTGCCGCTACCAGGAGCCACTGCCGCCGCAGAGCCGCGCGAGGTGCTCCTCTGGGGGCTGCGCTACGCAGCGTCGCTCGGTGGGCGTGGCGGTGCGCGCGTCGGTTTCACCGAGCGTCCGCGGTCACTCTCTCTACAGCGTGAACAGACGGTTGTTGATGCGGCAGCATCTGAGCGGAGCGTTGCGCTACTCGCCGAACTTCTGCGACTGACTGGCGCTAACGAGGCGACGCTACGCGACGAGCTTGATCCGCGTTCATTTAGCCCAGCGTCACAGCGACTGGAGAAGCGTCGTGACGGTTGAGCTACTCGTCCTCCCGATCGGCCCGCTTCGTACCAACGTCTCACTCATCGGCGACACGGCACGCCGCGAGGCGGTGGTGATTGATCCTGCAATCCCATCGCTTGCCGAACTTGTTGCCCAGTTGGCGGCGCGCAACTGGCGACTCGTCCTCGCCCTCTCCACGCACGGGCATTGGGATCACACGGGAGAGCTCGCCGCACTCGCATCGCATGTTCGGACGCACGAGGGCCGAGAGCTCGCAATCGGATCGCACCCGCTCGACCGACATCGACTAGAAGATCCGCGACCGATGGCGGCGCCGTTCCCCATTCCAGCGGTGATTCCAACACGCGACCTGCAGGAGGGCGACAAGATCACGGCGGGGGAGATTAACCTTCTCGTGATGCATACACCCGGACACACTGAGGGCTCCATCTCGCTGCACGATCGCGCCGCGGGGATCCTCTATAGCGGCGACACGCTCTTCCAGGGGGCATGGGGTCGTACCGATCTCCCTGGTGGTGATGATGCGGCGATGATCGCCTCACTTGCGCGCCTCGCGGCACTCGATCCCGCAACGCGCGTGATCCCTGGGCACGGTCACGAGACGCGCATTGGTGATGAGTCCGACTGGATCGCGCGAGTTGTGCAGAGCGGCGCGCTGCGGATGGAGGGGCGATGAGTCACGAGGCGGCTCTCCTTCGCGAACTGGTGCGCGACGGGGTGATTGGTGGAGCGCTCGCCGCACACGTTGCACTACTTGCAGATGCTGGCGTGCCGCTGGTCGTGGCAGGCAGCGACTCGCGCCTCGCCACGCGCGTTACAGACGCCTTTGCCGCCGCATCTCCTGTCCCTGGAGCTGCGGAGAGTGGTCGCGAGATTGAGATCAAGAGCGGACACCACTTTGAGTGGCTCGCCGATCCAACGGGGATCGGCTGCATGGATCCGTTGGCTGGCAGTGCGCCGCGCAGTCCGCGCAGTAGCCGCCTCCGTATCGCTGGTCTGCTGAGCGGCCTTGACCCAGTGACATCGCGTGCAGCTCTTCGTGCGCTGAGCCGTGGTTTCCCCGCACTGATTGAGGCGCGTGGGACAGGACTGGCAGAGCTTCTCGACGCGCTGCGCGCAGATCCACACCGCGTCCCCGAAGATGATCTGCGCCGACTCGGCATCGTCCTCTGCCTGAACGCAACAAACCTCACCGCGGCGCACCTGATGCGCAGCGCTGAGACGGGGGATCGTCGCCCACCGGCACTCCTCGCCGTCTGGGACGCGACGCGCGCCGTATGGGACGACTTTGCCTGGGCCGCTGTGCCAGAGCTCGCCGAGCGTTGCGGAGTCTCGCAGACGGCATACGAAGTGCGGCATGCGGAGCGACTTCAGATCCTTGAAGCGGGCGAACTTCAGTAATGCTAAGCGCAGCGAGGCGCCGCGCTATCATTTCTTCATGAGCCAGTCCGTATGAGCCAGTCCGCATGAGTCACGTTGCCACCTCGCCCGCAGATCTACTGCAGGCGCTGAAAGGTTCGCTCCACGTTGCCGCTGACGGCTCACTGACGGTGGTCAACGCCGATCTCTTGCGCACGAGTGGGGCAGCGATCATTGCTTGGAGCGCCGCCTTCTCAACAGATGAGGCGACGGTGAAGAGTGCGCAGTGGCTCGCACGTGCCGCAGCCACCGCGAGCGGCGTCTATAGCGCGAGCATCGCACCGCTCTACGCCGCACGCGCGGCGGGGGCGTATGAGGGGCTGAGCGTGCCGGCGATCAACCTCCGCTCACAGGTCTTCGACATGGCGCGCACTGCGCTTGAGTGCGCCGCAAAGATGAACGGTGCGGCGCTGATCTTTGAGCTGGCGCGCTCGGAACAGACCTACACCTTTCAGCGTCCAGTCGACTATGCCACCAGCATTTATGCCGCCGCGATCGCCGCCGGCTGGCGCGGTCCGCTCTTCATTCAGGGCGATCACTATCAGTTCGTTGCGAAGAAGTACGCCGCCGATCCTGATGCGGTTGCCGCAGAGATCGCGCGCGCCTGCAGGCTTGCCGTTGATGCTGGATACCGCAACATCGACATTGATGCCTCCACTCTCGTTGACCTCACGCAGGCAACTGTTGCCGAGGAGCAGCGCGTCAACGTTGAGCGGAGCGCTGAGGCGACGGCGCTGATTCGCTCCATTGAGCCGAGCGGTGTTGAGATCAGCATCGGCGGGGAGATCGGCGAAGTTGGGACGAACAACTCCACCGTTGAGGAGCTTGCCGCATATTTGGATGGCTTTGATGCCGAGCTTGCGCGGTTGCGACCTGGCGCGCGCGGCTTGAGCAAGGTCTCCGTGCAGACGGGGACGAGCCACGGCGGCGTGCCACTTCCGGGTGGCGGCGTTGCGGAAGTTGCGCTCGACTTTGGCGTGCTTGAGCGACTCGGGAGGCTGGCGCGCGAGCGCGGCCTCGCCGGTGCAGTACAGCACGGCGCATCCACGCTTCCAGAGGACCTCTTCCACCGATTCCCAGAGGTCGGCACCGCTGAAGTGCATCTCGCCACCGGATTCCAGAACACGCTCTACGATCACCCATCCTTCCCAGCGGAGCTGCGCAGTGAGATCTCCGCATGGCTGCACGCCAACGCCGCCGATGAGGCGAAGCCTGGTGATAGCGAAGAGCAGTTCATCTACCGAACGCGGAAGAAGGCGCTCGGGCCCTTTAAGCGCCAGCTCTGGGATCTCTCCGGCAAGAGCGAGATCCTTGAGACACAGCGAGATCGATTTACGTCGCTCTTCACACAACTTGGTGTTGCTGGGACGCGCGACCTTGTGGGGAAGTGGGTTCCTGAGCTTCCTGATCCGCTCCCTGCGGCGCCGAGTGAGCTGATTAGCGCCGCGCGCTAGACACTCGCTTAGCTGCGCTTCACTCCAGCTGCGTCGAGCGACTCCTCTAGGACCTTCAGCGCCAGATCAACCTCTTCCGCCGTGGTCACAAGTGGCGGGATGATGCGAATCACCTGGGCGTAAGCACCGGCGGAGAGAAGGAGCATCTTCCGCTTGTTCGCCTCGGCAATGACGCGCTTCACCGCATCTGGATCTGGGACTCGCCCGTCGCCTTCGCCCGGCTTCACGAATTCAAAGGCGAGCATCAGTCCAAGGCCACGAACGTCGCCAATGCCACTACGCCCCGCGGCGATCTTCTTCATACCGGCGAGCATCTGCGTCCCGCGCGTGGCCGCATTTTCAACGAGCTTCTCGTCTTCAATCACATCGAGGGTGGCGAGCGCGGCGGCGCAGGCGACCACGTTACCGCCGTACGTTCCGCCGTGTGTCCCTGGCGCCCAGCTCTCAAGGAGCTCCTTGCGCGCGATGATGCCGGAGAGTGGCAGCCCTGAGGCGATCCCCTTTGCCATCACCAGGATGTCTGGCTCAACGTTCTGGTGCTGCACTGCGAACATCTTGCCTGTGCGACCGAAGCCGGTCTGTACTTCGTCGGCGATGAGCAGGATGCCGAGTTCGCGCGTCAGTTCACGGAGGCGCGGGAGGAATCCCGCTGGCGGCACAACGTAGCCACCCTCACCGAGTACTGGCTCAACAACAACGGCGGCGACATCCTCTGCGCTCGCGAGCGTGTGGAGGGTGAGATCCCACTCCTCTTCCCAGCGGCAACTGCATCCGGCGCACGAGCCGCCACTTCCTGGTGTGCCCGCGTCGCGCGCTGCGACGGGTGCGCGGTAGCAGGAGGGGAATGCGGTGCTGTAGACAGATCCTGGGAGCGGCTCAAAGTGGCCGCGGTAAACGTTCTTTGCGGTGGTCATCGCCATGGTCTGCGCGGTGCGGCCGTGATATCCGCCGCGGAAGACAAGGATCACGCGGCGCTTCGTTGCGCGGCGCGCCAACTTCACCGCCGCCTCAATCGCCTCACTCCCGGAGTTGGAGAGGAAGACGCCCCACGGTCCACCAGGGAGCACCTTGCTGAGGCGTTCGTGGAGTCGCAGCCCCTGCTCGTGATAGACGATGTTCTGCTGGCCGTGAATCAGCTTCGTCGCCTGCTCGGCGATCGCCGCCGCAATCTTCGGGTGCGCGTGACCAGTGTTCACCACGCCGATCCCTGAGGTGTAGTCGAGCCAGCGCTCGCCAGCGCGGTCGATCAGCCAAGAGCCTTCGCCGCGTTCAACATCAACGTTGCCGGCTCGACCCCAGACCGTCGGGATGACCTCGTGACTCGGGACTGGACCGCCCTTGTCGCTCATGGCTTCAGATTAGCGCGGCGGCGCTGGAGGAGGGCGCCGATTGCAACGAGCGAGACCGTCACCACGAAGAAGAGGGTGGCGAACGCGTTCACCTGCGGCGGGATCCCCTTCTGAACTTTCAGATAGATGTAGACGGGGAAGGTCTGCACCTGCCCGGCGTTGAAGCGCGTGATGACGAAGTCGTCCAGCGAGAGGCCAAATGCCAGCACGGCGCTTGCCGCAATCCCAGGGAGGATCAGCGGAAAGGTCACCTTCCAGAAGGTCTGCCATGGGGTTGCACCAAGGTCGGCCGCCGCCTCTTCAAGGCGCATGTCGAAGCCGGAGAGGCGAGCCTTCATGGTTACCACCACATAGCTGACATTGAACATCACGTGCGCAAGGATCAGCGTCAGTTCGCCGAGCGGAATCTGCAGGGTGACGAAGAGGGTGAGCAGCGAAGCGCCGAGCACGATCTCTGGCGTGGCCAGCGGAAGGAAGACGAAGAGGTCAATCGCCTTGCGGAAGCGGAAGCGATACCGCACCAGTGCCATCGCCATGAGCGTGCCGATTGTGGTTGCGATGATCGTGGAGACGAGTGCGATGCGGAGCGAGGTCCCCACCGCCTTGACGAGCGTGGGATCCCGGAAGAGCGTTAACCAGTTGTCAAAGGTGAACGAGGACCACGAGTAGTTTGATCGGCCGACTGGGTCGTTGAAGCTGAAGAGGGCGATAGTGATGATCGGCAGCATGAGGTAGAGCAGCGCGAGGCTCGCGTAGATCGCGAGGAATCGAGAGGCGATGAGGCCGCCGAGTCGCTGCAGCACGCGCATTAGATCGCCTTCGAGGTGAGCTCTTCGGTGCCAAGGAGGCGACCGTACAGTGCCACCCCAGCGAGGATGAGCAGCATCAACATGAAAC
>JACCDP010530830.1_pt1 | contig 11840 bp, 9 predicted proteins | sample 7445841 | NCBI WGS metagenome assembly JACCDP01 (sample SAMN15323441, study PRJNA562643) | freshwater metagenome | isolation source: river surface water | place: USA:Blue River Watershed | collected 2017-08-17
CGGTTTGAAGAAGATGGTGCAATACCGGCCTCTGTATCTGTTGGACTCTGCACGGACTGCCAGACACTCGTCGAACAAACCCTCGGCGTGATAATTGCCAGCCCCGAAGACTCCGGCGGGAAACTGAGCGGATGACTCTAACACTTTGAAATTCAAATTCAAATCCCGCGTTATTTTATAATTTCACATTTTTTTTAAATTGGAATAAAACGATTACTTTGCAGAGCCCAGGTGCTCCTGTTGAGCGTGAGACTTTCGACGTAGAACAAGCTGTCTTCGATGCACTGTTGGGTAATACTTCCATTTGAAGTGGCGATCGGGAACAAAGACGTTTTCAATTTGGCAAGCAGTCCGACGAGTTGTTCTCTGATGCTGTCTGAGGTAGTACCTGGAATTACGCTATCAGCTTCCGTTTCTCTCACAATAAAATCCGACCACGATTGTTGCTGCATCCGCTGACGGGCTAGTTGTTGGACGCCCAACAACATTTGGCCATTGCACATCACTACTTCAAGGGATAACAGAAATGCACCAAAGAAACAGTACTGGGAAGTACGACAGTTCATCCTGAAGACTGTCGATATTTTAGGAGTATAGGAATGATTTTAGTGCGCTGTAGCTGGACTGCCCTCTTCCACTTGGCCAACTGTTGTGCTAAATATGAGATGCGGCTACCGTTTTTATACGGTCGTGGAGCTGTTGGAGATGGGCGGATATTGTGTAGGTCAACGAAATGAGAGAGGGCAATAAGACGCTGTACAGACTTTTGAGATTTCCGTGTGAGAATAATGGTTATCTCTTTCCATATTCCCCCCCTCCTCTGTCTTAGGGTTCTTCTTGTGTTAATATTAACTTAGGCTGTGCTGCCCGCTGCTCCTGTTGATACTTTACTTTGTACGCGACCCAGTTGTACTACACATATACGCGCCAAGCGTTATGTAACAGAAACGTATGTTTATCAATTTGGGATATTGTTTGCCCTGTCACTTCCGCTGAAGATTGAAGCGTCCATCACCATTAGTTTCATCATCAACAAGCGCAGAGTCTTATCTTTCTGTATAGGCTTATATGGCTACTAGTTGAAGAGGATTTTTGAGGGCGGAGATGGACGTGACTAGAGTTATTAGGTATGTATGTACCCACTATACAAGTATAGTATCGGCAATTATAGGGTGGGGGCGAGGTGGGCATGACTCGGCAAGAATATTATTATCTTAAATCTATTTGCCATGTATTTAGACGAGTCCCTATGGTTCATCGTTATCGTCTAAAATATTAGTGTCGTACCCACGCACAGATATGGAAATGACAACAAAGAGTCATGGTGTGGATTTATTTAGCATTAATAAGTTGAAGGGCGAGGAATATAATAATTGGTGAATTGTGGATTATTAATGCGTATGGGAATAACACCTATTACAAAAATAACAAAAGAAGAAGAAATCCGGCAACGGCCACGAGCAGACGGACAATAAGGAAAAGCGAAAAGAAGACAACAAACACTCGTTTGGTTGATACAGAAAAATTAACTGTTTTTCCACAAAAGTGGAAAATTATATCTGTGTGACTGTGTGTGACTACTTATTCATCAGGTGATCGTTGTATTCTACTACAAATAGACGGATATGGATTCCAACTTTTTGTTTTGGCAACTACCGTTACACGTTACACTAGTGTACAACAACAATACTCTACAAAATAAGTGATAAGGTATCAAAAGATGTGCTATATCCAGTTATAGTTCAACATTGAAAGCTATATAGAGTAAAATGCAAAAATTCATGACTGAAATTATTTTTTTAGAAAGCGAGTTTTGATCAATGCGTGAATCACTTCGCCAACGAACGCCAGAGTGGATAATAGTCCAAAAATGGCAAAGGAATAAAACGCTCCTTGCAGGCTGTCCAAAGAGAAGGCGACAATCTTTTTCTTGGACGCAGTGGGGTTCCAGGTGGCAGCCTTTTTAGCGAATCTGGAACGGTGGTATTCGACGAGACCGGCTTCGATGACTCTTTGAATTTCCCGGTCAAAGTAAGGCTTCAACGGCGACTCTTTCTGGAGGCCCAGAGCGGCCCTCATCGAGAAAACGCACTCGCTCATCAGGTGAACTCGAGGCCCGGCCTGGGTCATCGGGTACTGGGTAGCCACCACGTAGCGCAAGTTGTCCAGATTGGCATCCACCGCCCAGCCGTCGGAATCCATCAGCGAGAACATGTAAGTCAAATTGTCGTTGGTGATGACTTGACTGCCCAGTTGCCTCTGCAGCGAATTGTCCGATTTCATCAGGATCTCCTTCATCAACGGGTCGTAAATGATTTTCCTAATTGGACTCGCCACCAGCTGTTCGATCGTGTTAATCGGCGGAGGGGTGAAAGGAAATGTCATGAAAGAAATCAATCCCGATCGGTAGCCGGTCGAGAGAATCAGAGCGCCGAAGAGCCACCAGACGAGGAAAATCCGATTGGCCATCGATCGAATCTCTTGGGTTTGTTGGAGTCCGAACAAATGGCCCCAGACGGTCAAGAAACACAAAACTGAGTCGTGATAATAAGCGTCGACCACCGACGACTCGATCGACCATTTGGCTACTAGGCGCAACGTCAAAATGACGAAGAAGATGGACGTGATGGTGGCGATCCACACTTCGTTAGAGAACGGATAATACAACGCCGTCCACTTCGGATAAGGGCGAGTGGCCGGCACCGAGAAACACTCTTCGGAAATCTTGTAATAAGAGCTGAATCCAATGATCGATAGACGGGTGTAGTCAATGTAAAGATTGCCCAGCGCCACGTCGGCCTCTTTTTTCATCAGCGCTCCCAAAAGACCCGTGGCCTTTAGGTTCTCACCTTCTCCGGAGACGGACCCCCACATTTCGTTGGGCGAAACGGGAAAATAGTCGAAAGTGAAGTTCAAATCGCTGGCCAGAACTTCCATGAGCGAAGGCTCGATTCCGTAGATCGACTGGTTGCTGATGAACACAACCGGCGGGAAATTCAAAGTTGCTACTTTGAGATAACGGCCCATCAGGTTTCTTTCATTATCAAATCCCAACTCTATCCTACTGACATTTGATTTGCGCAAGAGTTTGACGCGATTGATTTCGTTGTTTATCATCCAGTGACGAATTTCTCTTAGACCTTTGTTACGTTCTCGAAGGATCAGGACGATTATTTCGCTCTGCATCTTTTTCAGCCAGAGATCGGCCACGTTTGGTGCCATCTCGGCTACGATAAATATTTGAGAGGCGTAGATGCAGCCCATGAGCTGATGGTGAATCCGCGTTAGTTCCTCCGGATGACGACTGAAAATTATGACGTTACTGCAAGCGATGGCTCCCAAGTTCCATTTGCTTTTGTTCCTTCCGCATTCTTGTAAAACACTTTGATGACTGGAAAGTAAAATGGTAGGATTCAAGTAGCTAAGTTGGAATAATTCCTCCGACAAGTCCTCAAGCTCTTCGTCCCAGGTGAGTTGGTCAAAAACCACAACGATACTCGGGCAGACGGGATTTTTCAATGTTAGGACCAAATTGAACAGTTGATTTTCGTCCAACGACGACGAAGGATTTGCAAACAAGGCTAGCACCAGAATGGTGAGACTCACATAATGAATAGTTTTAGCCATCGAACTCTTCTGTCTCGCCACGGCTAAAAGAGTGCGGGTGTATCGCTTACTGCCGGCTTTTTAAATGCTATTTTTTCAATTAATCGATATCCAATGATTCTACTTAATGGCTACTATTACAGTCTCCAAGTAATTAGAACGCGCATATAGATAGAAAAAGCGAAAAGGTTTCATTGCGAGCGTCAATCAGTTAACATACTCCACCTAGAAAATACCAATTATCTTCTTAATTTATTTCACTTTCATTGGCTTTGGCAGTTGACAGTGCCGCACCCGTAAAACCTTAACTCCATTTCTTCTTCTTTCGTCAGCCAGTTGCCGCTTACTGTCAATGAATGTGTCCGTCAAGCGAAGAGTCGTCGCGCTTGAATAACTGTACAGGTGCAGGGCATTAACGCTGAACGCCACTCCCACCGCCCTACGGTTCTGCAAAACTTAATTGAAAAGCGCGCCTGAGAGAGACACCATCTAACGAAGAAGGAAACAAACACAGAATGCTGCCATCTAGCAATGACGAAAACAAAAGGGTAAGGTGCAAGGCTGTCAGTATTTTCAAAAATGATTCATGAATTTCTAGATCGTTGGCTGATCGCCAAACCATAAAAAAAAATGTAGAAAAGTTCAATTTCCAACTTTCCAAGTTGCATATTGCAATGCGAATGTGCAATGAAAATGTGAGAGAGGAGCATCGTTAATCTAAATCCTGGCAATGTCTGACAACCAAAATATCATTAAAGATGGCGGGAGGCGGGCAATATCATGTTTCTATCAGACCACCGCAAATCCGCAATACGATGCTGTTAAACCATTCTGCGATTCTGGGTAAAGATTGTATTGCAAAATGTGTTCGCTGTGTAATGAATATTTGAATTTTTTCAATGCATAACTATTTTCATAACTAGTCACAATTCGAAGTTGCCTACCAAATCAGTGTGGACAGATGTTTGGTTTTGGTAACTAAATTGAATTGATAATTATGTACGTTTTTTTACAAGCAAACTGGTTATGTACCTAGATCCTTGTGCCGTAGCAACAAATATAGCAATATTTCTTTAATTTCATGTCCAAAGGGTTGTATGATGTGTACCAACAATCCAAAATGCCACAAATAGTGCATTGCCCTCCAAATCAGAGATGACTTTGTTTGACTAAGCAAACTTTGGGTTTATACTAAGTTAAACAAAGAAATTAAGGTGAACTTTTATTTTTCTAGTTGCATATTTCTAATCTGTCATTCTAAAACAGTTTGAAATTAGATTCCGAGAGCTCCAGTGATTGCCACTGTTCATCTCCAGTTCAACAGCAACTGCCCAATGATCCTGGGATAACGAGCTTATTCGCCCGTTTAGTGTAGCCGATTCGACAATTAATTGGTTGGCCGTTTGCTTCGCATCACAGTGATCCTAGTTCGCCCACCTTCGGATCGGTGCCCATCTTCGACATCGGAAGCCACTGCTCTAGTCAATCTACTGGATAGCTTTCCGACAATCGGTAAAAGATTGATTTCTCGTATTTTGGGAATATTTGAAGTTGTCGTGAACTTATTTGTTATTTTTGGTTTGTTTTAATGATGGTAAGAGCACGCTACCGTAATTGCTTTGTTTTGTTCATGAGATTTATCTACTTTGTCAAATTTTTGTCGTTATTGTTAAGTTAACATATTTCCTTTTAAATAAGAAACAAAATGTTTTGTCCATTCAGGGTTCGCCATGTCTTATACTGGTCTATTACATCAGTAGTCAACACTCGAGTGCAACGGCGTAGAAGATTGTTCTACATCTTACGGTAGGTAATCGATCTGGCTTCCCCTGAAGTGTTTATCTAACTCTTTCTTTTCTTTTTAATGATGCAGTGCCATAGTGTTAGACTGTTAGTAGTTGCGCGAGTAAGAGTCAATTAGATTATTATTGGGTAGTTTTAGTTAGATTACACATAAATGTTTCAGGATAAGGGTGCTTCAGTCAAAATGTCATTCCCGTTTAAGTATTCGATTGAGATCTAGCTTAGTGTTACGTTAGGTATACGTTAAAATGTATTGCATAAAATATAAATTTTTATTCATGCAAAAGTTAACTGAAATTTTGGGGCATGTCTTGGGTCTTGAACTGTATGCGAAAATTCGTGAGTCCATATTTCTATGATTTATGATAAAATAGTCAACATTTAAAATTGAGTTAAAATTGGGTTATGTTAGACGCGTATGGTGTAGTGGTGAGCGCGTCCGGATTGGTCATGAACGGAAAGCCCCCCCACTCATTTGGTCTGATGGGGTGACGGCTGCGGCTTGTCGGGTGTATGCGCCCATGTCAGGAGGTCGTCTAGATTAGTACATCTGATCAATTTCGAAATCTCTTGTTAAAATAAAGCTGTTTTTTTTTTCTTTTTTTTTTTTTTGAAAAAGAATAATTAACCACGATCATAATTTTGGTAAAATTTACCACCGAATCTGTTTTGTTAGTTGGTGGTTCCATTCCTGACATGGACAAATCTTTTAAAAATCCAAATTTCATTTTACTAACTTGTTTTTATTGCTGGAACGTTAATTACCCCCAAATATTTCCAAATTGATTATTTCTTGGCTTAAGAATTATTAAAATTCATATGAAAAATAATTGTAAAGTCGAAGCCCAGGAGAGTGGTGGAGATGGGTGTATGGGTTATATGTTGGAAAACTTACTATTTGAAAATTGTTTGTACCAGTGAAACTGTACAATTATTTTTTGTAAAACAAAATTTTGTTTAAGATTGAATTGTTTTTGTAAGCGGCGGCACGCGATGCACTGATATGTTGTACGTAAACATGCAGTGCATCGCCCATGTGCATCAACATGTAAACGCCACACTAACCGCATGCAGTTGATTGAATTGGAATAGTCCAGGCGGCCTCTATCCTGTGAAAAGAAACAAAAAACCTAGTTAAATGCAATCGAATTGATTTTGTATTAGGCTTATTACATGTTTTCGACGACGGAATCTTCTTTCTGCTTCCCACTCCAATTGTCCCGTGTTACGTGGTACTTAGCAAGTTACCTTGAATAGTTAGCAATTTTTCGTTTCATTGAATCAATTTAATGTTGTTTTTTTTTTCTTTATCTAAATCTTTCAGTTACTAAGATTATTAGAACAGTGCACAAGCAACACAAGTAATTGAATGATTATTAGCACCAAAAAGTTGAAATGAAATAAGAAAAGATCAGTACAGGTAAATAATATTTTTTCCATGGGTTTTCTTCCCCAGCGTGGCATAGAATTTCTCTGAAAAAAACTTATGGGTGTGCAAAGAATTTAGCTATCGTTGTTCATGGTTCTTGTCACTTGCAGAGATTGAGTAATCCTTTTCTTAAATGCTATAATGGAAGAAAAGATAAGTGCACCACAGAAGTTCATGAATCCCTTTTTATTTCAGTTGGACAACCCGATGCCGAGGATAATTGCTGTTGATTTCTCTCCTAGAATTTAACTTGATGCATCTGTCTGAAATGGTAAGTTAATTAATTATTTAATTTTGTGTGTTTCCTTTCTGCTAACATATCACATTGCTAACAATCACTAATCAGCATAGTTTAATTGTGCTAAGGCACAAGTTCTATAACATAATCAGTTTTTATAAGATGCATATGACCGAGTGGTCAACGCGTCGGGAATTTGAGAATCAACCGGCTCCGGAGGAGGCCAACGAGGACGAATTGTGTCTCTCGGGCGAATCCATGGCTCGATTCTCTGATTTTGTTGAATTAAAACCTTTTAAATTTCAATGAACAAACACCGTAGTTTTTGCTTTATCTAGTGGGATTTCTCTTTTCTTAAAACTCAATGTGAAAGGTGTTTACGTAAGTCCCATCCGCGATGATGGGTTCAAACCCTATCTGACTTCAAACTTCTTTTCGCAAATTTTCAATTCGCTTTAAATTAATTTCAGATAAAATCTGGCCTTTTACCTCTAAATATGCATAAGATTTTCTTTTTTCTAGTTTAAACGATGATTTGAAACCCCAAAATGCGATGCGTAATGGTGAAATAATTTTTTAGTGAACGATTCATTTAATAATTAGGATTAATTTGCTATTCTGTGCAATAATCTATTCAAAAAACACAATTGATGAGAAAGGTAAAACTGATAAACGCTTGAAATTTATTTCGTGATTAGTTCTATTGTCAGACCTAAGACGTACGTCAAAAACAAATTTACATACAGGACTGGTTATAAAACTGATTTGTTGTTTCGGGTGAATAATAACTGTAAAAAAAAGAATACGGATCAGAAATAGTGTTGGAGTAAAAATTTGAATTTGTCGTAGACGTTGGATAGAAAGGAGGAGAGTATTCCCAGTCGTTCCAGTAATAGGAGGAATATTGCTGTTGTTGCGGTTGCTGATCCGGTTGGAATCCATCAGAGTTATTGAAATTGGACTGAAGACTAATGACCTCCTGTGGGGAGCTGGGAACAACCCATTCGGATTGAAGTGGCGACATCGAAGAGGGCTCGGACGTCGAGTAGTTGATTGGTTCCACTGATGAAATTGCCGGAAGGTCCGAATAGAATCCAGGAGTAGGAAGGACTTGAGGTGAGACGTAAGTATCTGAAAATATAACAAAACACCTTAGAATCAAACGAAACACAGAATTTTTCTTTATCCAAACAGACTAACCTTGTCGACGTTGACGAGAAACGTAAGGCGATGATCGACGATGTTGGCGACTTGTTTCACGAGTTGATGGCGGGACTGAAGATCCAAGTTGGCGTGCACGACGACGGCGATTCTGAAACCACCACTGATGCAATCAAGAAGGAACTTAATTTCAGGTAATTGCTTTAAGAAGTAAAGATCAAAATGCCATACCATAATCGATTTCTCAGGGACCCCAATCAACTGGGCGATGCGGCGACGACCTTCTCGATTGGGAAACGGATCCCTGGTGAACTCTGCATCGAGTAGCACCAGCTGGACCTCGTCGTAAAAGTGGCGCTGACGACCTGATGCGGAAGAAGATTTTGAAGTGAAACCAGCAGGATAATAATCTGAAAGTAAAAATTTACATTAAAACATTTCTTTCATAAATTAGTAATTAGAGTCCAGAAAGTAAAATTACCGAGACTGTCCATAGTTAAAGAGACAACGTTACTACTTGAGCACTTCAAATAAATAAAACTAACGTGAACCACTGTGAATAGACACAAACAACAGGAAACTGGCCTTTTTAGGTTTTAAGAGGCAGTAGCGATATGTGGAATGAACAAAGACCAAAGTTGGAATGCGGAATTTCAATTTTTTTGTTTTTGTTTTATTTACGGAGAAAACATTTTTCGAAAATGTAACCTCCTTCCCCATTGGTTGTTAGAGTAGAAATCCTTACAAACACTTCCTGCCGCCACATCCGCGCGTGGCAGGATTATCCTTCTCTTTCCAACTGTGGCGGCGAAGGATTAGGGGATTATGACTTGGGTTATGTAATGGTGCGGAGTGGCGTTATGTTTGACGAGACGATCGATTTTTTAAAGAGGATCATCCATCGTGGATTATCCTGTCGGATTCTCTCAAACATTAGTTTCCAAAACCTCGTCCATGTGACCTGCGATTTCCAAACAGCGTTCCTCTCTAAATGGCTCTCATTGAAATTATAATATTTTGGTCATTTCTTGTTCTTTAAAATCCATTGTGTTTGTTTTTATAAGGAGATAAGTTTCGTTTAGACCAATGGTTGTTACTTTCCCAACTTCAATTGTAATTATAATTACGAGTTTTGCCCCTTTTTTTCACTTTATTCAATTTTTCACGCTGTTTCGTCCTTATTGCAACGAACTGAAATCATTCTAGTCGCTTTTACAGGGATTCTTTACATTCTGTTGTCGTCTTCTGGTCTTTCGTGGAGTTTTGAGAGGGTGTTGCTTTTGTGAAGAGACAGAGGTACAAGTGACTCGTAAAATAAAATGGCCCATGCCTTCTAGTAACGCTGTAGTCATTAATCTATTAACTAATCAATTGCATTTATTTAGATTTACTAGATTTTTCGCAAGTATAAAAAGCCACCGACCAGAAACAAAGAACCCAGTCCTTGAAACAATCCCTCCAGTTTTTATCATAGTTTAGCGAGCACCGAATTGTCTGCCTCCCACTCACTTCCGATAATCTCCATCAATGTGATAATCACATATTGACCGTAGGTATAAATGTGTCGAATTTCAGAGTAAGCAGAAACAAAATGGGAAGTAATAGCTGCATCGAAATCGATATAGATAAAATATAATAGATAAAGTTAGAAATGATGCTATCATCATAGCACTGTTGGCTTGCAGCAATCTGGTTGACAATTGCATCAAAGACATTTTAATTTTTATTCTGATTTGCGCTTGAGTAAACGTGATTACAAAATTCCTACATCTCTCTTTAGAAAAAGGACGAGTCATCATCATCAGATAACTTCATGTCAGTCATCCTATTCTTGATGACTTTGCTTTTCTGATACACGTTTAGGACTTCTGCTCTAACATCTTTGGGGGAAAATTGCTGATGAACTTCAGCCAACATTTTGTTGTACAATTCTTCAAACTTCTTATTATTTTCCACATCTGTCCAATCAAAATTACTGATCGTCGAGTTAGATTTGAAGAGATCGTGAATTTTCTTGCGCATTTTCTTCTTGTAATTTCCAACGTGAAGTTCGTAGTTAAAAAGCAAAACAAAGCTAGTTTTCAATCTAAATGCCCAGTTACGAGCCCATTTATCACAGCTTTTGAAACTGCGAACTCCACTTTTCTCGTCCTTTTCTCTTAACCATCTCATTCAACTTGTTTTCTAATATTCGTTTGGCTGGCAGAATTTCTTCACGTAACTGGAATTCAAATTTTAAGAGGACACGTTCATTGGTGGTAACATCCGGCACAGTCGTGGAGCCGGAACCAATATTTTCACCTTTTTCTTCTATCATATTCTTCTTTATAGTTGCAAACAGTTGCAAAGGATTCAAGATAGGCTTCCACTAACTCCTGATCCACTTTCTTGTATTGAAATCCAAGTTATCGAATGTGATGCGCTCCACCACCAAGGCGAAATTCAAAGTGAAATTGGCTGTGCAGATGCACTTTCACACTTCCGTAATGTAATTCGAAAGCTTTTAAATCGATCATTCGCAACGTCCGGCTAATTCTTTTTCTAACAAACGAATTGACAGAACGCGAAAATCAAATCTTCCTGCCAAAGTAAACTAAGGAATAATTGTAGTAACACGGATGTTTTTTAACGATGTGGCTATCGGCTCGTCACACTTCCCGGTATTTCTTTATTTTTGCATCTTCCTCGTGTACCTCTTCTTCTTTAGACGGTACTTCATCTTTTTCTCTTCGTGCTTCGTCTGCTCCATGTAGTTATTCTGCAGGAGAAATTCTTTAGTTTAATCAAGTTTGAACAGATTTTTTAATTTGTGACTCGATTTATGATGGAGAGACGCACTCCAAAACGATCTATCGTTTGTATCATTCATCCATCAGAAGAGGAATTTGAAATAACCTCATTTCATTGCGTCGTTTTTAAGATGCCAGTAATTTTGCCTGCTAACTGACCGTCTCTGTATAACTTATGAAACCGATTCAATTCTTTGATTTCATAGTGCGTCTGATCTACCGACGGCTTCCAAACGCAGACGAATGGAAACGGATTCGATCCAGGTTGAGAAATTTGGTCGCTAGACTTATGTCTAGCGACCAAATTTCTGCGAGGAAACGGAAATACTTTCATTCTCCACAGAAGAGTCTTCGATAAGAAAGTAGTCGGCAAAAAGTAGTAAAAATGGCCAAAGTAGTTTTAAAGTCCCCGATTACGTGAGTGTTCAAAACGTGCTTTACATTTTCAGGGCCAGATTCTCCGGTCAGAATGCAGACGCACCCAATTTCGGCCAAAAAGGACTTGGATGAGACACTACCAGTTGACAAATCTTGACAGTGAACACTGTCGATGTTGGAGGCTTTTAGATTTCAGGATGTCACTCACTTGGCTCGGTTTTCTCTGATGGCAAGAGACAACGACGATGCGCAACAAAGACTTGTCTTCGCCCAAACGGACGTCGTTGATTCCCGGTAAAGTGACATGCCTCGTCAGGTTGTTTATCATACAGTGACGAATTTCTCTTAGACCTTTGTTACGTTCTCGAAGGATCAGGACGATTATTTCGCTCTGCATCTTTTTCAGCCAGAGATCGGCCACGTTTGGTGCCATCTC
>JACCDP011166005.1_pt1 | contig 11840 bp, 22 predicted proteins | sample 7445841 | NCBI WGS metagenome assembly JACCDP01 (sample SAMN15323441, study PRJNA562643) | freshwater metagenome | isolation source: river surface water | place: USA:Blue River Watershed | collected 2017-08-17
ACGGCATACTCCCTTGGACGTCTCACGGGCATGAAGCGGTCCAAGGTGAATGCGATTCTTCATGCCAACCGTCATTTTCTCAAGACGGAGCGATCACCCACGAGCAATGTAACAGCCCGTCCGGTATGGACATGGTCGGACAAACTTGTTCCCTTACCAGTACGCCGAGTTATCAATTCACGTAATAAGGCGATCCGGCGACAGGCGCGCATCGAGGAGCTCAAACGGAGCGCTGATACCTGAAACATTCCCATAATTTTGAAACATGTCGTCGATCAGAGAGCGCGGAGAATTCATCGATCGTATAGTCATCACCCATAGACCTGTTGCATTTGGAACAAATGGGTCGCAAGTTGTTAATGTCAGTTGCACCTCCTTTACTTTCGGGTATGTTATGCCCCACCTCAAAAGTAAAGGGTGTCATCATATTTTCACACCATGTCACAAGACATTTATGTTTGAATTGTACGTCACCGCAATACAAAAGCCATACTTGTTCTCGAAGCGCACCTGGAATTGTTTTCTTCATAAAGAAGATTTGGACTATTTCTTTATAATATAACCAGGGCCGAGCGCTTTCTGCGTCGTCTTTATTGCAGCCGTAAGACTAGGCTTTGACCAGAGAAGCCATCTGGACCAGAAACCGGCTGTGTACCGTCCACTCGGTGTCCAGTTTTCACGACGTCTATGACGTACCAAGTATCGAAGCATCCGGTCACGATCTTTATGCAATGTGTAATCAGAATAACCTCTTCTCCCAAAATCAACCGTCTGACCCGTCTCGAATGTCGCGCGCCACTTTTTTTCGGGCTTGGGGCTCCTTTTCAGTGTGACAAGCATACTACATTCTAAGAAAAATAGATGGCTTTTAGCAATGTCGGATCTTCGAGAGGAACGAGATCTGATCTCTGACTGACGAGTCGCTTTGTCGCTGCATCCTGAATCTGTGCAATTTTGCGTTCGAACGTCAGGAGATCTTCGCCCGTGACGCGTTCAAAGTCTTCACCGGACGCCAAGTCTTTTAGGGCGAGCAAGTAACCCATTGCATAGTTTGCATGGAGCACTTGGATCACTTCGGATGCATCCTGAAGACTTGCAACAGAATAACGCGCAGCCTGTCTGTACAGCGTCCGGATCGTTTCGTCATCTGCATTCGAAACTTTCCGGAATAGGAAGAAGAGAATGAAGACGAGACCGATGATGATGATCCAATCTTCCATACTATGTACTTAGAAAAATGAGACGCTGCCTATGTATGCGTCTACAGACGATTCAGGCGAGCGCACTTCGAACCATTTTTGAAGTTCTTAAAGATATCATAAACGATGTAAACATCTATTTTACATCTGAAGGGGTCAAGATTATCGCTCTTGACACTGCACATGTGACTCTGGTTCATATGTTTTTGCCGGCTGAGAATTTCGAGGAATACTCATGTGAAACTGACGTCATAGCAGGTGTCAATTTGTCGAATATGCACAAACTTCTCAAGTCGGTGACGAACAATGATTCTTTGAGGATGAATATCGAAGGTCATGATGTTATCGAGATTGAGATTGAAAATACCGTCAAGCACTCGGTGACAAAGTTTCGTCTGAAGCTTCTGGATATCAACGAAGACGACTTGATTGTCCCGGACGTCGATATGGACCTTGTCACCACCCTTCCATCGGTTGATTTTCAGAGGATCGCGCGTGACATGGCAAATCTGGCGAACGAAATCTCGATCGTTCGTCGAGGTCATCTCCTCGAACTGAGTTGCGAGGGTGATTTTGCTGACCAGAAGACAATCATCGAATGCGGGCCACCGAAAGAAGCTGAACCAGTCGGTGGAGTCTTTTCACTCAAGTACATCAACATGTATACGAAAGCAACCAATCTATGTTCAAATGTACAGCTCTTTCAAAATTCTGAAAATCCAAAGCTTCCTCTTATCATACGCTACGCCATCGCAAACCTCGGAGATGTCCGATTTTATTTGGCCCAGAAAATTGAGGCTTGACCAAGGATATCTGTCACGACAACCGTCGGGACATTTTCCGGTACAATGAGATGTGACTGCGTTGATAATGATAGACTTAAGTTTCTTGCTCGACAGACAAGAGTCCATGTCCATCTTCCCATCGCATATCGTATAATGTCATCTGTTACGACATGCCTCGGTCCGGCAAAACGCTTCACTTGAGCCGTAATATCTTTATTCGTATCCATAATTTTTACTGATGCGATCGGAACATGGAAACCTGGGATATGTGCGGGTGGCCACGAACCTATATGAGTATATTCTATATTATTAAATGTATATGTTGTCACCCGTTCACCCGTGGACGAAGAGGCAACATCTCGTATTGTCATGTTCTTGGGTCGGAACGCAAGTATGACATTCATCGTTAATAAAGATATTAGATCTTTAAAAGGTATGGAACGGCGCATCAACGAAAAAATAAAAGAACTCGAGGATCGTCCCGATGAACTTTATGATTACCTCGCGCGATGTATTCCACACATACGTGAGTACACGACTGATCGAATCGGTGGCGTGAAACGCAAAGACATATTTGACGAATACATGTCGACTATAGAAAATAACGTGGAAAAGCACGCAAAGCCACCGTCGTACGACATGGCAATAGAATGTCCGTGTTGTGAAGCTAAATACACCCTTATTTTTGAATCAGAGACGAGTGAACAAGTATGCACAGAGTGCGGTGCGGTGCAATATGTTCAATCGAATGAACGTGGCTTCAAGGAGGAGCAGGAGATGGAGCGCAACGTCGTGTACTCGTACAAACGTGACAATCACTTTAATGAGTGGGTCTCACAGTTTCAAGCAAAGGAATCGACGAGTATACCCGATGAAGTGATTGTTCAACTTCGAAATGAGTTTAAAAAACAGAAAATCAAGGACAGTTCAGACATTACACATATAAAAGTCAGGGGTTTACTCAAGAAACTCGGACTGAACAAATACTATGAGCATACTCCATATATCACAACGATTCTCAACGGAGTCAAACCACCAACCATGCCACAAGAACTCGAAGATCGTCTACGTCTTATGTTTGTTCAGGTACAAAAACCCTTTGAGAAACATTGTCCAGCGGATCGAAAAAACTTTCTTTCGTATTCTTTTACCCTATACAAGTTTTGTGAGCTTTTAGGTGAGGATGAATATCTTCCGTGCTTTCCATTACTCAAGTCCAAAGAAAAGCTCCACCGTCAAGATGAAATGTGGCGACTTATATGCCGAGAACTTGCGTGGGAATTTATTCCAACGGCAAACTGATAAACAAATGAAACGCTAAATATTCATGATGAATACGTATAGAGACGAAACATTCAACATGTGTCGAACGAAAGGTTGGGACAAAGCTCCAGTCAGTACAGTCTGGCTCCTCTTCACAGAAGAGATTGGTGAGCTCGCGTCGGCTATTCGGCAATATCAGAGAAATTTCAGGAAAACTGGACTCAAAAAAGATCGAGGGACGGACATTACAACTGAGATGGGTGACGTGTTTTCATATCTCTTCCAGCTCGCCTATATGCTGAATGTCGATCTCGATGAGATGTGGCTAAGACACCGGGAAAAGGTCCAGACCAGAAAATATATTGACTGTAACTAGTAATGACTGAACTCTTGGCAAACGACGATCTGTCAATCAATCGCGTCAATCCATACACAGCTTCCCAAACGTTCGGTGTTTCGTACAACGGCGGGGATTACATGTATCCTGATATGAAATGGAATGTTCCAGATGAAGGACCTGCAACATGGAACATGCCACCAGAGCACCCCGAATATAACGAACACCTGAGCTTGAGTGCACGCAATGAGTCAGGTGCTATGTATTTAAAGACGGGTGATACAGGACCGGCTACGTCCTTTATGTTTCCGGCGCGCAAGATTCAGTACGATGACGGCACGACAAGCTGGTCTCGTGAGACTGTGTGGAGAACGGGTGATAATTACACCAACGAACAGCCATTCGGACGCCAAGAGTCACTCCTTCCTATTTGGATCATGCTGATCCTTCTTCTCGTACTGTTTACTCTTGCCAAAGTTTTCAAAGTTTAATCACCTTCGGAGCCTCCACCTTGACGAGCTTTTTTTCCAGAAGCGCGCGTTCGGATTCGTTCCGACCGTCGAGTTTCGGACACGAATGTCTCTCCAGTTGAATGCATCCCGCACAAAACTTCTTCGTGCACTCGCGGCATGTCAGAACCAACAGTCCTACTTGGCTCCGACACTTCTCGCACCTCATCTTCACTTTCTATATCACATACATATTCCTTAACAAGACCTTGAGCAATGACTTGGACCGACTCTTCATCGTCTTCGCTTTCGACTTCACATATACCAATTTGACGACGAAGAAGTACTTGATCCCAGAACGCCTTGGCAATCGGCAAAATACGGGCAAACCATGCACGATCACGCACCACCTCAGTCACTTCAAACTCTTCAGGAGGCCCGGGGCGATACTGGATAAAATCACAAACGTCGAGATCGAGAACTTCGAGGAGTAATTGGATTTGTGGCAAGTAATATTTTGGAACAGCTGGAGTAATTTTGCGCGTCAGTGGACACTTTATTTCTATGAGTCTCCCGTCTTCCGTCACGCCGTCAGGTGAACCACCGAGCCACTTGTGAACGGGGTGCTGAACCAACCCAATTTCGTGTGATTTTCTGGAATATCGCGCATCGTACAAATCTCGGGCAATCGGTTCAAGAAGCGTTCCATGCGCCGTTGCGGCATTTCCGCCCCATTTCACTGCACCACATTTTTTCAACAAAAGATCACTCGGCTTTTCATATGGATTGACACCTATAGCGGATGCGAGATCGCTCGCTGTAAGCATCGTCCCACGAAGCGCAAGCCATTCATCTGATCTCTGTTCGGCGTACGCCTGTTCAAGAAGTTCAGCCACCCGTGGGTGCATATTCTTTTAGCTCTTCATATGTTTAAGAGTAATTTCGGCTGCATTTTGTTCCGCTTGTTTCTTCGTTGAAGCAAACCCAGACCCGCATGGCACACCATCGACAAACACTTCGATATGAAATGTACCATTCGGGTATTGGTTTCGAACCTGATATTCGGGCAAAGGTATCTTTTCAGCTTGGCACTTGCGCATCAACTGATCCTTGTAATTGTCGTCCGAGAGTGAAATTTCCACCTTGTCAAATGCCGCAAAAACAAACTTTTTGGCATGAACCATGCCCAGATCCAGGTATATTGCACCGACGAGCGCCTCAAAGACATCCTCGAGAATGTTTGGATTTGTATTCCAGTGATTTCGGATACCCTTGTCATCCATCAAAATCCATGAATAGAGTCCAAGTGTTTCAGCAATTTCACAGAGCGTCTTTCCACGTACCATTTTTGTACGCGCCTTGGTGAGAAACCCCTCCTGCTCCTTTTCATATTTATCAAAAAGATGACGTGTTATAATAAACCCGAGGACAGAGTCACCCATAAACTCGAGCGTTTCGTAAGACCCCGTAAGACCTTGGTACTTTTTCAATGCTGATTTATGCGTAAAGGCGCGCTGATACAAAGACACATTTCGAATCTTTGTACCAACGAGCTGTTCAATTTTAGACTTGTCAAGTGTAGGCGGGTCAACAAGTTGGACAGGCTCCATAGTGTTTCTTATTACACGACAAAAATGTTTAAGTTACTTTGCAGCCTTCTTCAGGGTTGGACGAGCAGTCTTCTTCGGCGTCTCGGGCTCCGTCGTGGAAGCAGCAGCAGCCTGCTGTACTGGCTTTGACTCCGCCACCGGCTTGATGTAATGAGGGTTGATAAACTTCTGGATATTCAGGAACGTTACTGTCGTACCCTCCGGAGGGTTCAGGAGCTCCTTCAGCGTCTGATCCAGAGAAATCTGCTGACCACTCTTCAGGTTCCGCTCCGTCACATACTGATTAATCATCTTCGTCACCTGGCTGCGAGACACCTTCTCGTCTGCACCCAGACGCAGGAACAGACGCAGCTTGTCGGACACATCCAGTGGCTTATTGAAACCGTTGTTCGTTGCACGAGCCTTCGACTTCTCACCGGTAGGATCCTCCAGGAGCTGCTTCACCTTACGCAGGTCCTTGCGCAGTGCCTTGATCTCCGACTGAAGAGCTACCAGAATATCGTTGGGGGTCTCCATTTCTGATGAGTATACCCTGGAAGTCTTTAACTATATTTCGGTTTTCGTAAGCAAATACGATACCAAGAACGATGAGCATTGGCCAGGTGAGAATCGGGCCGAGCATCAAGAAGAGTACAAAGTGCCACACTTTGAAACGCCCATAGATAGTAGTATCGCGTGCGTAGTCGATTAACTTCTGAGCATCCATAAACTATTATCCTCCAAGGTTTTTTCTTCTACGAGATGCCCACACAACACCTATAACAAGTAAAATACAAAATATAATCGCCAGGATAATAAGAATCCAATCTACTATAGTCAGTCCTTTACTCGATGTCGTCGTCGACGTCATCATTGCATTAGATGAGATTGCGTTATTGAGTGTACATGCTTCAGGGCAGCACCCTGGATCGCATGCATATTGAAATTCTTCAAGCCTGAATGCACATATCGGTGTACTTGTTGCGACGTTCGACCCAGGTGTAATACCTGGTGTCACCTGCAGATAACATTGACAGTTTGAGTTTTTATACTGAGGACCACAGTAACTCATTACTTAGAGACGTGATTTATTTTATAACCACATGCTCTTTTCAAAGCCCACCAAGCTACAGGATGGCCGTTACTTTCTAAAGATGACCCAGGATGACGGTTCTCGTGTCATTCACCAAGTGAACGGTGTGACATTCCTGAGTATCGAAGGAGCCCAGGCGACAATCAAGACGGACCAAACTCTTTTCTCGGAAATTGATGAGCAAATCATCGCTCAGGCGAAAATTTCCAAGGTGGAGTGGTTCGGCAAGGAGATTTCCGATGAGACGGTATCATCAGCTTACCAGAAGAGCGTCAACCCAGAGTCGGAACTGTCAGCATCTTTTGCAACAATCAAGGGTGAAATTGTGACGATGTTCTATGACACACAGAAGAACCAGCTCGACAAGGTGGACATTGGTGTTCCAGTCGATACACTTCTCGAACTCTCAGGCTTGCTGTTTACCAAGCGCGCCTTTGAACCTGTCTGGAAGGTTATACAGGTGCGGGTCAAGGCGGCTCCAAAGCCAAAGTTCCCTCGGGAGTACCTCTTCAAGGATGACCCAGTCGAGGAGGAGCCAGACATGGACCTCTAAAAAAAAGTAGACGTACAATATAAATGGACGGCAAAGGTTTGGCAATCCTGGTTCTTCTTTTTCTGATTACGTTGATGCTGTTCATGCCTCAGCGCAGCCCATACACGAACGAGCCTGTCGGCGCTGTCACTCCTTCCGAGAAGTCTGGCCCGATGATTCAACAGGGTAGTGACACCACCCTTGTCCAGGGTGCAGTCGACAACGGTGGCATGCTAGCTCCATTCACGGAGGCACTTGAGAACATCGGTGGCAGCTTCAAGGTGGGTCAGGTGCCAACGGACCCCAACGTAGGCCTTATCCCCAAGGAGGTGGTGACGACCGAGGACTTTGGTCAGTTTAGCGCAGACGCCATTCTGTCTGGCCAAAACTTCCTGGACCCCCGTGCTCAGATTGGTTTCCCCGAGACGATCGGTGGCAACCTGCGCAACGCCAACCTCCAGGAGCGCTCCGAGCCCCCCAATCCCCGTGACCCAGTCAGCATTTTCAACCTGTCTACGATTCCCCCAGACACGATGCGCCCCAAGTTTGAGATCCAGAACGAATACAAAGGCTATTAAAAACTAAAAATGCATCTACATTAAATGGCTACTCTTAAAGATATCATGACAGAGTGGCTCGCCCTTAAATCTCAATTGAAAGCTGCTCGCTCAGACATTGGTGTTCTGAATAAACGCGAGAAGGAGCTTCGTATTGAGGTTCAGCGATTTATGAAACAAATGAAGGCTGAGGATGAAGAGTCTGATCCGGTGATCAAAGTGCAAGGTCAGAAGGTGGCATACCAGGCAAAGCAATCTAGAGGCAGCCTGACAAAAGAAGTTATACTCAACGGTCTACGCGCCTTCTTCGGAGGGAACGAGACTCAGGTCGAAGGCGCTTTCCAGTGCATCCTCGACGCTGCTCCTGTAAAGGAGAGAGACGTTCTTACCGTAAGAAAAGATGGGAGTCAATAACGAATACAGCATTGACGCTTTCCAGCACGAGGATGCTCGCGACGAAGATATCCAGGAGGATGAGGAGCTTCTTCTCGATCCAGAGTCGTGGCATGACTGGAACAGCGAGCATATCCTCAACATGTGGATGTCACTCCGCCAATATCTCGAAGATAATTCGATGAACAATATTCTCATGACCAAGGCGACGTTTCACAAATTTGCCGAGTTTGTTCGGATTAATTCCGAGTAATAGTATATGGCTATCGATATCACTGGTCCGAAAGTTCTCACTCCAGCTATTCTGTTTGCATTGCTGAGCCCTGGTGTCATTTTGTCTCTTCCCTCTCTGCGTCTGTTCCCCGGTACAAGCTCGAACATTCAGGCGGTGCTATTACATGCAATTATTCTGGCTTTGATTTACTATTTCATTGCAAGCTTTGTGCTCAAGATTTCACTTCGCCCAGCAGATCTTGTTGTTCCAGCCATTTTATTCATCATTCTTTCTCCAGGTATTCTTCTGACGATTCCCCCAGGTAGGCGTGGCGTTTTCATGTCCGGACAAAGCTCCGTGACGGCTGTCGGTGTGCATACTCTCGTGTTTGCCCTTTTGTTTTCTTTTTTGCGCGGCCAGTTTCCAAACTACTATTAGATGTTTACACTAGATGAAACACCTGGTTATTGGACCGGGTGCAATGGCGTATTTTTTATACATGGGTACGCTCAGTGCGCTTTCAGATAAAGGCCTACTGAGTGAACTCGAGACTTTATCAGGATCATCAGCAGGTGGTCTCATCAGCTTCATGTACATTCTCACAAAAGGTGACATTTCTCGAATGTTTGAGCTTAGTGCAGATATTCCAGTCAAGAGCATCATGAAACCAAACATCAAGACGTTGTTTAAAACATATGGTCTCGTGAGTTCAAAGAAGATCCGATCAGTGCTTATCGATTTGACACGCAAGATTATGGATAAAGACGATGTCACATTTGCACAACTTTACAATCATTGGCCGATTAAGTTGTATATATCAGCATGCTGCATCGATCTGACCGAGACGCACTATTTTTCAGTGGATACTCACCCCGATATGTCTGTCCACGAGGCACTCACAATGTCAGTCGCAGTGCCGTTTCTTATACAAAGTGTCAAGCACACCGACTGGCATTATATCGACGGCGGTGCCCTCGAAGAAACCCCGTGCATGTCAGTTATCGGTCATGATCCAAAAACAGTCCATGTCATTCGCTTGAGCGGTGAGTTCTCTGCCCGAGTGAATAACCTCAAAACGTACAGTCTTCGACTCTTGAGTGCAGCTTTCAGTCTACGGCACAAGTATACCATGTTTCAGACGACTGTGATCGAGGCTGATGATATTGATATTTTTGATTTTTCCATGTCTATCGACTCGAAAGTGCGGATGTTTGTAAGGGGATACATGTCATGTACGATTTGCCCGCCTCGAGCTGAAAATGATCCTCCTCAAATGCTCTCTGAACCACCGCCGACAAATCCAGAACATCTTGGACCGACGTATGATGTTGCTGAGACCCATTCACATACATAGCCAAATCTGACAGTCGTGCAGATGCACCGCCAGCTTTCATGTACTTTTCCATAAATTTGGGGCACCGACGCGTCAAAAGCTGTTGAGTACACACCTTTGCCACAGTCGACCATTTCGTAAAAGAGCAGCACGTCTCGGGGTAAGCCAATGGGTTCTTCTTGAAAATCTTTGTACCGAGTCGCTGATCCGTCTGAACCAAAAATTGAATATCTCGATCAATTGAGTGACCGAGCCACGTTGATCCACTTGTACTCGAAAGAAAACTGTCAACTGCTTCACGAAACGGCATGATTTGCACAATTCCCTGTGTATTTACACTATCAATGATTGTCTGACCAACCTTCTTGACAATGTCAGGATCTTCACCGATGCATGGGTCAGATAGAACATCCTCAATCAATATAGTCTGGACAGGTTCGGTCCTAAAACTCGTCGACGTCTCGTACACTGGATCGCATCCACGACCGCGGCTTTTCCAGCCTTTGTGAGACTCGAAGGTTACTGGTAGATAACTCAGTGAAAAAATAATACCAGTACCATCCGTCATGCGCTTCGACTCAAAATCGACAATATATGCCTTCATAGACATTCAAGGGCGTCTACTTTTATCTCTCTGTATATTAACATGATTGAACGTGTTTCGTATATACAGAAACGTAAACCTATGATTATCAGTGTTGCAAAATCAAAATCTCGTAAGGCTTATTCGTATTTCCGCCCAGGTGGCAAGACGCGCGTTCAAGCGACAATGATTGCAAATCTCGGCAAGCCCGGGAAAGGCCCCAAAGTCATTCAGATTACGCGTCCAGGTATGCTGTCCGCCTACGGTTACAGTGCGAGCAAATCTCCACTGGCTCGTCACCGCGCTCTGACAAAGGCTATTACACATGGACACCAAAAACCCCTGTCAGTTTTTCATCGTCTCCAGGCAGTCGCGACCCTCTCGAAGAGGACGATGCCAACCTATGCCAAGACGTACCGATATGACCGCAATTACATCGGCCGTAAATTTCTCAGCTTAAAGTAAATGCTGATGAAAAAAAATGTCATTGCGACCGTTATTGCTCTACTGATCGCACTGTGGATTCTCATGAACCTGAGCACACCCAAGGTGCGTGTCCAGGAACAGCAGAAGAACATCGATGGTTTCTCCGTCACAGGGTCCGGCGTGCCATGAACATGATAATCACGAGTCCGACAACAAGTATAATGGACAGAATTATCATCGCTTTTTGTTTATCTTGGAATAGTCCTTCCTGAACAGGTGCAGGAATACTCTCAAACCGTTTAGGTTCAGACGGCACAATCACCGTGTGAACCCGAATCCCAAAAGAATTTGTATCAAGTCCGTTAAAATTCAATGGATTCCCATATCGATCGCGCCACGTGACAGTAAGTCTCTCGAGTGAGTCAATCTGTGAAGGAAAATCAACAGAAATGCGATAGTCTGATTCCTCCTTGAAAGATTTGTAGACACCACTCGATACATCCATGGGTATGAGAGCAAATGATGTCGCAGCTGTACTTCCAGATGTTGTCACTTGTCCCCAAGCCTTCTGGGCCAACTGTTTAGCATCTAGCGTGAGCGGTGTCCGAAATTCCTCAATATCGAGCCAAATATATTCGTTAATGCTCATGTTTACGATCGAGGTCGATACAACATACGTCGTCGCCAAAGGCCACGTCCCTGCAAACTCCTGATTCGATGATATTGGTAGGGAAGCTGTTGTTCCAAGTGGTAGTCCAAGAAGTTTTGCAATATCAGCAGTGAGGCATGTCACGGATGCCAAGTTTCCATAGAAAATGAATTTCCCTTCACCGGGGAGATATGCCATTGTAGCGGTTCCTGGTGGTACCTGTCCAGATGTGTTGAACACTGATACGAGACTCGATGTTGAATAAAAGCCCGGATTGAAAAAAATGTTCGATGTATCACCATCAATCTGAAGAACATTCGATATCGATGTGAGATTATACATGGTGTTCGGGACGACTGCCGATACGAGATCAACTTTCGTGATATTCTTCAGTGGATTTGTGAGATGGAGAGTATATGAATTTCCTGAGGGATACAA
>JACCDP010473699.1_pt1 | contig 11839 bp, 12 predicted proteins | sample 7445841 | NCBI WGS metagenome assembly JACCDP01 (sample SAMN15323441, study PRJNA562643) | freshwater metagenome | isolation source: river surface water | place: USA:Blue River Watershed | collected 2017-08-17
ATCTGGAAGTCTAGACCACGCTGATAGTCAGTTGGCAGTTCTTCCATTTCAGGGTCCATGAGTGCGGCCTTGATGATGTTAAAGATCTGTGGGCTGATGGTGAACCTGCGAATTGGATTCTCAGGAGTCTTGTCATCACTGAGTGCATTTTCACGCACAAAGCCCTGGAACAGATAAGATTTTTTCTTCCAGTACTTGCGACCCATTTCCTCTAGACTTGGGTCTTTGAACCATGGACGAACTTCCGCCAATACTGGGCAAGCCTCACCATACATTTCCATACATGGTACTTGAACCACAACAGGCTTGGAATCTGCTTGACCTTTGACACCAGCGAATGGTAGTCGGATCATGGCACGTTCAGCCCAAAAGAAGCTGTTCTTAGTATTGCCGTCTGGTAAAAATCTTACTCGGGTAGTGGAACCTTCTGCGATGTTCCAGTGTGGATAGATAGCGTTGTCGCCACCTGATTGTTGATTGCCGCCTCCGCGGTTTTCATTTGCTTGTAGTTTTGCACGAATTTCAGCCAATGTAGTAGCCATAATATTTTCTCCTTAAAAAAATGTGCCATAATAAAAAAGCCATGTTGCACATACTTGGTAGTATATGCTCTAGTATTTAGCTTTGTCAACGATTTTTGAAAATTTTTTAATCTGCGTACTGCCGATAAAGTTCAATGTTTTGACTGGCCAAACGGTAAAGTTCACTGACTTGTTGATCTTTACTGCTACTAGTATAAAGCTCACGCAGGCTGTTTGTCAACCTTTTTATGCGTTCAGCAGGTGTTTTGGCTAGATCATAGCTTTCGTCAATGACCGAACCAAAAGTCACAAAGCCCATATCCTGTAGTCGGCGCAGGCTATGTTGTCCACTGGCCAGCACAAATGGTTTACCAGTGGCCAGGCAGTTGGCTGTTTTTTCAGTGAACCAAAAGTTGTCTATGGCATCAGTTTCGCTGACTGCTTCGATCAGGTACCGATTCCACACATGGTTGTAATTGGCACAGGCATCCTTCCACCCAATCATGCCCATGTGATGCGGACTGTTAAGATCTCGATCAAACTGTTTGGTGTTCAACCACTCTAATTCTTGCTGATAAAAATCTCCAAAATGTCTCAGTGTCTGTTGGACAAAATCCGGACGTGGTTGGAAATTGATGTAGGTATCTCCGGGGAATGCCTGATCAAGTTCATAAGCCAAGCGTAGTCTTGTGAGATTATATCTAGCATACAGGCAACCTATAAACTTGGCCTGGGCAAGATTTTTATCAATCTCTTTTGGTAACAGTTGTCCAACTGTGACAAATATACCTAATCGCAACAGATCCAGATCGAACTCGGCAAAATCTGGGTCATGTGTTTCAAATATCACACGATCACGAGGTATGCCCACCCAGTCACATACCTGTTTCAAGTAGTGATCAAAACCACTGAATTCAATGTTTTCGCCATCTAGCAAACGTACCCGTATGTGTTGACCTTGATAGTGTTGCCCTAAGATGTCTAACAAAACTTCTTTGTTGGTAATACTGTAATCTTTGTGTATGAAAAATTGTGCCAGTATGACGATTTCTTGATCGGTAATCGTGACTGCTTGTTCTATCATAATTGATTCAGCAGATACGAGGCCCACTGCTCGTGTCCATATTCGGTGGGATGTCTGCTGTCCTCTCGATTACAATATTTACACGAGTCTAGTAAATCTATTCTTTTAAGAGCACGGTCGATAACGTCTGCCGTATCAGCATAACGATTGTCGTAATTTAGTTGTTCTATGTGTTCACTGACCACTATGTGTGTGCCATTCTGTATGCGTTGGTTTAACAACACTTCCAACCAAGACCGATCACACACAGGTAGTCCACTGGGCCTAGCATCGGTAAAGTTGTGTGCCACTAAGAATTTTATTGCAGGGTATCGTTGTACTAGACCTTGTATTTCTGCATATGTTCTATCTAGCATGAGTTCTAGATTGGTCTGTAAGTCGTGCTGTTTTTTTGCCTGACGTTGTTCTTCGTGCCGCCCGGATTCAGTAAGTGTGATGATGCAGATGATAGATTTATAAGGTAACTTGCGAGCCAGTAACTTGGAGGTCCAATCCACTATACGAAAATTGCTGATACCCGGCAAGGCCAAGTTAATCCAATCGTGGCCTAGTTCTTCACTGACCAAATTTCCATACACATGTTCAAGACGATGTTGTTCATCATCTATGCCCAGGCGTACCTTGGTCCGACCCAGGCTGTCACCCCAGGTCCATGAATCACCACAGGTCAGCAATAAATGTTGGCTTTCGCGTGATTTGTAGTGCGAAGGATTTTGAACCAGGCTCCAGGCAGGAACATCAAACTCGTACATATTCGCTCAAGTCAAGATTGTACAAGCGTTGCCACTGCTGATACACATAAGTTCTAAAATGTCGTTTGTTGTTTTGGCAACGTCCGAAATATCTATGATACTCAAGATAGGGATTCTTCACACGACTGACAGCCTCAATGGCCACTTGGGCATACTGTTGTTGTCTTTCTGGATCGCCAGCCTGTTCATTTATTTTGCTGTAGTCAAACACATCTTCAAATGTATCAAATCCTTGTTCTCTGAGATAATCACGCAAAGGTGCCTGGCCATACACAAAGAAAGGTCTCATACCCAAGATAGGTTTGAATGTTTTTTCGCTGGCAAAAAAGTTTCGAGGATAAGCATTTGAAAATTCTGTTTCGGTAACCAAACACAGTAAACTGTTTTTCCACACGTTGCTGATACCAAGGCTAAAAATATCATTGCGTATGCGGCGACTGACAAAAGTTTCATCCACACCAAGATTGCCGTATTCGTCTCGGATACCTTGTGCATCATCAAATTCTTCAGCGATTGTAATAGCACGATCACCAGGCAGTCCCAAACTCAGATAACCTTGATCCTGTAGGCCAGCTGTGATAAGACTGTTTACCAAAGCAATTCTATGCGGATGTGGTTTACGATTCAAACAGATGTACTTGCGTGCCGAGTGCTCAACAGCCACATCGGGCTCTTCGTAGTTTTGAAAATACAAATCGCAGACCATGGCCCAGAAGTCAAGCCTGAATTGATCAGCGTTGCCTACTATAATGTAAGGTCGTCCCGACTGTTCTATGGCTTCAAATATGCGTGGTACCGCAGGATCTACAAAATTATGACAAATAATAAAATCAGGATCAGCTGACTCTATGTCTGCGGCAATATCCTTTTCGTGCAGCCATGTGGGATTGACGATCATCACACGATCTACTGCCAGTTGTTCACGTGCTTTAGATTCTAATATTGAACGTATAAGTTGTTCCACCCGTCCGGCCTTCCAGGCGTAGGGAAACCCATTGGTTGATTTGATAATTTGCATTAGAATTATTTAACGTCGGAGACCGCTGAGAATACGAATAAATTCAAGATCCTCACGCACAGGATCGGTCACAGGCTCATCCATTTGATTGTCCCCGTACTGTTGTGTGGGCATGGTTGGGCTCACTGGGGGCATGTTATTGGTTTGTGCGGCATCAGCATCGTTGTTGCCAAATTCAATTTGACTCAATACTTCAGGTGCATTGGCCTGTAACCAAGACTTGACCAATGGTCTCACATCTGCATCAGGACCTTGGCTGTCAGCCAAGTGATAAATCTGATCAAACAGTTCATCGTCACCTATGATATCATACAGTGCGTTGGTTGCATCTTGACCATCTATACCAGTGGGCAAAGCAGTCTGCATGAGTTTTTGTAGTTCGGCAATTTCTGCGTCTGAATCAGGAGTGGTCCAGGTACCTTCAAATACCTCGTTGGCCCATTCTTCTAATTCAGTGCCTAATTGTCCTGAGGCTTCTGCCTGCTGACGACGATGTGCTCGATACACTATAGGCAGGGCATCGTTGAATCTGTCATCGTAGACTTTTTTAACAAATCTTTCACGCAAGGCCGCAACATCAATTTCATCTTCTACAGGACTTTCTGGTACAAAGGTTTGCACATACTCGTCATACTTGCGTTTGTTTTTTAGTTGGCGTAGCATTTGTTTGACAGCTTCGTAGTGTCTGATAGCACTCTGTGTCATGTCTGCTGTTTCTTGATCTTCAAACTGTCTGTTCTTGGTTGAACGAACAAAATGACGCATGGCTGACATTTCACCAACCATGCGTGTGATACTTTCGCCAATTTCATCTTGGATTATGCCACCTTCATTTACATGGCGTGCCATGGCTCTGGCACCGTGTAAATTTGTGAATGGCAATAAGAATCTTTCTCCTCGGCCTGTTTCAATAAAAATTTCTTTGATATGTCGTGTGCGGTCACCGTGTATGTCATCATTGACCATGCCATCGTGATGTATGCGTAGGCGTGTGCCGCCCATATCAGCATAACTGCGATGGCTTGATCCGTATAATTTGCTTTCTGTTACTGCCACATCTTTTTCTTTGTAGGTATCGTCGGCTCGTGATTGTTGTTTGACATCTTTGAGCTCAAGGTTGCTCTTGTTGATGTCTCGGGTGTCAAAAGTCAATAAATTGCGTTTTGCAAAATCTCTAAGGTTGCGTAAAAATTTGTACCATTCTTGGCGTTGTTCGCGTTCCATTTCTCCGCTGATATTCTGGCCATAATAAACTTTTAAACTGTCTTCATCTATCAAACTGATTGTTACTTTGCCATGTTCTGCGCCATCATCGGACCGGTAGGTAAAGTTAAAAAAGCGAGCCTTTTGGGGATCTGTTTCAGCCTTGGCGTTTTCGTCGCCCAGCGTTACCGGGTCAAAACGTGAGCGTATCTTGTCAAACAGTGCGGAGGAGATTGATTCAATTTCTTTCATAAGTGTATTTAGCTAGATCATAATGAACGGCATGGGCTCGATAAATTCGTGTTGTTCCTTGAGTTCTGCGTCTAAATTGGCATCAAAACTCTGTAACATCTGCACCATACGCAAGGCCAGGATAGTGCTCATGACCAGGTCATCGTGTTCCCCAATCTTGGCTGCATAGCTTTGCCCTGAAGCCACAAAGGTTTTTAGCTCTGAGATCAGTGCTTTACTGGCTATGGTCATGCGTCGGCTTTCTATTAGGCTTTTTAATTTGGCACAGGCCGCCAATTTGGTTTTGTTTGTAGTGTTGAATCCTTTGCGATACCTACGCACATTGCCGGCACGTGCAGGTTCACTCAGGAACACTCCGGCAAAGTTTTCTTCGCCAATTTCGTTGATAACGATTAGAGCAGCTTCACCCAGAGTATTGTTTTCAACACTGTAATAAACATTGTTTACTGTACCAACAGTGTCGCTGATGTATTTTACAATTTCTCGCAGTATGCTGATCTGTCGTTGCACAGGTGTCTTGTTGTCGCGCCATTCGGCCACTTGTTTGAGTCCGGGCATTTCGTATACCTGTATGGCTGCAGGATCTGATCCTGTGCCCAGGCTAGGATCCAAGGCTACCACATAAGTCCTGTCGCGTTCGGGACGTTTGTACCAACGCACCTGTCCTTGTTTTTCTATGGGATCAAGTCCGGCCATTTCTGCCAGGTGTATGGGATTGATCAAGGTTTCATCATAGATAATAAATTCACATTCCATCTCTCGACGGAAACGCTCTTCACCTAACTGTGCTCGCATGTTGGCAGCCCATTTTTCATCACGCTCAGGATGTTCTTCCCAGCGGCTACGGAATGCTTTGAATCCGTTGATGCCTATTTCTGTTTCATTGCCTTGCTCGTCAAAACACTTGTTGGCACCACGCCAGATCTGTGCAAACTGATCTTCATCTGAGTTGGGAGTTGAAGTGATTATACATTTACCACCAGTGGCCAAGGTAGGACTGATAGAAGTCCAGAACTCGGTGGCTATGGTGGGTCGCACAAACGCAAACTCGTCACAGTATAAGAGTGATATGGACATACCACGACCTGTGTTTTCTGTTGTGGTCTGGCTGACTATGCGACTACCGTTTTCAAAATCTAAACTGCCTTTGTTGTAACTGGTCACACCTGCTCGGATAAAGTCCGGACAGTTTTCGTAGGCATAGCGTACACGTTGCATGATCTCTTGGGCACCCAGGTATTTGTGTGCGGCCACTAGAATGGTTGAGTCTGGTACAAACATGGCATACCATAAGAGATAACCGGCCGCTGTGGTCGATTTGCCCGTTTGCCTTGGCATCAGGCTGATTGAGAATCTATAATTGTGATAGCTTTCAATCAGTCTTTGTTGATAGTCAAAAGGATGATATTGCATGGCGCCTTTGACTGGATGTTGGATGAAAAAATAGTGACCCATAAAATACTGCGGCCCAGTCACAGGATCAGCACAACGAGCAAGTTCAAGTATTTGCTGTTCAGTGTAACTCATCCGTTGATACGGACTTTTGATAATTGCAGTTTCTAGATTTTTACTCATATAAGTATATTTAATGTCAGACACACTACTGTTAAATTCAAATTACGAACCAATCAGCGTTCTTCCTTTAAGTGTTATAAATTGGCAACACGCAATCAAACTCATGTATCTGGGACGTGTGACCGTGTTAGAAACTTATCCCAATTGGATAGTACGCAGTGAGCGGCTGGCCCTCAACGTGCCCAGTGTGGCTGTCACACGTGACTACTTCCACTTTAAAAAGACTGTGAAATTCAGCAGATATAATTTGTATCTGAGAGATTTATTCCAATGCCAGTACTGTTCTGATGTGTTTGACTATGAAGATCTTACTATCGATCATGTGGTGCCAAGGAGCAGTGGTGGTCGAACAAACTGGCTGAATTGTGTGACCAGTTGTAAAGCCTGCAACCATCGAAAAGGTAGTTTACACAACATAAGACCCATGCATGCTCCCTATCGCCCAGATTACTACAACCTGGTAAAAAAATGGCAGGAAATGCCGTTCACTGTCAAACAGGAAAGCTGGAACAAATATCTAGGAACCAACAAAGAAGTAGCTGCTTAACGTCGCCGGCACTCGTAGTCAGGATTTTCTTTGAGCCACTGTTCTACATGATCTTTGAGACTGCCGTTTAGGAATGGTTTGGTAAAGTTGATCACAAACCATAGCTCATCGCCGGGTCTGGCACAGTATTCGTATTCCATTTGTCTGCGTTCGGCAGCTGTAAAGCTGATGTTGCTGCCCACCGGACTTGGTGTACCAGTTTCAGCATTGGTCATACCACGACCTGTGTAGATGCCAGCACCGGCTTCGGTGACTATGCCGGCTAATCGTTTTATTTCGGTGAGATCGTCTGGATGCATGACAGTGTCGGCATCACCAGTTTCACCTTGGTGTACAAAGTGCTCACTGGTTATGCGATACTGTTTCATTTTTTCTTTTTGGGATTTAAACGGATATTGCCTTGTGCTTTGACTGGGCTTTGTTTGTTGACGTTGTCAACTTCGCCAGATTGTCTGCTACTTCTTGGTACAGCTTTGACACCCATGTTTTTAGCAGCTGCCTGTACTTTTGCTTCTTCGGCATCTGTATAGCTGAGGGTAAATAAGTGTCCGCCTACTGCACCAACAGTGTCATTGTCGATGTCGGGGCTGGCTGCCAGAGCCAGGCCAAATCTGTACTGGAGATAAGGCACATTACCGTTGTCAAGATCAGGAAAGTTTTTCAGCCCCGGAGATGCTTTTTTGCTGCTGGCTGGCAAATCGTTTTCTAGTATGATTTCTTTAAGCTTCATAGTATTATTTATGCCATGGAGCAGTCGGGCAGGATTTGCACCTTCTTCTTGCCGGGGGTCGGCAGGTTTTACTTGTATAAACTACGACTGCGTAACTTCTTGATACAGGCTGGGGCGATCATCAATTTTACGTATGTACCAGTTTGCCACCGCTGCATGCGTGTCCGGTGTAAATTCTGTAAATACAAATTCTGGCGAATATTCTGTGGCAGGAGATCGTACCTGTTGATAAGTGATAGGTGATTTTTTATCGTAGCGATTGATCATCAGTTCATGATAACCAGCACCAATAGAACATGCGGTTAATTTTAACAAATGGTGATTTTTTTGATAGTTGTAATTGTTGCTTATCCAATCTATATGATCGTACCAAGTTTTATAAGGTACATGAGAATCGATACTGTTGGTTCCACAAAAAAAATTTTTACTGACAAATTCTCTATTAGAATGAACTGGCCAAAGCACACAAACATGTTTTACTGCTGTTCCTAAAGTCAATAAAGATTGTACACCTATTCTGGCCATGCCGTCGGCGCTGAGTCCTACTATACCAAGATTTATCACAGTATAATCTGTATAATTATCGCTTATTTTAGAAGAATACATGTGATTGAATTCTACTCCTCGTCCCAGGGTATCACTGTCCCCTAATATCAAAATCAAATTTTTTGTTTTCAATTCTTCTGCGTGATAATCAAAATTGGATCTGTACCCAAGATTGTTAAATCGATAGATTATACCTTCTTTCAGGCGTATGGAGGCATTGGCAATTTGAGAATTGCAAAGTTTAGCTTCACCATGTCTGGTTGGAATATCCCAGGAGTTTGGAATATGTGTTTGCCAATGTAGATTTGGTAGTCGATCTTTACCTAGACAATATTCGATGTTTTCAATTGTCGTGAGATCTCTTTTGTTCATGTAGATATTTAAGTTGTTTGAATCAAGGAAAGAAAATTACCAGGCGCGGCAGGACCAGTAGCGTGCTTTGGTTCTTGGGCCAGGGTTGGCACAGTTGTGTCTGGCTCGAAAACTCTTGCGGCGACCTGGATTGGATTTTTTGATCTTCATCTTTTTGTCACCAAAGTTTACCTTGATAACTTTGCCAGTTTTGGGATTACGTACATATACCTTGGACTTTTTGACATCGCCTTTCATGGGCTTGCCTAAGGGCACTTCACGCCCTTGATACTTGGCTTCATCCATGTCTCCGTCTTTGTTGGATGTGGTTTTGTTTACGTCATCGTACACACTGTCGTAGGATTCTAACAAAGAATATACTTGAGAGTTTACAGCAACAACAATACCATCTTCAACTATGTCAACCACTTCTGATTCAACGAGTTCGGTAGGACTGAGTTCAATGTCAAAGTAGTCGCCTACCACTGGATTGTCGTAGGCGTATTCAGTTTCAGCGATGTAGTCTTTAAAAGTTTTCATTGGCTGACTTTTTTGATGCTTTCATATTCGGCAGCCAACTTGGCTTCTAACACACCAATGTCTCGGCCATTGGTCAATGGATTGTCGCCCTTGGCAGCTGCACCAGGATTCTGACTCTTTTCACGATGCATGTCGTCACCTTGTGTGGTTATGGTCTTGATGCTGGCATACTTGGGTCGAGGTTTGTTTTTGGATTCTGGAGCATCCTTGACATCAATTTTTTCTTCTTCAAGACTGCTTGTGTCAGTGAACTCTTTGCCATCTAATTCAAACTTGTCACCTTTTTTAGTTGCGGCTAATTTACCTGTGAATGCATTACCTTCGTTGGGCTCTTCGTCTAATGTGGAAGTGTCTGTGTAGGTCTTGCCATCTAATTCAAAACTACCACCTTTGGGTGTTGCTTTGAGCTTGCCTGTGAACGCATTACCTTCTGTGTTTAAACCAGCCAGTTTTGCTAGTTCACTGAGTTCATCTTCAAGAGTGACTTCTTCATAGGTAGGACCTTGATCAGGTTTGCCTGTGAGCCAGTTCTTGACACCTTTGGCCACGTCTTTGACGGCGCCAACAATACCTGGCTTGGGTGCCTGTGGTGGGTTTAATCTTTGTTGTGGTGTTACTAGATCTGTGCCTTTGGCTGGTGGAGGTGTTTGTGTGACTTCGGCCATTTGTTTGCTTGCATAACCACGTAGATCCATGCAGTCACGTAACAATTCACTGCAATGACCTGTTTCTTTAAACAACTTGATGTCGTTGCTGAGTTCAGCCAACATTTCATCCACTGTGGCATGTTTCTCTTTTAACATTTGGGCAAAGTTGATGCCTTCCTTGACATGCTGTGGAAGACCTTTGTGTTTTGTTGCAGCAAAATCTGTAGCAGCTTTTTTGGTCATTCCTTTTGCTACCTTGGCCACAGCAGGACTGGCAGCTTTGTCACCTTTGTGTGCGGCATGTACCATGCCCATGAAACGCTGTTGTGCCACGCTCTTGGCTTTTTCATCCAAGCCCGCTTTCATTTTTTCTTTGCGTTTGGCCACACGCTCACCTGCATCAATGGCAGCATGTTTTTTGGCTTTGCCATGCTCTTCGGCACCGGCCTTGACACGACCAAATGGATCATGGCTCTTGCTGTACTCTGGAGCTTTTTCTTTCTTGGGACGACCGCGACCTTTTTTCTCATCGCTGTCGGCTTTTTTGGCATGCTTGCGAGGACGCCCGGCCTTGCCATCTCTGTCTTCTTCGTCATCATCGCTGTCGCTCTGATAACCAGGATAATCTGTCTTGGTATGCTTGGTCACGCCATCTTTGTGGCTGACTTCGCCGCCCTTGTGTGTGGTCTTGTCTTCCATCCGGCTGTGCTCACATGAGCCTTCGGTCATGCCACATTCGGCACAAACTGATTCTTCCATCCGACTGTGATCACATTTGCAATCGACCATGCCACACTTTGCACAAGTTTTTTCACTTTCGTTTTTGATATACTTGTCTTTGATGCGACCCAGTTCTTCTTGGTTGGCACCTTCACGCCCGGCCTTGGCCAATGCTGCCATGCCATCCTTGCCATATTTTTTCTTGCCAGTGTAATATTGCAAACCACTTTCGTCGACAGACTTTTTGAATCCTTGATATTTTTCACTTAGACGTTGTTCCACTGAGCCAACACCTTCGCTGATGCTACCACGTGCTTCTACACTTTCGTAGATTTTTTCTGCGGCAACTTCTTTGACAGGTTCTGGTTTGGGTTCTAGTGATTGTAATTTACCTAGGATGGAATAGATATTGTTGTGATTCATTTTATCGACCTTTGGTTGGGCTTGGGATTTTGTTTTGGTTGGATCCCATGGGGCTAGATTTGCCCTCTGGGGAATCGATGTTGAATTTTGCTGTGTCGCCTTCGCTTTCGGCAAATTCGTGTTTGCGACTTTCTAATTCTCGAATTAGACTGCCTATGCGGCTTTGTCCCACTAGACTCTGTCCTTCAGGATCTGCTTTTAATTCTGTTTCGTCGAGCAAAGCACCTTGAGTATCTTGGCCGTGTGCTTCAGCTTCGTCAGTGAATTCAGCTTCATTGAGATTACGCACACAAATCCAGTCAGGATTTAATCTTGCTCGTTCTTTAATAGTTTGTCTGATTTGTGGAACTGTGGTTGGATATGCTACAGTCACATCAAACTGCCAGCACTCGCAAGGACCCCATTGTGGGAATTCTCTGTGTTCTTGCACAGGTAAACTTTTAACAGCACTTACGCTTTCAACCTGATAGGTTTCCAGGGCCGCTTTGATGCGGTCCATGACTTCACCTTTGGGATTGACAGTGGCTAGTTTGATGCGAAATGAATAGGGTGTATTCAGTTCAGCGATGTAGGATTGGAATGGTTTCATAGTAAAATTCCTATATTTTATATTTAGTCTTTTTTGTTTAATATTTGCTTGAGCAATTCGTTGCGATCCAGTATCACGCCCTGTCCTTCCACAGCCTGATCCATGGGGTCTCCAGCATCTTTTTTGATCTGATGATCCAGTCGGGCTTTTTGCAACTGTAGTTGTACCATGCGTAGTTTTTTGTCTAGTTTGGCAGTTTTGGCTGTGATGGCATGACCCAGCAAGGTACCGGCTGTTTGTAAGATAACTCCCGAAAAACGTGGTTCCACGTTCATGCCTAGATCTATAAGATCTTCGGCTTTTTCCTTGGCCAGGGTGGCCAGCTCATCCAGTTCTGCGTC
>JACCDP010742550.1_pt1 | contig 11839 bp, 16 predicted proteins | sample 7445841 | NCBI WGS metagenome assembly JACCDP01 (sample SAMN15323441, study PRJNA562643) | freshwater metagenome | isolation source: river surface water | place: USA:Blue River Watershed | collected 2017-08-17
AACAATTTTAAAATATAAACAAGAAAATTATGGCATACTCAGAGAAAGTGCTTGATCATTACGCAAATCCTAAGAATGTAGGAACATTAGATAAATCAAAGCAAAATGTAGGAACTGGTTTAGTAGGGGCACCTGAATGTGGTGACGTAATGAGATTGCAATTAGAAATTAATGATGGTATTATTACCGATGCAAAATTTAAAACATTTGGTTGTGGGAGTGCAATAGCAGCAAGTTCATTAGCAACTGAATGGTTAAAGGGTAAAACCTTAGAAAAAGCAGTTGAATTGGATAATATGGATTTAGTAGAGGAACTATCACTACCACCAGTTAAAATACATTGTTCAGTCCTGGCTCAGGATGCAGTTAGAGATGCAATTAATGATTATAGAAAGAAAAATAATTTAGAACCAATTCAATTCGAAGATTAATGAAAGTTTTAATTACAGGAGTAGCCGGTTTATTAGGTAGTAGACTAGCAGAATATATTGTAAATAATGTACCAAATGTGGAAGTTATTGGTATAGATGATTTAAGTGGTGGATATAAAGAAAATGTACCAGATGGTGTTACATTATGGCAAATGGATTTAGTAAAACATCCAATTGAAAATTGTTTTGAAGAACATAAATTTGATTATGTATTTCATTTAGCAGCCTATGCAGCAGAGGGATTATCACCATTCATTCGTCAGTATAATTACGAAAACAATTTAGTTGCAACGGCAAGAGTAGTTAATCAATGTATTAAACATAATGTAAAAAGATTAATATTCACATCTACATTAGCAGTATATGGACATGGTGAAGGTGGTATCTTTGATGAGAAACAACAACCTGCACCAATTGACCCATATGGTGTTGCAAAATATGGTTGTGAAATGGATATTGAAATTGCAGGTGAGCAACATGGTTTAGACTGGTGTATTATCCGTCCTCACAATGTTTATGGTAGAAATCAAAACATTTGGGATAAGTATCGTAATGTATTGGGTATTTGGATGTATCAACACTTAAATAATCAACCAATGACAATATTTGGAGACGGTGAACAAACAAGGGCATTCAGTTGTATCGATGATATAGTTGAACCTTTATGGAAATCAGCAATCTTACCAACCGCATCTAAAGAAATTATCAATTTAGGTGGTGTAGAGGAGTGGACAGTTAATAAGGCAAGTGAAGTATTGAGAAAAGTAATAGGTGGTGGTGAAGTAGTTTATAAAGAGGGTAGACACGAAGTAAAACATGCTATTCCAACATGGCAAAAATCTATTGATATATTAGGATTTGAACATAAAACCAATTTTGAAGATGGATTGAGAGATATGTGGGAATGGGCACAAAAACAACCTAAGAGAGAACAATTCGTTTGGGATTCTTACGAATTAGATAATGGCATTTATTCATTTTGGAAAAAATAAAAATATGGTTACATTTTCAGAGTTCTATGATTCAATAGAACCAAAAAGCGACAAAGGTACATTACATGATTATATCAACGGATATTATTCTAATGAATTTACACATAATAGATTAAACCCACTTAATATAGTAGAAATAGGTGTTAGGAGAGGTGATTCATTAAATTTATTGAGTAAATGGTTTATTAATTCAAAAATAACAGGAATTGATAATGGATATGAGATGTATAAAAATGATTTAGACTTTGTAAGTACAATACCAAATACAACCTTAATATTAGATACCGCATATTCGGATGAAACTATAAATAAATTTGAAGATAATTCAATAGATTATTTAATAGATGATGGACCACATACAATTGAAACTCAAATTATTTCAATACAAAAATGGCTTAAAAAAGTAAAAAAAGGTGGTACTCTTATAATAGAAGATATACAAGATTGGGATAATGAAAAGAAGTTTTTTGATAATGAATGTAATTCTTTAGGAATATCCTACGAATGTATTGATTTGAGAAAAAATAAGAATAGATACGATGATGTTTTAATTATAATTAAAAAAATATAATAATGATTAAAAATTTGGTATATTATTGTTATTTTGAAAATTCAGAAATGAATGAATTTGCTGATTATAATATTAAGCTATTAAATCGTTATTTACCATTATTTAATGGACAAAAGATTATTAAACTAGCAGTAGATGATTTAACAAAGGATATCAAATATTTAATTGAGTTATTTCCTAATTGTGATATTGAAATAGTACAAAATAACAGAGAAACAAGGGAATCGGAATATTTTATTGAGTCTTTAAAACAAATTAAAGATAAAAATTCAATTACCTTTTTTGCACATAATAAGGGGAGTAAAAGTGGTGGTGATGGTAATCATGTTATTAAACATTGGTTATTATCAATGTATTTTTTTAATTTAGAAGAAACATATATAACAAATATTGAAAGAGAATTAGAAAATAATAAAACATTTAGTGGTATAATGAGAATTACCACATCCTGTCCACCTTGGGTAGAAAGTGATTGGCATTATAGTGGAACTTTCTTTTGGTTTAATACTCAAAAATTATTTAATATTGATGGTTGGGATAACTTTGAAAAAGGAAGATTTTCAGTTGAATCATATCCAGGTAAAATGGTTGATTTAGAACAATCTCATTTTACATTATGTAGTGAAAATTATAATTGGAATTCATATATGCCTGTAATATGGAATAAGTATTTAACTAACGAACAAATAGGTGAAACACAGCTTAACAAATATTTAGAATTACATAAAACTATATTTTAATGTACTCAGTTATTATCCCAACAATGTGGAAAGCAAATAGATTAGGTAAAACACTAAATGAATTGTGTGAACATCCATTAGTAGGACAAATCATATTAATTGATAATAGTGGTGGTGAATTGGGTTATGAAATTATACATCCTAAAATATATCATGTAATTGAAAGAGAAAATACATTTGTTAATCCTGCTTGGAATAAAGGTGTGGAAATGGCAAAGTATGATAAACTATTAATTCTTAATGATGATATATGGATGGATTGGAATATTCTTAATATAGTAGAACCATATGTAACGGAAGAAAATGGTGTTATTGGTATGGCAGAAGAAAATTATACAAATCCAAACAATGAATTAGGACTAGAACCTATATTTCATAGAAACGGTGGATTTGGATGTGCTATGTTTATTCATAAAGAAAATTATACTCCAATACCAACTGAAATGAAAATTTGGTGTGGTGATGATTGGTTATTTGTAAAAAATAGAAATAGAAGGAAACAAAATTACAAAATAACAGGATTTAAAATAGAAGGAGAAATATCAGCAACTACCGATACACTTTTTGATATAAATGAAATAAAAGAACGAGATTTAGTATTTAAAGATTATTATAAATTATTTTAAATGATTACCGTAACAGACTCGGCAGCTAAGAAGGTAAAATCTCTAATTGAAGAGAGTGGGTTTACTACACCATACCTTAGAGTATCCGTTAAAGGTGGTGGATGTAGTGGATTATCTTATGACCTTTCGTTTGATACCGAACAACAACCAAATGATACCCTTGCAGAAGATAAAGGTGTAAAAATATTAGTAGATAACAAATCATTACTTTATTTATTTGGAACTGAACTGGAGTTTTCAGATGGATTAAATGGTAAAGGATTTCAATTCATAAATCCGAACGCAAGTCGTACTTGTGGATGTGGTGAATCATTTGCAGTGTAATATGAAAGATATAATATGTGTAGGTGGTTCTAATACTTCATTTAGAAGACCAGACGAACGTAGATTTTATAAAGGATATTGTCCTGATACAAATAATATGGATTGTGGTAATGGTTCTTATCCAGAGGTTATTCATCGAAATTTTGGAAATAAAGTTTATAATTTAGGTGTAGCAGGAAATACAATAGAAGCATGTGTTTTATCCGTTATATCATTTTCTAGTAAATTACTTAAAGAAGGAAATGATAATTTTTCAATTATATTTAATTGTCCAGATTTTTATAGAAAATCATTTTATTTATCAGACTCTATGAGAAAGATAAAAAATATAAAAGATGATTTGATTAACCCAATTAATAATAATTATTTATTTACTAATACACAATCCGGATTTCTATTAGTTGGAGGAATACAAAATGTATCTAAAACCGCATATTCAGATGATAATTTATATAAAATAGCAAAAGTGTATTCAGAACATTTATTTTCATTTGAACAATCAGAAATAAATGCCATTACACATCTATTATTATTTCAAAATTTTTGTAAAGCAAATAATATACCTTATAAAATATTTTTTGATTTTGATTTTGTATCATCTCCAAATCTACAATATTTTGATTTAGATACAACAAATGAAGAAACTTATTTTAAATCATATTTTTTAGATAAAAAATTAATAAAAAAAGAACCATTAGGATATATTAAGCATGATGAATTTGTATATGATTTATTTAAAATGTTAGATTTAGATAAATTTTGGTTTTATAAAGATGAAAATGTAGAATATGGTGGAATACATGAATGGTTGTTTAAAAATAATGAATACAAAGAAGGAGATGATGAATATATTGCATTCTTTTTTGAAGATATTGAAATGACGGCATTTGAACTAAAAGATAGAATTATTAAACTTAAAGTAGATAAAGCAAAACAAAAAATGAAAGAAGGTAAGTTTTTTAATACTGCACATCCTACTTATTATTATTGGGAAAAATTTGTAAAAGAAATAATGATTGATTGGAATTTATTTTAGATAATATTTGGAAATTAAGTTAATAAAGTGTATATTTGAATAATAAACATTTACATATGATAAAATTAATAACAGACACATCGGTTTTAAGAAAAGCGATACCTACAACAAAATTTACAAAAGAAGAACAAGATTTAGCAACTGCGGCATTATTAACAGCTGTTACTCAACATAAAGGATTGGGTATGAGTGCAAATCAAATTGGTTTAAATAAAAGAATTTGTGTAATTAATGTTAAAGATGAACCTTTAGTATTAGTTAATCCTGAAATAATTGATGAAGGACAGGATAAATTAATTTATTTTGAAGGATGTTTATCTTTACCTAAAACAATGAAAAAACCTATTAAGACAGTTCGTTCATATAAAGTTAAAGTTAAAGCAGATAACTTTCCTGATGTATTGGAATTTGGTACTGAACAACGAAATCACGAAGATATTAATTCACTTTTTGGTGATATAGATTTATTGGAATCAGTTTGTATTCAACATGAAATTGATCATTTAAATGGATTAACAATTAGAGATAGACAATATACAGAAACCATTAGATTAACAGCATTTGCTAAATTAGGAAGAAACGAAAAACTTTTATTAAAAAAAGATGATAAAACATTATCAGTTAAGAAAAAGAATTTATCAACGTATTTAGAACAAGGATGGGAGGTAGCTTAATTATGGAATATGTAATAATAATATTGGTATTATTAATAACTGCATTAGGATATGCATGTTGGAATCTTTTAAGAAAGTTAGAAGTTTTAGAAAATATTGTAGAAGAAAATACTCAAACATATATTGAGATATTAAATGCAATGAAAGAGATTGATTCAACAGGTGCATTTGAAAGTGATGATGAAGTTGGTTCTACATTTCAGGATTTAAAAAATTTAATTGAAAGAAATAAAAATGTATTAAACGGAAAAATATAATGGGAAGAAAGAAAAAAGATACCAGATACTTTACCGAAGAAACTGAAGCTGCTATAATAGCATTTAATAAATCAACCGATCAAAAAGAACGTAATTTATTATATCGTGATCACATTCATTATTCTTTTTATAAATTAGCAGAAAACGTATTAAACACTTGGGGGTTTACATACTTTGATGATGATAAAGAAGATATTAAATTTGAAGTAATTTCATTCTTATTAGAAAAAATACATAAATTTGAAGAGGGTAAGGGTAAAGCGTTTAGTTATTTTACAATTGCAGCCAGAAACTATCTTATTTTAAATAATAATTCAAACTATAAAAGATTTAAAGCAACTGCACAGATTAGTGAAATGCCTGAAAGTTGGGATTTGGAAAACGATTTTAAACAAACATCCCACAATGATGAGTTTAAAACATTTAATGATAGAATGTTACAATATTGGGATTTAAATCTTAATAGAGAATTTACTAAGAAAAGAGATATACAAATCGCAGATGCAGTTTTAGAATTATTTAGACGAGCAGAATATATTGAGTCATTTAATAAAAAATCTTTATACTTATTGGTTAGAGAAATGACTGGTTATAAAACACATTATATAACTAAAGTTGTTTCTAAAATGAAAGAAACTCAAATGAAATTGTATTATCAATTTTTAGATGAGGGAGATATAACACAAACCGAAAAAGATCCTTTTTGGAAAAGAACAATTAAAAGATGAGAATATTAGGAATATCAGCTTTTTATCATGATTCAGCAGCTGCATTGATTGTAGATGGTAAAGTTGTATCGGCACAAGAAGAAGAACGATTTACAGGTATAAAGCACGATCAACGATTTCCTATTAATTCCATAAAATGGATTTTAAAACAAAATAAACTTAAGATTAATCAAATAGATAAAATTGTTTGGTATGAAGATCCAAAAAAGAAGTTTGAGAGGTTTAAAGAGCAATGGCACAAATATTTTCCAAAAACACTAGGATTAACTAAAAAATTATTGTTTTGGAAATCTAATAACAATATTGAAAAAATTATTAGAGAGCAATTAGGATATAAGGGTTCTATTGAATATGTAGAACATCACATTTCACATTTAGCATACTCTTTTTATACATCACCTTTTAACGAAGCACATTTATTTTCGGTAGATGGTGTTGGCGAAAACGAAACAGCAATATTAGGATTAGGATTAAAAGGTAGATATATTCAACCTTTAGAGAAAAACTACTTCCCACATTCATTAGGATTACTTTACGCTACAATTACCGCATTTTTAGGATTCAAACCAAATAGTGGTGAATATAAAGTAATGGGATTAGCAGCATATGGTAGTGATAAAGACAAGTATAGAGAACAATTTGAGAAATTAGCTAAATTAAAGGGTAACTCATTAGAATTAAATTTAAAATATTTTTCATTCCATTATTCGGAAAAGAAAATGTTTACTTTTAAAATGAGTGAATTGTTTGGTATTACTCCAAGAGTTCCAGAAAGTGAATTAGAACAAGTACATAAGGATATTGCATTTTCATTACAGGCTCATTACGAAAGATTATTTTTTACAATGTTAAATAATTTTCACAAACACTATCCAATGGATAATTTATGTTTGAGTGGGGGGTGTGCTTATAACGGATTAGCTAATGGGAAAATAACTCTAAATACTCCATATAAGAATGTGTATGTACCACCTGCTCCATCCGATGCAGGGTCTGCAATTGGTGCAGCGTTGTGGATTTGGATGAAAAATTCAACAAATAAAAAAATTGAAAATATTACACCATTTTTAGGACCATCTTACACTTCCGTAGATTTTATACACACTATAAACAAATTAGTTCCTATTGATAAAGTAAAAAGATTTGATAATTATCATCCATTAACAGAAAAAGTAGCTGACTTAATTAATGAAGGAGCGATTATTGGCTGGTTTCAGGATGGTAGTGAATTTGGACAAAGAGCATTAGGACACCGTTCTATATTAGCTAATCCAACTATACCTGATATTAAACCAAAAGTTAATAGAGTAATCAAAAAGAGAGAAGGATTTAGACCATTTGCGCCTATGGTTTCATTTGAAGATGCTAATAAATACTTTGATATGTGTGGACAAGAAGTTCCATATATGAATCAGGTATTTCAAGTGAAAGATGATTTTATAGCAGGGTTACCTTCTATTACACATATAGATGGAACCGCTAGAGTACAAACTGTCCGTTCTACCTTTAATCCACTTATTTATATGTTACTTAAAAAATTTGAAAAGAAAAGTGGCTATCCAATCTTACTTAATACCTCATTTAATCTTAGAGGTCAAACTATGGTATTGGATCCTGAAACTGCAGTTAAAACATTTTATGATTGTGAAATGGATTACTTAGTATTAGGTAACTATTTACTTAGTAAGTAAGTTTTTAATTACACAATATTTATAAAAAAGATTTATGGCAAATGTAGACATGAATTTTCCTTTATTTAAGGGAAAAACATTTAGTGATATCTTAGGTGATATTTACGATAATCAACAAAGCAAAAAGAAAAACATTTCATCATTAATAGAAGAAATGAGAAAGTTGGTTACTAAACCAACAGATGTAATTACTATCGGTCCTATCATCACACAATTAATTGAAGCAAGTATAACCAACGATGACCACTTAATTAAGATTGCAAATATAGCACAAAAATTAGTATTAGCAAACACTAAAAAAACAGGTGATGAGGGTTGGTTAAGTGAAGATGATAAAAGAGCATTATTAGATGAGTTAGATGCAACTGCAAAAGAAATCACACAAAGTACAGATGATAAGATTGAAGATTTGGAATTTGAAATTGAAAACTTAAAAGAAACATTGGGTAAATAACAATGGCACAAAATTTCTTTTCATCCCAACAATCCACACCACAGGTAGCATCATCGGGTGCAGGTATTTCTTTTGATTTAGCGTTAGTTAATAATGTTATTTTAGATATTAATGATATTAAGGATACATTAGATATACATCATAAGTTATATCCTGAATTTAATATTGATACTGATTATGTTGATAAAAATACATTAAAATATGGTGCTATTCGTTATAGATTACTTAGTGTTGGTAGTGAAACAAATGATGCAGATTTACCAATAGCATATCCATTATCTCGTGAAGATTTTGCTCTACCTGTTACGGATGAGATTGTAAAAATATATACAATTTTGGGTTTAGATTATTATGAAAGAATTAATATTGAAAACTCACCTAACTTTAATACTGATCTTAGAGTTTTTATTGCATCTAGTAAAACTACACCAGAAAGTTCTCAAAAAGGAAGTACATTAGAGAATTATCAAGAATCTCAATCATCCGGTATAACATCACAAACTAATAGTACAGCAGGTTCTATTGAAACAATTAGAAGTGGATTTAATGGTAAATATTTTAAAAGAAATTTAAAAATACATCAATTAGCATTAAACGAAGGTGATAAATTAATTCAAGGAAGATTTGGTAATAGTATTAGATTTAGTGGATATATACATTCCGATAAAACCAATGGAAAAGCATACCCTGCCATTTTAATTAGAAATGGTGAAAGTTCAGAAAATCAAAGTAAAAAAATATATGATATTGTAGGTGAAGATATTAATGGAGATGGTACATCTATTCAAATTACATCTGGTCCCTATAAGTCATTATTTACCCCTACAATTAATGTAAAAAAAGAAGCAAACGATACATTTCCAAGTTCAGATAATTTAATTGGTGATCAGTTGGTAGCAAATAGTGGTAGAGTAATTCTATCTTCAAAAACAGCTGAAACTTTTTTGTTTAGTAAGAAAAGGTTTAGTATCTTTACTGATGATAATGTTACAATTGATAGTGAAAATGGTTTTAAATTGATTTCACAAAGGGGTGATATATCATTAAGAGCAAAAGGAAATAAAAATATTATATTAGAAGTAAATAGTGGTGGTAAGGTGTTTCAGGGTTCTCCAAATGCAACTGAACAAGCTATTTTAGGTAATAAATTAGTAGATTTAATAAGTCAATTAATAGATGTTATGACAAATGTACAATATCAAACATATATGGGACCTACTATTCCAGGTGGTATTTTACCTCAATATAGAACACAACTAACTACTATTAAAACACAATTAAAATCGGCTCTTTCTAAAAATAACTACTTAATCTAATGTCTTGGAAACAATTTGAAAAAGAGGTTGCAGAGCAAATGGAGATTGGATTTAAAAGTCCTGATGATTTTGCCAGGTTTTTTACAGACAAATATGATGAGTGTGTAAAAAGGGGTGTAGATTTTATTACATTAAATGCGGTTAGTAAAGGTAACAAAGATTTGATGTATTCTATGTTACAAATTACAAACCTAACATCAGCAGCTGCTTTAACTCCTGCATTATATGATTTATATTTTAATATGTTAGGTGATGCTGTGGTTGGATATTGGAGTGGTGCAACACTACAAAAAGTGGTAATCCCATTAATACCTGCAATTGGTGCTCTAACTAATATAGGTGTTAAGGAAAACATTGTAACCGTTCCTGGTCAATGGCCTAAGGCAAAAGTAAGACCAATGAAAAATGTTAGAGTATTTTTAAAAACATTTACATCATTTGCAAGAATACATTTAATATCAATTAAGGGTTTATGTACAACGGTTTCATTATATCCACCTCTACCTGGTATTGTGGGTGATGGAATTATACAATGGAGTGGGTATAAAGTAGTAGAACCTAAAAAGAGGTATACTGCGGAAATAGTAAATGTGTATGAAAATCCTAATGAAACAAGTAATGTTAGTTATGTGTTTGAAAAAGGAATAGAAGTTAATACACAAAAAATAAATGATAATTGGGTATATGCAAAAGATACCAATAATAGACGTGGGTTTATTAAAAAAGAATTTATAACTAATAAAACCCCAAATTAGTAAAAAACAATAATTATATATAGTAAATTACAATTTATGGATCAGAAAGATTTAATAAAAGCATTAGTAAAAGTTCTAAGAGAAGATATTAAAAAAACTCTAAAGGAAGAAATACGAATTGCAGTTAAAGAGGTGTTGAACGAAACAATTAATGAAACACCTAAACAAAAGGTAAATGAAAATTACCAAATGAAATCAAAAGATAATGGTGAGTGGGGTACAATTGACTACACAAAAAGACAAGCTGCACCGAACAGACCAATGATTAGTCCTGCAGATTTAGGATATGGAGATGGATTTAATTCTTATATTCAACCTGATAATAGTTGGGGTGGAATGAATGAAGAATATGGTTCCTATATGCAAGGTCAAGAAAATGGGGGTGGTATACCATTAGAACATAAAGTTAGAATGGCAGCACAAAGAAATCCAGATGCAACCGCACCTGTGTTAAAGGCTTTAAATAGGGATTATTCACAATTAGTTAAAAAATTTAATAAGGGATAAGTGTAAGTGGCAATAGAAGTACAAAAATCATTTGTAATTGATTCTCAAGATAAAAGTGTTGGGATATCACTACCATTGGGTAGTTCAAACAATGGTTACTTTGCTGTGAATTATACCACAAAAGATCAGGTTAAAACAAATCTAAGAAATTTAATTTTAACTGAACCTGGTGAGAGAATTGGTAATCCATTATTTGGTACACCATTGAGAAGATTTATATTTGAACCTTATATGGAAGGTGAATTCGAAGATGGTATAGAAAATGCAATAACAACAGCAATTAATACTTATATGCCTTTTATTACTATCAATTCTATTATATTTGATAATAGTAATGAAAATAAAGATAAGCATTTAGTAAATTTAGAATTAAAATATTCAATAAACTTTTCAGCAATTCCAATTGTTGATACATTAACGGTTAACATATAGTATGGCACTGAATCCTAAAGATAAATCGTGGATATCTAATAAGAAAGATATAAAATATTTAAACAGAGATTTTAGTTCTTTGAGACAATCTCTAATTGAGTTTACTAAAACCTATTTCGCTAATACGAATAGTGATTTTAGTGATGCATCTCCTGGTATGATGTTTATAGAACAAGCCGCATATGTGGGTGATGTTTTATCATATTATACCGATGCTCAATTAAAAGAATCATTTATAAATGTAGCATCTAATGTTGCAAATGTATTTAGACACGCTCAGAATTTTGGATATGTTCCTAAAATAA
>JACCDP011234723.1_pt1 | contig 11839 bp, 5 predicted proteins | sample 7445841 | NCBI WGS metagenome assembly JACCDP01 (sample SAMN15323441, study PRJNA562643) | freshwater metagenome | isolation source: river surface water | place: USA:Blue River Watershed | collected 2017-08-17
AAAAGTCTTCGCCATTTATAACAAGAAGTTTTTTATCGATAATTTCTTTATGGATGTCAAGGAAGACAACAACAAATCGAATTCCTGATTCAATATTGATGTTGCCTTCCTCTATTCCCAAAAAAGCAATTCTAGGATTATCTAGATGGTATACTCTGAATGTGTACATTATTGTTCAATAACAAGTGGTGCATCCAATCTAGAACCGTGAATAATATAGTCAACCTTGATTGTCTTTAACATTCTGGAGATTGGATCGCCAGTAAGTTGAATTATAAAGGAAGTCTCTGATTTTTCTACAATGTGGACGTTGTAATTACCCCATGTTGTTAACTGTATGGAATAATCTTCACCAACTAACTTGCTCCAATACTCTGGTAATTCCACAGTGAGCTTGCCCTTTCCTTCAACAGTGCCTCTATGATATACACCATGTTCAGGGCCTTCAAGAACACCGTATACAAGTCTCATGCCTGGCTTTGTCGGGTGCTCAATGTCAAAGCTCTTAGTTGTAGCCCTTAAGTTACCGTTTGCATCAACAGAGAATTTAGAAACTGCACCAGATGTTAAACCTCTGATAAAGAAGTCTGAAGTTGAAGAATCATCACCAGCAGCAGTGGTAATAGTTAAGTATGTACCATTTGTTAAAGCAGAATCTGTGATTGTAGTTGCTTTGCCAAGTGCTATGGTTGTTCCATTATCGGTAATATTGGAGTTGCCAAGTGTGCCAGTTGCTGTAAATTTAGCAACATTGTTAGCAGTACCTGTACCTGTAATACCAGTTCCTGGACCAGTAATGGTTATTGTTTGTCCAGATCCTGCTACACTTAATGTATTTGCAGAACCTGTATTAGCGACAGCTATGGTTACGCCACCGTAGATTGCAGAGCCACCAGATGGACTTAATGATGTTACAACTGAGTTGCCAGCAATATTAAATCCAGCTGCTCTAATATTTTCAGTAGCTGTTACGCCAGCACCTGAAACATAAAGTAATGAAGCTCCACCCGCTATTTTAGTTCCGTCATAATATGTGATGGAATTAGTGGTGTATGTAGTAGCATTGTTTCCACCATTTGCAATACCAAGGACCCCAGATACTGAGTTTGTATTGCTCAAGCCAATAGCTGACCATGTTGGTGCAGCAGCGCCTGCAGATGTAAGTATTGAACCAGCTGTTCCAGCAGCAGAGATTGCCATTGCAGAAGCAGTACTGTAAACAACACCACCATTAACAGCAGTCAAGTTTGCATTTGTACCACCATTAGCAAGTGAGATTGCAGTTCCTGACCATACACCAGAAGTGATCGTACTATTTTGGTGACCTACACCAGATATTGATGAGAAGTTTGCAGTTGCAGTCCATAAAGAACCACCAATACCAACACCACCAGTGACAATCAATGCACCAGTAGAAGTAGATGTTGCTCCAGTTGTGCCAGTTACTGCAATACCAGCTGAAGTCAATAAGTTACTACCAATGGTAATACCAGAACCTGTAGAAAGTTGAGTACTACCTGAAGCTGTATTAAGAACAGTTCCTATAAGGTATCTAGTCCCTGTAGAAGCATCAGTATTAACTTGAGCAGCTGAGGAAGCAGTACCAGAGAATGTACCAGCAGTTATTGTGCTTCCAGCAATTGTTATATTTGTATCAACATATACTGTCGTACCAGCAAAACCTGTAGAACTTCTGCTACCTAAGAGATAGAGAGTAGATGAAGTATCTGTAGTTGTTGCCAACAAGATTGAAGATGTAGCTATAGAAGCAGTACCAGTTAATGCACCAACAAATGTTGTCGCAGTAAGGGTGTTTCCAAGAGCAGACACACCAGACAACACATAAGAAGGTGTTGATCCAATAGAAGCATTGCTTCTAGAACCTGTAAGGTAAATAGTTGATGTTGTATCTAAAGTTACATCAAGATTCAAGGCTCTTGTAGCTGTAGTGGCTGTACCAGTTAAACTTGCTGTTATAGTGCTTCCAACAACAGATACATTACTGTCCACATAAATTGCTGTTCCGGCAAAGCCAGTAGAACTTCTGCTTCCCAAGAGATAGAGAGTAGATGAAGTATCTGTAGTAGTAGCCAACAAGACTGAAGAAGTAGCTATGGCAGCTGTACCAGATAAAGAACCAGCAAATGTGGTTGCTGTAATAATGTTATTACCGATGGTAATACCAGAACCAGTTGACAACTGAGTGCTTCCAGAAGCTGTATTGAGAACTGTTCCAACAAGATATCTAGTTCCTGTTGTAGCATCAGTGTTGACTAACGCAGCAGATGTTGCAGCACCGACTGATAACTGTGCTTGACCAAGGAATACCGGAGCACTACCAGATGTCTGAGTTAAGACTGATGCTCCAGAGCCACCAGCTAGAGTTATAAATCCAGTGGTATTAGCACCAGTTTGATAATGTATCTGGTTTGTAGCGCCACCTTGAATATTAGCTGCTGTGGTTGCGCCACCAACAACTAACTGAGCTTGACCAAGGTATGCTGGAGCACTACCAGAAGTTTGTGTTAAAACTGATGCACCAGAACCACCAGCGGTCAAGAATGCAACTGCAGTTCCACTTGCACCATAAGCTACACCATTGGTTGTAGGTGCTGGTAATGAAATACTTCCAGTAAGAGTTAAAGTGTTGCCACCACCTGTTAATGTGATGTCAGAACCAGTTACTGTAACTGTCCTATTAGAGTTAGTAGAACCAACAAGTGAGAAACCATCAGAGTTCAATGTGAGTATTGCAGTACCTGCAACAGTACCAGATGTTCTGATAGCAAATGTTGGGTAATAACCAGTGTCAGCAACACCACCAGCACTTGCTCCACCTAAGTTGAACTGGGTATAACCAGTGCCTGAGGCTGTACCAATAGGAAGGATTTTGATATTAGCAGAAAGGTTATTACCAACCTTAGTTAAACCTTGACCAATTCCTAAAGCACCACCACCAGTAAACTGTGACCATGAAATCGCAGTGCTACCAAACTGGATAGAGCCTAGATTTAAAGTATCGTTGGAACAAACCCAACCAGTGTCTGCATATGATGTACCTTCTTCAATAAATGTGAACGTACCACCAGTAAGTTCTGTATTATCATCTCCATCTGTTGTTCTAATAAGAATCCAGTTTGATGTACCTGCACCGCCTAACGCAGCAACATAATAAGAACCATTAGCAATATTTGAATTTCCAGGAGTGAATGGTGTTGTACCAGCAATCGATGCAGTTCCTGTAAAACCTGCAGTGACAAGAACTCTTTGAGATGTGCCAGTAGCAGATATAGTAACTCCATCAATAGCAGGAAGCGCTACTTGTGTAGTTGATATAAGATATGCTCCAGTAGCTGTAGCACCAACACCTTGAGATTGGACATAGTTTGCACTCAAAGCAGTTGCTTGAAGAACTCTCATAGAATCATGGATATCAAGTCCAGATGCTAAGTTATCAACATATTGTTTGTTGACCATGCTTGTAGGTGAAGTACCTACTGCAGCAAGTGTAGAGTTAGTCCCAGTTGTAACAGTAATATCAGCAAAAGAAACTGTTGAACCAGTGCCAATTGACTGTGGTAAAGTTAAGGTTATATTACCAGAAGTGGCTGTACCAGAAGCGCCATTGACTAGAACTTGGTTTGCTGTTCCTGTGAGCGCAACTACACCAGTGTTGAAAATAGTAATTGCACCAGTGGATGCATTCACAGACATACCAGTAGAAGCAGTTAAGGAAGTTACTATTCCACTTAATAAAGCTCCAGATCCAGCATAAGAAGTTGCTGTAAGTAAACCTGAGCCACTTGCAAATGAAATACCAGAACCAACAAACTGTGATGCTCCAACTCCACCTGTACTTGAAGTTTGTCCTGTTAAGTACATTGTACCTGATAAAGTGGTGGTGTTCAAATTAACAGCAGTTGTAGAAGTAGAAGCTGTTCCTGAAAGTGAACCTTGGAATGTAGTTGCAGTAATAACATTATTACCGATTGTAATACCGGAACCTGTTGATAACTGAGTGCTACCAGAAGCTGTATTAAGAACAGTTCCAACTAAATATCTTGTAGCAGTTGAAGCATCTGTATTGATTAAAGCAGCAGATGTAGCAGTACCACTAAATGTAGTTGCTGTAACTGTGTTGCCAAGAGCAGATACACCAGATAATACATACACAGGTGTAGATCCGATGGAAGCATTGCTTCTTGAACCTGTAAGATAAATGGTTGATGTTGTGTCTAAGTTTACATTAGTGTTAGCACTATTTAAAGCTGTAGTAGCAGTACCACTGAATGTCACAGCTGTGATAGTGTTGCCTAAAGCAGATATGCCAGTGTCTACATAGATTGCTGTCCCAGCAAAGCCACCATTTGATCTAGTACCCAAAAGGTACAATGTACTGGTTGTATCAGTTGTAGTGGCTGATGTTATAGATGAAGTGGCAATAGCAGCAGTGCCAGTTAATGCACCAACAAATGTTGTTGCAGTCAAAGTATTACCAAGAGCAGATACACCAGATAACACATAAGCAGGCGTTGAACCAATAGAAGCGTTGCTTCTTGAACCTGTCAAATAAATGGTTGATGCAGTATCTAAAGTTACATCAAAGTTCAAAGCTCTTGTAGCTGTAGTTGCAGTACCTGTCAAACTCGCAGTTATTGTGCTTCCAACGACAGAAACGTTGCTGTCTACATAAATTGCAGTACCAGCAAAACCAGTAGAACTTCTACTTCCTAAAAGGTAAAGAGTAGATGATGTGTCAGTTGTAGTAGCTGACAATACGGAAGATGTTGCTATTGAAGCAGTACCTGTCAAAGCGCCAACAAATGTGGTTGCTGTTAAGGTATTTCCTAAAGCAGACACGCCTGATAAAACATAGGCAGGTGTTGAGCCAATAGAAGCATTGCTTCTAGATCCTGTTATATAAATAGTTGAAGTTGTATCTAATGTTATATCACGGTTCAAAGCTCTAGTGGCTGTTGTAGCTGTACCAGTAACATTGTCAGCGGTAAGAGTATTTGTTGCAGCATTCCAACTAAGTGAAGACTCTACACTAAGTGCTACACCATTTGTAGTGCTTGAAGTGTTTGTAAATACTGGATAAAAAGTACCAGTTGTTTGTGCAGTTACATACGCATTTGTCGCTGTGGTAGCAGTCCCCTGGAATGTGGTGGCGGTAACCATGTTATTACCAATAGTGACACCAGAACCAGTAGAAAGTGATGTTCCACCTGAAGATGCTGTATTGAGGGCTGTACCCACAATATATCTAGTGGCGGTAGTGGCTTCTGTATTAACTAATGCTGCAGAAGCTGCTACTGCAGGAATATCTGATGTAAAAGCAATAGTTTTACCAGCACCAGAACCAGTTCCTCCCTTGAAAACGTTGAGGGAAGAATCATAGAAAAGTACACCAGCTACGTTTGTATCAGCAACACCAGCGTTAAATCCTACATAATCTAAATCTATTCTAGCAAGGAATGGATCAATCCAGATTCTTGCTGTAGTACCAGATCCACCACCATAGTTTGCTGCAGGGAGTAAGTTAACAGTACCGTTATAACCACCAACAACAAGCACTGGATTTGTAGTGGAAGTCGCATAGTTGAAGATTGTAGTACGAATACTTGTTCCAAAACCAGTTGTATCTGGGGTATTAGGAGCATTCCAATAAAAGTTTATCTGAGACGCTGATGTTGCAGCAGCACCACCAAACCCAGGTAATACTACAATGTCTTTATTACCACCTGAAGTTGGACCAGCTGCTGTTGGGAATGCAAATGGTGTTACATCTGAAGACATAGGCTGTATATTTGCAGGCTCGGTAACAGATTGAACAGCAGGATCTACAACAGGCTCTTCTGATAAATCAACAGCCTTTAAATTTTTCTTTAAAGTATCTAAAACCTTCTTTTGAAAATCATCTTGCATGATATAACTAGCTCCTAATAAAAACGTACTTGTTGTTTATTTCTAATGTTTCCCTTTTATTCCCTTACGTAAAAAGTTATTATTTATATTGAACAACATCAATTTTGAAGTCTTTTCTTTCACCTAAACATAAATAATCAAACTTAGTTGATAAATCAATATCATTTATTTGATTATTTATTTTTGAAACAATAAAAAAATCTATATTTTGTTCCTTAATATATAAATTATAGTTTCCTCTTGAGGTTAAAATAATGTTATAATCAGGTTCTACTAAAGCGGGCCAATAATCGGGGAGAGTAACTGTAACATCTCCAATACCTTCTGCGGTGCCTCTTTGATACGCTCCGTGCTCTGGTCCTTCTAAAGATCCATGTTCAAGAATTTTATTTAAAGGATCGACAGGATGGGGAATTTTGAAGCTTTTTGTTAATGCTTTAAAATTTCCCGAAACTTGAACCATTGTGCCAGATTGTGTAATTAAAGAATCAGTGAGAGTTGATGCATCACTAAATAAGGGGATAGCACCAGTAGAACCTGTACCACTGATAGTTCCAGTACCAATAGATTCAATTGTTATATCGCCGGTGGAAAAAGATAATGAAATTCCAGTACCGGCAGTAAGTGTTTTATATTCTAAAGTAGTTCCAGCACCAACAACACCTAATAAAGAATTACCAGATCCAACTGAGCTTAATCCAGTACCGCCATTTGTTGATGCAAGTGTTCCGGTAACTTGAGAATCTAATATAATTCTAGATTGTGCTTTCCATGCAACACCGTCAAAAATCCACTCCTTACCATTTTGTGAGTAAGTAGTTCCTATAGATGGGGTTGAAGGGAAATTAATTGCTGCCATTAATTAGACCGGAAGGGAGAATATCCATTTCTTTATTCTTTATGTACTTATAAATATCTTTTTAATTTCCGTCTCTTCTTCTGTTCTCATTATCTTTAAACGCTATAAACCAACCTTTTCTTGCTGTGGCATCAACAGTATCATAATTAATTTTAAATCCAGGATAAGAATCAAAATTATTTACTTTTGCTTTAATGAGGGTCGTTGCGCTTCCGGCTGTACCATAAGAAGCTACAAAAAATGGGTTTGTATTTATAGCAGAATAAATTTTTGTTGTAGTTGCAGCGCCTGAAGCACCAATACTTACAGAAAACTGACCGAATGGAATGATTGAATAATTTTCAGATGACATTGTTGCTGCTGCTCCCGAAGCCAATGTCAAGCTTGTATTATTTGTAGTAGATGAAATTGTACCAATAAGAGTATTAACACTGTTGTAAATAACATCTCCAGGATTTAAAGAAGAAAAAGCAGTTCCAGCGCCAGTAACAGCAGTTAATCCACTTGTTACAGACATACTTCCAGAACCATAATTGCTTTTTGGCGTTAATGACTTTGCTGCAAAAAAAGAAATACCTGTTGAATCATTCGAAGTAGTTAAAGTATTTGTTGTTGTTACAGTACCTAGAGCTCCTAAAACCAAAGATGGAATGAAGTTAGTCGTAGCAATCCCAGAAATACCAGTCGATGTTGCTGATGAAAAATTTTGCAAATCAAATATATTAGAAGAAGGCCCCTTTATAGCCATATATAACATCTGATTAGTAGTGCCTAAAAAACTCGTCCTTGACGTAACCGTAAAACCATCACTATTAAAAGATGTAACTTCTGCAGTGTTAATTGTGTTTGCATTCGAATTAAACATTAAATAACATCTATTGTCTGCAACATATTCACTAACAGTCGTTGCTGTTCCAGCGCTATTTCTCATTCTAAATGAAGAAGAACTATTTTTGATAGAGCCAAACCTAGTCGCACATCCAAGACTGATTCTCCCATCTGTTTGATTTGAATCGAGGGCAAATCCGGAACCCATAGTAAAAATCAAATCAGGAGCAAATGTTAACCCAGTAACTGATGCTGTTTGATTAATAGTTGTATTAAGTGCTAAAGAACCCACATTTGCTTGAATATCACTACCAGTAAAAAATATAAATACCAAATCCAAACTGTTTGTTGATGTTGTGGTGTTTTGATATGTAAAGTCAAGCTTATCTTGCCCAAATGAAGCGTTAAAACACTGCCTGATTACATTTCTAGTTGAAGTTACTTCATATACAAATCTTGTACTTGAAGCTCCTGATACGCTTTTATTGTTTGCAGAATTGTAAGGTTCATTATGTAGAAATGCACAAAAAGATGTGTAACTTAAAAGAGTACTATTGTCAGCTGCAGATAATCCAATAAACCCAAATCCAATAATTCTGTTTGTAGTGCTTTCATCAAAAGTATCATTATCACTGCCATTTGTGTAATAACAAATGGCAAATTTAGGTGTCCCAAATCCAGGTGGAGTGTAAACTGTGTCCGTAACATTTCCAGCCGCTCCGCTATATGGTGGTAGTCTTTTTCTTACAACACACGTCTTCATTTTTTAATATTCTTCTAAAAGCACTTGAACAATAAAGTTAGCATGAGCAGAATCAACTGCAGTGTAGTTCAACCTCATCCTGTCTCCGGTTGCTACAGTCCCATACCCTGAGCCAAAAGTAATCCAAGATGTTTCGCCAAGACCTGATAACAAAGATAGATCAGCTGACATCAAATTAGTAGAACTCGCTGTTGAAGAAAGACTGAAGCCTGTCGTGCCTGTGTGCGGACCAGAGCTTTTTTCTAATCTTATTGTGCTTGTACCAGATGATGTTGTTCCTACACCCATCACAACTTTTTTAATATTGTAATTTGTATTGGTATTGTTTTTACCTTCTGGCACTCTTAAAATATTATAATCAGTACCAATACCGACAGGAGTAAAACCGGAAGCAAGATTCAAAACTACTGGCCTGCCTATAGAAACAGTTACCGAACCAGTAGTTGATGGAACACTAATGCCAACTCCAGCATTTACAGCTGAAACTCCAGAAGTGACAGCAGCCCAAGTGAGAGTCCCAGAACCATTAGATTTTAAGAATTCTCCATCATTTCCATAATCTATAGGTAAAGTAAATGTCTTACTTGATGAGGTTATCGTGCCTGCCTTAAGAGCGACATAATACACACCTGCAGTTTCATACAATCTTAATTCTTTTGGGCCGGATCCTTTAATTTCTAAATGATCTGAGAACTTAGATATAGCTCCAACATTTAAACTTCCACCAACACCTACACCTCCAGTTACAATTAAAGCTCCTGTGCTTGTGCTTGTTGAAGAAGTGCTGCCTGTTATTGCTGTTTGACCATTAACTTCTAGTTTATATCCAGGATTAGTAGTTCCAATTCCAAAATTTCCACCAAATTCATTTGATGTAATATTAGCGTTTGCATTTGCTCTTAATAATGGAATGCCTGAAATGTCACCAACAGTAAAAACATATCCTGTATTCAAATCAGGGCTAATAGATAAAAGCTGGCCCTGTGAACCTTCAAAAGATAATGAATTATTTTCGAGAACATTTAAATATACTGGATTGTTTGTGTTTCCAATAAATGCCATAGAAGGAATGTTTGTTGTTCCCGCTACACCAAGTTGTGATTTAAAATATGATAATGTTCCAGCTATTCCTACACCACCAGAAACTAATAATGCACCATAAGAAGGAGATGTAGAACCAGTTGCGTGAGTTATAGATACAATGCCCGTTGAAGTATCATTTGTAAAAGAAGAAGAGCCAGATACAGATGCGCCAGTTCCAGGGTAATAACCAGCTATTTGATAACGAGCACCTGGGGTTGCAACAGTACCAGCCCCGCCAGCAGAAGCCATTGCAATCCATGTAGGGTCAGCGCCAGTACCATTTGTTGAAAGAACACTTCCAGCTGTTCCTGCACCTAACTTACTTAATGTTCCAGATGCATTTCCAAATAAAATATCACCACGATTATATGTATTAAAACCAGTTCCACCCTTTGTAGCAGATAAAATACTAGACAAAGACCAAGAACCATTAGCAAAAGTATAAGTATTACCGGATGTAGGGTCTGTATAAGTTGTTGAATCAGCTGGATTTGGAAAGTCAAGTGGCATAAATATTCACCTTAATATTTAGGAATATAGGTACTTATTCTAGTTACCTTGTACAATTAACCTAGAGATAGTTCAATAGAGGATTTTATATGCCATCAACAAGTGTCGTTTCGAATTTTACAACAGCAAAATCATATTCGGTCAGTCCATTTACCGGGAGTGCATGGTCGAACCCTTCCAACGCTCTCTTAAGCAACTCCGCAGGATCGAGCTCTGGAGGAAATAACAGCTACACTCAAGCTCTTGGAATGAGAGGAATCACAGGTTATTTACAAATACCTGATTCAGCAACTATAAGTGGAATAGTAATAACTATTATTATGTTCAATGTCTCTAGTGCTGGATCGGGAAATATTACAGGGTACTTTGATTTAGTCAAAGCAACAGACTCGAGAGTAGGAACACAAAAAACTCAAAGTATTGCTGTTGGTTCTGGCGGATCTTATAGTATTGGAATTAGTAATGATTTGTGGGGTACATCTTGGACTGCAGCAGATGTTAAAAATTCAGAATTTGGTGTGGATGTTGGTTTCTTTTACAATCAATTTTTCTCAGTTTCAGTTGAACAAGTATATGCAGAAATTTTTTATACATACGAAGATTCAACAGGACGCAGGGGTGTTTTTAGTACGGTAGCTACATTAAGAACAAATTAAAACATTTCAATGATAAAAAAACCTCCCATTTCTGGGAGGTTTTTTGTTTTTCTTATTGTTCTTCTAATATGATAGAAACTGACATTGTTGCAGCTGAGTTTACATGTGAATAATTAAGTCTTAAATAATCACCCGATATAACTGAACCGGCAACACCAGATGAAGATACAAAACTAGCACCTGAAGAAGCCAAGGTGTAAGAAGTAATAAATGTACCAGAAGCAGCTACGAATGATGCTCCGGATGCACTATGTATTCTATTACCAGTTGATACATCAAATGCTGCATTACCGCCAGTGAATCTCTCAATATAGAATGACACACCTGTACCAGCAGTATTAGCTCTATAATCCAATCTCTTGATATAATAATATTTAGCAGTATTATCAGGAGCATATGGAATTAAGATCTGAACTGTATCTGCGCCTGTTGATGGAGTAAAACCAGCGCCAAAGGTCATTACATAGGAACGCTTAGTAGATGAACCACCACCAGATGATCCTAATACCGGAGTAGCGTCAACCCATTGTGAAGTAGGTGTTGCGTCAGTGTAATAAATCTTAAGTACACCATATTCACTATCCCACCATAACTGTCCAGGCTGTGTAACACCAATAGCACCACCAGGCTGTGCTGGAGGGTTAGATCCTATACCAACAACAGGCAATAATGTTGATCCAATTGCTGTCCATGTGTTTCCAGTTGATGCACCAATAAGAACTTGATTGGCATTAACTGTTGTAAGTCCAGTACCGCCACGTCCAGTGGTTATGGCAGTTCCAGCCCAAATACCGTTAGTAATTTTACCTGTAGATGCTTGATAAGTTAATAATGTTGATGAACCAAGCGCAGCAGATGGTTGATGAGAATCTGCAAAGACTATAGGAAGGTCACTAGTTGATGCTGATGTAGTAATTCCAACCCTAGTTGCTGTGGTGGCAGTAGCTGCATTACCTTGTAGTGTACCACTGAAGGTCGTAGCTGTTATTATATTATTACCAATGGTAATACCAGAACCAGTAGATAACTGAGTGTTACCAGAGGCAGTATTAAGAGCTGTACCTACTAGATATCTAGTGCCCGTTGAAGCTTCAGTATTGATAGTAGCAGCTGAAGTGGCTGTACCACTGAAAGTGGTAGCTGATAATGTTCCAGTTGAAGAAACAAAAGAAAGAGCACCAACAAACTGCGAAGCTCCTACGGCACCAGAGC
>JACCDP011272306.1_pt1 | contig 11839 bp, 13 predicted proteins | sample 7445841 | NCBI WGS metagenome assembly JACCDP01 (sample SAMN15323441, study PRJNA562643) | freshwater metagenome | isolation source: river surface water | place: USA:Blue River Watershed | collected 2017-08-17
CAATCTACACGATTTATTTTAACATGTAATTATGTAGAGAAGATTATCAAACCATTGATCAGTCGTTGTCAGGTATTTGAAATTGAACCACCTACAAAAAAAGATGTAGCGGTTTATGTTCGTAATATTCTTGATAAAGAATTGATTAAGTATGAATTGCCTGACCTAAAGATCGTTCTAGATAATTTTTATCCAGATGTACGTAAGACTATTAATTATTTACAACAGAGTAGTACTAGCGGAAGTTTGAAGCTGGTTAAAACTCAGAATGCTAGTGTTGATCTAAAATCAAGCTTGATTAATCTATTAAAAAATAGTAAGACAAATTCAAAAGCATTTAATGATATTCGTCAGTTGGTTGCTGATGCTGGAACAAAAACGTTTGATGAATTGTATATTGAATTGTACACTAAAGCTAGTGAGTTTGCTCCAGATAAAGAAATTGCTGTAATTATTGAAGTTGCCGAATATATGTATCAGAGTGCAATGGTTGTAGACAAAGAAATTACGTTTATGGCCTGTGTTGCTAAGTTGATTAAAACAATCGGTAAATGATAAAGAAAGTTTCAAGAATAGTTAGTAGTAAACCAGTTATTCTTCCATCTGTTGAAATAAACGAAGTTGGATCAGTCAAATATATAGGTCAAAGCGGCACTAGTGGTTATGCTAGTGCCGCTAAAAGCTATTTGGCGGATTATGTTTTGCGCAATGTATCTGTCAACTGGACTCCATTAGTATTTGATAATAGCAACAATGATAGAAATTATTATGTTGATGCTTTAGCGGAAAGTTGCGTGGGAGTTTCATACAAGGAATATGATACTTTGATTTTACATAGCACCCCGGATATCTGGAGTGATTTGATATTAACTCATAAAGATAGCGTTAAAAATATAGTTGGATATTGTACGTGGGAAACAAATAAACTTCCGTCGAACTGGGTTGATTGTATAAATCTTGTAGAAGAAGTTTGGGTGCCGTCAACATTTAATAAAGAATGTTTTATTAATTCAGGAGTTAAATCCGATGTAAAAGTGGTACCACACATTTGGCATCCTCAGAACTTATTTCGTAAAAATGATATAGTGATATATGATCATCTAAGAAATATTGTACCAAATTGCAAATATACATTTTATAGCATAGGGGAGTTAAATTTCAGAAAAGGCATAGAAGATTTGGTTAGTGTATTTGATAAATTTAACGATTCGTTTCCAGATACTCAACTATTACTTAAAGTACATTACAGAGATTATCATTCGGTTAATCGACAATATTGTATAGATACAATTAATAAATTAACTAATAAGTTGGGTACTTCTATACATCTTATATTAGACAATCTAAGTAACAGAGATATATTGGGATTACATAGTTTCGGCGATTGTTATGTTAGTTTAAATAAAGGTGAAGGATTTGGTTTAACTATATTCGATGCTTTTAATTATGGAAAAAAAGTGATTACTACTGGATATGGTGGACAAATAGATTTTCTTGGTAGAGATCATAATGGGTTAGTAAAATATAAAATAGATAAAGTAAGTGGGATGGAGTTGTTTAGTACTAATTATTCTGTAGATCAAGAGTGGTCATATCCAGAATTAGACCACGCCTATGAACTGATGAGAAACTGTTATGAAAATCAATTATAATCAACTAGACGATAGTAAAAAACATATACAATTTACCAGCGGAATCTATTCATTAGAAAATGGTAAAAATGGTAAATGGATATGGTCAAGTCAAGAGATCGACGGTGTTGTGAAAAACATAGATTATGTAACATTAACAGTTACATCTGATATAGATAATGTATTATACTTTGATAATAATGAAATGGATATTAAAAAAGATTGTTTAAATATTATTAAAATTAAAACGTCTGGAAAATCAGAATTTAATATTAAATTAAAAGACGTTTATATAACGGACAATGACTCAAGAACTCTTGGCATTAAGATACTTTCAATATCTATAGACAATGATTTAATCTTTTAATGTCTATGCCTATAGTCTATAAAACTCAGTTAAACCCAAGTAATACAATTCAATTTTATAACATGAAGAAAATAACATTTACATTAAAATCTCATACATTTAATAGAAATGTACAAATAAAATCACATTTTGATGCGTTAGGATATAACACTTCTTATGCTGAGATAAGATCATCTTGTCTTAAAAAAGAAGTTTTAAATTCCGATATATGGATTTATGATTTATTTCAACCTACATTAAATGATGATCTGGAATCAATAAGAGATTTATTATTTGAATTTAAAGGCAAATTTATCCTAACAAATATGGATGATGGAGGTGCTATATATGTCAAACATATAAAGGAAGATATATTAAATAGAGTTGACGCGATAATTACAGGCGTAAAACATGAGAGAGGTACTGATTATGCGCAAGAAAATATTTATGATAAAATAGTGTTGTTTCCGAGATACGTGATTCCTTATAGGGAAAATAGAGAATGTGAAAAATCAAATAAAGTTGTTTTTTATGGTCAGGCTACATCTCAGATTCGTATAGATATAATTAAAAAATTTAAAGAAAATTATGGAGATGTTTTTGTTGGCGGTATTACAGGTAATCCTCAAAATTATGAAATAAATAACATTAAAAATTTTTTAGTTGAACCATTAGATTCATCTCTTTATTATTACGAGTTAGAAAAATACAAATTTGGCTTATGTTTACCTGGAAATTCGTGGTGGTGTTATAGACATATAGATAATATCAGTTGTAAAAATTTAGTTATTACAACTAAAGATAAAGATCCAGGAGTTTGGTTATATAAAGATAAAATTCAAAATGAGTTTATTTATTTAGAAGACGATTTATCTAATCTCGACGAAGTTTTGAAGAAAGCTTTTAATGGTGAATATGACGATCAGATAGAAGTATTATATAACATATACAAGAATTTTTTTGAAATTAATAAAGACGGATCATTTAAATATTCGGTGTGGTCAGAAATAAAGGATTCATTTCATGAATTAGGTATAACATTTGATGAGAATGAATACAAAGATATAACCAATAAATATGAAGAATGGTGGGGTGAACCAGCTCATGAAGAACGAGGCGGATGGTGGGGAAGTGGTCACGATGAATGTTATAAAGATATAATATCTACTCACAATATAAAAACTATATGTGAAGTTGGTACTTATATGGGAAAGAGTACATGTGCTTTCGCTAGAATGTTGCCTGAGGATGGCAAAATATGCACTATAGATACATATAAAGGTTCGCCTGAACATTTTTCTTTGAAGTTATATACACAGTTAAATAATCTTTATATGACCACTTCAAAAAATCTAAGATTGGATAAACATTCTCACAAAATAAAATTAGTAAATAAAAGCTCACTAGACTTTGACACTAAAGAAAAATTTGATCTAATATATTTAGATGGCAATCATGGTGAAAAAGAAGTTATAGCTGATATAAAACATTATATAAAATTTTTAAAACCAGGTGGAATATTATCAGGCGACGATATGTTGTGGCCAAGTGTAAAATCCGCTGTAGATAAATGTATATCGGATGGAATAATTCCGAAATTAGATGGACTATACAGAGATGTAATTTGGTGGGTAAAGTTATGATTTTAACAATGTCAATTGGTTGTGATGGTAAATTAAATTTAATTTTAAACACGATCCGAGTATCAATAAATTATTGTAAAAAAATAATAATTGTTGATTCAGGCAATTGGATTATAAATCCAAACGTTGAACAAATATTAACGTCTATTAGTGATAAAATTGTTTATGTAAAAAATATTACATCAGAACTTAATTTCCAGGTTACATCATATAATATGATATATGATTTGATAGAGGATGATGAATGTTTTATATATTTAGACGCCGATGAACGTCTTAGTAAAAATACCATGAGAGATTGGAATTATATAACAGACTACATCCAATGCAATAAATATAATATAGGCCTCATCGTAGGGATGTCTCATATAGACAAATGGAAAAATTTCGATGAAGATAAAATGTTTGAAATTGAAGATTCTCTTTTATTTAAAAAACCAATTATTGTAAAAAAGTGTAAAGATGTGCGAGTAGCATATTCTAGTAATCATTGTTCTTTTACAGATAATGATAAACATTTGTATATATCAAAGATTAATAAATCATCGCCATATTTTTATACACATCTGAAAACGTCTTTTCAAAATTTTCACGGTGTAATATTATGTTCTCATAACAATATGGAACATATATGCGTTGAATCAACTAATTCATATTATAAAGATATTAAGTCACTAAATATAAAACATGGATTGAATACAAATAATGATTTAGTTAAATATATAATGATAAATAATGATTTTCCAGATGAAATATTAGATTATTATGATACGTGTATCAATTCTGATAATAATCAAATATCTTATTATTATCCAAATTGGTCAAAGTGGATACGAAAGATGAAAACGGGAATCGACGTTCCATTCAATAATTTAATAGATAATTTGGTATATTACTGCAATGAGTCTATATATTGTAATAAAACATGTTGTAATTATGATGATATCCAACTATGATATTCAGTCTTAAAGATTTACAAATTGATATACTCAAACAATTTGATGGAAAGTATAATTACTTTAACCCGTCACATTGTAATGGCAAAACCATATTTCGTAGAGAACATAAATGTGAAGATAAATTGCTTATAAGTGATATTGTTGATGACCAAGAAAACGTAATATTACAACATACTATAGATGATAATTTTTTGTGGAGTTATGAAGATGCTAGATTTATCAATCAAAATGAAATAAGTGTATGTTGTTGTAAACGTGATAAAAACGATTGGATTAAAATAGTAAATGTTGAATATAAGAAATATAACTTAATAACAAAAGAGTTCACTCACTTTAAGACGCAAAACGCTCATTTTGAAAAACACTGGCAATTTTATAACAATAAGATATTGTATCATATAAACCCATATACAATATTTGATGTTAGTGAAAATATCATATTTAAAAAACAAATAAATTGGCAATCTTGGATTGATAGATATGGTGATCCAAGATTAAGTACAAATGTATTTGAAGTAGATGGAATAAAATATTTAATATTCCACAGTTCTATATGGATGGGTAGATTGTATTACAAATACTTTATAGGTTTACTTAGATTAAATGATGATCTTATTCCCATCGGATATACATTTAAACCGTTATTTGAAGCTAATAGAGAGTATAGTGATAATACGTTGTTAAATGATTTGTGGAATTGGAGAAAAACAGAATTATGTGAAGTTGTTAAATATGAAGTTATATTTCCCATGAATGTTGTAATAGATGATACAAATATTAATATATATAGCGGATTGAACGATTGTAGTGCCGTAAATGTAAAAATTGACAAACGGTTATTTATAGAAAAGATAAAAAATGAACCATTCATATTAGTATGATTCTAAACTTAGATACACTTGTTAAAAAATTCGATCTAAAAATAAATGGAATAATACATATAGGCGCACACCACGGTCAAGAATATGAATTATACAAATCACACAATGTATCAAATTTAATATTTTTTGAACCACTTATTTCTAATTTTAACGTGTTGAAAAATAATGTTGGGAGTGAATGTATATTGCATAATATTGCATTAGGCAATAAAACAGAATTAGTGGATATGTTTGTTGAAACGGATAACTTCGGAATGTCTTCATCTGTTTTAAAACCAATATTACATGTTACACAGTATCCATCAATAGTTTTTAATAAACGTGAGACCGTACTCATGAAACGATTGGACGATATATGGTTTAATCGTTCTAATTTCAATATGATTAATATAGATGTACAAGGATATGAATTAGAAGTTTTTAAAGGAAGTGTGGATGTTTTACAACATATTGATTATATCATTAGTGAATTAAATACAGAGGAGTTGTATGAAGGATGTGCTAAACTATACGAACTTATAGACTTTTTAGGTCCATTGGGTTTTAAATTGGTAGAAACAGACATGGCTGGTGGAAATTGGGGGGATGGATTATTTATTAAAAAATAAACTTTATGTATATCATTACTCCACTATGTTATACGTCGGATGAACGAATAGAGTACTTCACGAAGTATATAGAACATGTTAATAAATTAAATAACTTAGATAAAATTAATTTTTTGTTTTTCGTGGAGCCAAATACCGAAAATATGGTGGACATGATCCCTAGTCATTGGAATAAAACTATATTCAGAAATTATTATAGATTTAAACCTGAGTTGAATCATTTTGTATCATTTAATTACTGTTTTGATTATTTAAAAGCCGATTATGTTTTTTTATTGGAAGATGATATAATTTGTTCTCCCGATTTATATGATCTATCAATGCACTGCATGCAAAACAATATTTTGGAAGATTCACTATTATGTACTTTAAATAAACACGAACTGTATTACTCAAATCATCTGTTATATTCAAACAGAAATCCATCATATTTATTAAAACTTAAAGGAAAAAAATATTTGTCATGTTGGGGTACTGGTATATCTAAATCATTCTGGTTCAAATATATGTTTAATCAATGGCAAATGAATATTACATTTGATACAATGCTTGATAATAAAAACATAGAATATAATGTTATATCACCATTAATTTCCAGAACAAATCAAATTGGAAAAATAGGATACCATTATACGGATAGTGTATGGCAGTCACATGGATTTTCAAATATCAATATATTTGATAAAAAAGAAAATATATTATATAAAGAAATATTTGCATATGAGTAAATTTAAAAGTCATACTGAACAACAACAAATAATTGGATCAGATTTTAATCTTGCTACTGAGATCAAATCTAAAAACGTAGTTTTTTCAAATGTAGATAGAACATTTGATATTGTCGAACTCAAAAAATTGACAAATATTTTGCAAGATTTAAACATTAAATATTGGATAGATTATGGAACTTTATTGGGAGCGTATCGCAATAAAAAAGTAATAAAACATGACTTTGATCTAGACCTAAGTATATTATTTGAAAAAGAAAAATTTAATAGTGAATTTATATGTGAAATACTATCAAAAGATTATTATATCATGCATCATTCGGTTGACTCTTATATTTGCATATATCCAAAAAACAATCCCAATTTCACAATGGTTCACATCGATATATACTTTTGGTATGAAAATGATAAAATTTTACAGAGTTCAACTTGGTCGGATATTTTTACACCAAAACATTTTTATGACGAATTGGAATCCATTGCATTAGAAAGCATAGAATTCAAGTGTCCAAGACATTTAAATCAATATCTTCAATTCAGATATGGATTTGATTTTATGGAAGAAAGACCTAATTTTAGTCCTGATAAAAACATGGTAAAATGCAAAGATCAATATACAGCCTATACATATGGCGTTTATGATATGTTTCATATAGGTCATCTGAATCTATTTAAACGTATAAAGAATAACTTTGATAGATTAATAGTTGGCGTACATAATGATGATCAAGTAATGACATATAAAAGAAAACCTGTTATTCCTTATAAAGATCGACTGGAGATAGTTAGATCGTGTAAATATGTCGATGATGTGTATGAAAACGCAGATTTAGTTACTACAAATGATTTATTAAGTAAACTCAATGCAGATTATGTTGTAGCTGGTAGGGAAAACGAAATGTATATTAGTAAATATTATCAAGTAGATAAAGATAAATTGCATTTAATCGAGAGAACCAAAGAAGTATCTTCATCCGATATTAGAAAATCATTACTTATTTAAAACTTACATAATTCCAATTATCTAAAACATAGATGTCTCCCATCCAATCGACATATTCAGTTGGGATCGGACAATAAACAGTGCTTTCTTGTTTTCCAAGAAGGCCGATCCACCAACTAAATGTACCCATGCTTAATATTTTGTTAGTGAATCTTGATGCAATCTTAATTGTATCCGCTCTTTTGATATCGATTAACTTCATATTGTATTTATTAACCAAATAAGTTATATGTTCATGTTTTGGACTGTCAGTTGTAATGTAAATATTATCTGTATTATTTAAATACCCAATACATTTCTCAAAATAACTAAGTTTAGTTACTGCTTCTTGGTTGTATAAATTTAATAGGTCTCCCATTCTATAATGAATAATTGTTCCTTCTATGGGTTCTTGATCTAATTCAAAACAAGACTTTAAATCGGTTTTATATTTATTTACTATTTCTGATGTTTGGAAGTATGCTTCTAGTATTAGATTGGATTCTATGGTTTCTTGTTCGGAAATTTCCATAAAGTTTTGTTTTTTTACTAAAATATCTGAGGAAAACTGTCTTTGGATAATATCCGTGTTTTGATTACATGGATATCCAGGTAACTCCGATGTTATTAACATTTTATGTTTTTTAGAAAGAATATGCGCAGCACCATACATAAACATTTTATTTCCTAAACCGCCTGAGTATTTTATTGTAATCATATATTTTTTAAAAAAGTTAATAAAAGATCGGAATTTGTGTTAATGATGTGTTTGAATAAAGATCTTTTTTTATCAATAGATCCTTTGGGAGTTAAATTTCCGATTGTATTTTTATATATATTTTCATCCACATAAAAACTTCTTCTCAATGGGAATTTTTTATTAATGTTATCTATGTCGTATTTGTAATTTAGATTTGAAAATTCTTTGATTGGAATAAAATGTACAAGATCCGGGTCTAATTGTTCTCTAAACGTGGGTATATCACTACAAATAATTTCTGCACCTGTGGATAATCCTTCATATAGGTAATGTCCCCAACTCTCATATAAACTACAACATATATGAGTCGTATGTGAGTTAAGCAGTTGTATCAATTCATAGGTGGATTGATATGTGTTAATATGACGAATGTTTTTATTTACTAAATATCTATTGTATGGGTCTATTAACGTTAATTTCTCTGTTGACGATAATACTAATTCTGTGTTTTTCTGTATTGATCTGCCTGCGAAATGTAGGTTATAATTATGTCGTGTTATATTTGGATCATAGTAATTTTTAGAGATAAATGGAACATATGTAACGTTTTTATATTCCGACAACAAATTTTTAGCATATTTCGATTTACAAATAACATAGTCAAATAAATGTAAATTTGATAATTCATTTATTCCAGCCCACTCCTCGTTTATAAAGAATATATTTTTTTTAAACCTATTTAATAAATTTAAGTCATAATTTTGAATCCATATACCAATATCGGCCGATTCAACATTATTTTCTCCCACAAATACAATATCTATATTTTTTGATATGTTTATTTGAATTAATTCTTTTAAAAGTATAGCATCTGTTACAATGCCTACACCGTTATTATACGTTAGTATTTTAAATTGCACAACTATATATAGATATGAATGTTTTAAACCAGTATTTCGATAAAATCTATGTTATAACAAGTTATTTTCATGAACATCGGATCAAATATATTAACGAGATGTTTAAAAAAGAAAATATAAAATTTGATTTTCACTACGCTGTACATCCTGACTTTTTAGATGGTTCTATAATTGAGTCATATTTAAATTATTTAAAAAACAATAATCAGATAGATACGTTACCAACTTCTAAGTATAGAATTAGTGCTACAATTTCACATTTGCAGGTATTAAGACAATTTCAATATTCTAATTATACCAACGTTTTGGTTTTTGAAGATGACGTATCATTTGAACCTGACTATCAAAACAAACTGATAAATTTTATTAAAAATGTTCCGGTCGATTGGGATATATTAAATCTTGGTAGAAATTATACATATAAAGAAAGTAATGTAGAAAAACATACTCAATACGTTAACATTCCAAAAGATTTATATGGGGCACACGCGTATGCGTTTTCTAAAAATAAAATAGAGGAATTTTGTGAATATTTGGAAAAACCACATCAGTTACCTTGGGGTCCTGATCCACATTATGTTAAAATGTATTATAATGGATATAAATGTTATTGCCCGTCTGAATTTATAGTTGGTGCTTTAAGTACTCATTTTAAAGATTTAAATTTTGAAAAAACAAAAGAAAAATTTGAAAGTTTTATAAGTTAATATGTTACATAATTATTTTGATAAGATTTTTATAATCACAACATCTGTAGAAAATGATCGATATGATTATATTAAAAAAATTATTAAAGATAACAATATAGATTGTGAGATCATATTCTCCACAAATAAGAAATATTGTGCTCATTATGAAACTATAAATTTCTGGGGAGGTAAATTAATTAATACTCAACGCTATATAAGTCTAACATCAGCATATTATTCTATATTTGCAAATTGTTTATTTCACGATCACAATAATGTATTGATTTTTGAAGATGATATTTGTTTTGAAGAAAATTTTGATGAAAAATTAAAATTGTTTATGAATAATATTCCCAATGATTGGGGTTATATAAATTTAGGTTATTGCGATTCAAAACTTTTACCACACGGATGGAGAACAAATTATATAAACGAATATGTTTCTGAAATAAGTGTATCTTGGTCTACACACGCAACTGCTTATAAAAACAAAGATATCTTTCAGAAATTAATAAATAGAATGGATGATATAAATGATTCTATAGAATTTATCATAAATTATTATACACATATAGATAAATCATTCAAATCATACACACCAAACGATATTATATTTACTCAACTTTCATATCGTGATGGTAATATCCCATCGAAGAGGTTTAAGAGTTTGATTGAATAAATTTATTATAATTTTCATCATAAATTTTTTTTGTATCTACAATATAAGGAAGACATCCATTTGTTAAATGGCTTGTTATCGACGGAATGGGACTAAAACATTTGTTGAATATATACAATAGATTTTGACCATGTTCATCATATACATAATCTTTGATGATATCAAATGTTCTAACGTGTTCTTTATATAGAGACTTAGTAAATGCAAATGTACATGTAGTAGATTTTATAGATCGCCAATGATGAGTATTTGTTAATATTATCTCGGAATCATATACAAATCTAATGTCTGACTCATACAAATTTGGATAATCTATAGGATGACAGAAATAGTTTGGATACTTTTTTAAAAATTCTTTTATTTTATCTAAACTTCCGCTAAAATGTAAATAATCATCTTCACATATGTATATTTGATTGTGCGTTTCGTTTGAATTTATGTACATAGTTGATTCATAATGAATTTTAGATGCACTTTTATAGTTAAATGTAAAAATTTTATATTTTATATTACATTTGTCACATATCATCTTTAGCTTGTCTACATAATCGGATCCATCACAAAAGAAAATAATCTCATCTTCAGTAGACATTTGCGTTAACACAGATGTTAAACAAGTAAAGACCAAATTAAACATCGAATCTGCTATAGAACATTTTCCGTGTTTTTCCAATCTATCTTCAAATAAACATATTTTATACAGTATTGTCATTCTATTATATTTATAAGTATATGTCTAGATTACAAGAATTAGGAGATACCGGCGACAGAATGATGCAAGGTCTACCTTTCGCACAAGGAGGAGCTGTTTCTGGTGCTTCTGATGTGTCAACTTTTACAAGTCCCGATGTATCTCAAAATCCCAATCATTTTGGCACTTTGACAGATAAAAGTAAAATTACTGCTAACGCAAAAGATTCAATGTCCAAATTAATGCCATTTGGACCCTATACAGGTCAAAATCCAGAAGACTATGTAAAAGACGTAGAACAAATCAAATACAAAGTAACTCCAGATGAAGTTATCATGGGTATTGATTATGAAATGAAAAAACTTGTATTAAAAGACAAACA
>JACCDP010042068.1_pt1 | contig 11836 bp, 10 predicted proteins | sample 7445841 | NCBI WGS metagenome assembly JACCDP01 (sample SAMN15323441, study PRJNA562643) | freshwater metagenome | isolation source: river surface water | place: USA:Blue River Watershed | collected 2017-08-17
GTTAAATCCACTATACCCTGTGGAATTCTGTAACTTAATTCCAATAATATTTCTTCGAAATTTGGAGTCATTTTTTATTTGTTTCGTTTGATAAACGATTTTAATCTAATTGTTGATTCTTTAACAACCTTATTTTTTAAAAATTGAGCTTTCAACTTATCATATATAGGTTTGAACTCTTCTCTACTCATTTCACCTTTCAATAATTTTTGAACTTCAGGCATTTGGAATAAAGTTTTTGTAATTTTATAAGCCTGTTGTGCATCTACAGTTTCTCTACCACTTTTTCCAATTATAGAATCCGTATCTTTTTCAAAAATAGATTCACCATTTCCATCTACAAGTCCAATTGTAAATCTTCCATCATTTTCAGGACTACCAACCGATAAAGTTGTTATATCCGCATAATCACCATCCCAATCGGCGCTATCGTGTGCAATAGTCATAGGTCCTTCCCAACCTCCACCGCCACCGCCGGAACTTCTGCTTGTACTAAATCCACTACCTTTTAATATATCACTTATTGCATGGTCTACTTTATTCAATTCATCTGCTGTGAATTGTGCTTCATCACTCCAACTATCATCATAATCATCATCATAATCATCTCCCAAAGAAGGTCCTAAATAGCTACCATCTTTATTATTATCATTACCTTTCCAATATGAATCATCATCATATTTGGTTTTTTCAGGCTTTTGAGTTACCTTCTTAGCATCGGCTGATGCTCCACCAGCTTTACCAAATACCGAACCACCTTTATCTTTACCAAAAACCGAACTGCCTTTTACGGGTTCAGAATTTTTAGTAGCTTGTGCAACGGTTTGTGGTTTACCATCGATGGTTACTTTGGTATCAGGTCTTAGATTATGCTTTTTTTGATAATCATCAAATTGCTTTTGATTTTTAAAATCAATTTCTTTTAAGGGAACTAGGTTTACTAATTTCATTTCTTTTCTATTAATTTCTATATAAGTATCGGATATAAATATAAAGTTTTATTGTATTACAACCAAATTGTCGTAATTACTTCCTTCATATGTTCGGACCGGAAATCCACCCCTTTCTAATACAAACTTTACCTCTTTTAAAATCCAATCCCTTTCCGATGGATGTACATCAATTAAGAACGCATCGTATGTATAAAGTATCATTTTTGATATTCTACCATCCAAACACTTCAGAACTTCATCAATCTTCTTATAATTGATTTCAGTTTCTAATGCCTGAAGTAGGTAGTTGAAAACTTTTTGTTCTGTTGAACCTTCGATTCGTTGGAATGGGATTTCTCTCTTATAAAGAGGAGTCGTTAAACGGCCCGAAATTACGAACTTTTGGTAAACGGATTTAATATATTCATCCACCTTTTGAAAGAACGGAATCCCCTTAGCAAATTCATCCAATCCACCATAAAGATATTTGAATGATAACGCCTTTGATTCTTCTGCCGAAACTCCATAATATTTTGCTAAATGTTCATGCGCAGTTTCACCTTCGGGAAACACATAACCCACCATCTTACCAATGATACGAATGTGATAGGATTCATAATCGAATTGAAGTAACGAACCCCCTCTAAATCTACTCACTACATTCGCTCTACTACCATCGGATTTATTCATCGCAGCCCAATTCACATTGAGGTGTCGATTGCTCGGTCTACCCGTTACCGTATATGGATTGTATTTTGTGTAAGCAAACCCTTTCGGCAGATACTCTTTGTTGAAATGGAATCTATCAATAAATTTTTCCTCTTCGACTTTCACCCCAGCCCCCTCCAGCCTCCCCAATACTTTGATGGAATCTGAATATGCTCTATACCACGATTTGATATCTGATATTAATGGAATCTTTTTTAAAATCTCATACCATCTCATTATAGGTATGCAATCATTTAGGTATTTAAAATCGCTTCTATACCCTTTATAAACATCATCAGCAAACTCTTCTAAGATGAATGGTTTACCATACTCTTCGAAGTAAGCCCACTCATAATCGATTCCTTTTGATTGAATATAGCGATTACCAAAAACTAATGTGTTTTCGTTTGTAAATAAACTAATTGCGGCAAGTTTACATTGTTTTGCATCAATATGATTGAAGTTTATAATGTAATCGGATTTTTCAGTTCTTAGGTAAACAAACGATATTGATGTATCGTATTCATGTGCTTTGGGTGAACTCCATACGGGCACCATCAAAACCACTTTTGGATTTGATTTGTAAAAAGACAGAAGGGTATCGTTGTGCTCTATTAAGTTCATACGAAAACAAATATACAACTTTTTTTCCGAAATGCAAAATCTCTTATTTATAAAATTGTAATATATTTGGTAAATATAAGGAAATATTTTTAATTTTCAAAGCCGCTAAGTTTATTGCTGCTCTATTGGATTCCTTAATACCAATATCAGATACATTTCCTTCCATATCATACATCCTATCTATTGGACCTCTAATTCTCCATTTAATATCCGCTATTGTCCAAAAAGGTGATTCTAATAATTTTAAATATTCATCCTCATTTATCTCAAATATGTAACTATGTGAATCATTTGATTTTTGACAAAAATATCGCCTAATAAACCCTAATTGATAATCCGTATCCGATGGAGATGGTACTATCGTTTTTGGCGTTTGTACTTTAAATAGATTCAAATTAGTTGCTATTTTAGAATACATATTTTTATGCTTTAGGGGTTATTCTAAATTGAGCTTCTAATGTAGTTCTCCATCCTTCTGGAGTTACACTATGCTTTGTGTTTGTAATCTGAAATACTCCTATTTGGTTGTATATTTCGGGAATTCCATTTATTCTAAAATATTCTCCACAATTAAATCCATTAATTCCATCTATAATCAATGTAATATCGATTGGAGTTAATGTACTTTTAGGGTCATCTTTAGGTGCTGCTATACTAGCTTTTATAATATCCCTATCTGTAAATACTGCCACTTTAATACCATCTTTAAATTTAAACTTTATTGATTTACTATCGATAATAGATGTATAATCTTTAGCTTCATTTGGAGTTTCTGTGTCTGTATCTTCAGGCGCCGTTTGAGTTTTTACAGTCTCTTGATAATTTTTCTCTAATGCTTTTAAATCAATCATATTCAAAGAAAAGAATCCATCGGCATTACTCATCATAGACATATCAAATTGTTGAAATGCCGATGGTGGTAATGGTATTTCTGGCAACTCTTTATCTTCTTTTTTCAAATCTTTTAATGCGTTTGTTAAAAATCTTTGTGCATTAAATACAGTTCTTCCAGCAACTAAATTACTCATTTCAAAATTAAAACTAAAATCTATTACATTCGATTTCATAGTATTAACATTGAATCTATATATTTTTTCATCCTCTAATAACTTTCCATCGCTCGTTGCCGTATAATCCATAACACTTGCAGATACTCCTTCGGATGGGTTTGCTCTAACTAATCTAAATTTACCAAAACTATTTGCGTTTATTGTATCTAAAATAGCACTTAAAAAATCCATTCTACTATATGCAGCTTTCCAAGACTGAACTAATACTTTATAATTTATAAAAATATTTAAAGCATTACCACAACATCCACCATCGGTTGTTTTTGGATTTATTATATCTCCGGCGGCATTTTTTACATCCACTCCTTCATTTACCGAATACCCATTTATACTACAATTTATAGTTTTATCTGATATTTGTATTTTATCTGCTTCTTTTTTATCTTTTATTGGTGCACGAAATGTGACCATTTCTTTGTTAGGAAATATTATATCGGTAGTTGCTGATATTATATTTTTATGTGAACGAATTGGAATGTATTCTTTTTCTAAACCACCTACATTATATTTTGGTATTGAAAAATCAAAATCGCCTTTTACATATCCTTTTTCTGTTAATGAGTAATTCATTAACTTTGTTAATATAAAACGTAATGATACATATCTTTCAAGTGATGCAGTTTCATCTTCTTTTTTATCACTAAGTTTTCCCCAATTAAAAAAATCATTTTTCCAATCAGCTTCACTTGCGGATAAGTTACTTTTTTCTATGTTTAAATCAGCAACCATTTGTGCAATCCATTGGTCAAACTCTTTTACATCGGAGTTTCCAGCTGTTCCGACTTGTGATGAAGTGTTTCCTATATTTACAGGTATAGCTAAAGACATTTGGTTACCTTGCGATATTTCTACCATCACATTATATGTACCATCAGCTTCTATTCCAAAACTATAATCGGTAACCTTTCCAGCTACAAAATCATATGAACCTAATGCTTTTTCAACTTCTTGCTGAAATAGTTTAAATGAAGTATTTGTAAATCTATAATAATCGGAAAATGTGTTTACAAAATTATTGTAATCAGTTTTAGGGAATAATCTATTTGATAACTCTGCTACATTGGAAAGAGTACCTGCTGGCAGTTTATCTCTGTTAAATCTATATGTTTCTAAAGTATTATCTCCAAACTCAACCAATATATTCATACCAGGTCTACAAAAAAACAATTCAAACATTTCAAATTGCTTTAAAGAAAAGCATCTAAGATTGACTCTGGCAATTTTTAATGTATTGTTTGCACCATCTGTATCAATATCAACTGATTCAATTATTGGAGTTGAAATTCGTTTATTACCTTCACCTAATACTTTAATTTTTTTACCTGTAAAATCTACACCAATATATGATTCTTCTTTTTGATATCTAGCCTCTTTATCTAAATCATTTCTTATAATACATCCTAAATATTGGTTTGGGTCTGAAATTTTATCTCTATAAATTTGTTCTAATTTTTCACCTCTACCTTTCGCATCTAAGTCCTTTAATCCACTTACAGGAATAACTTTTGCAGCAGAGGTCATTGTAGCCCACGGTCTTTTTAAAATAGAGTTATAGTTGTTAGGGATTGTTTTTGTATCGGTAACTTCCATCTGATACTCTCTCTCTTTCAATAATTTTACAACCCACTCTTTAACGGGTGCTAAATATGGGAATGGCATAACTTATTTGTTTATTTTTTGTAAATCATTTAATACTCTACTTACATCCATTGGTATTCTTAATTGAATTCCTGCTTCTACATAAAATGTAGCATCGTTTATATTATTTGCTGTCGCAATAATCCACCACTTTGTTTGGTCACCATAGTATTTGTAAGCCAATAAATCCAATCTATCACCTTGCTCTGAAATAATATACATATCGCTATCCGAAGCCCTTACTATCGGATATATTGTAGATTCCAAATATTGTTTTTTGGTTTCTTTAGTTTTTAATATTTCGCTATTTATATATCTTGCCATAATTAAAAAATATTATTCAATTATTGGTGGTGGTATTATATCATCATCCATTACTATCGGTGCCTTTGCAAATGATGCTTCAATATCTTTTTGAAGTTTTTCCTGGTCTCTTTCGGCAAGTCCATCCGATTTCATTGATACTGTATAATATTCTTTCCCATCAAAATCATATCTAAATATTTTTGTGTTTTTAGCACTACCCTCTGCTATTTGGTGATTTTCTATGATAGTCATTCCAAATGATACATTTATAACACTTGGATATAATTCGTTTCCAAATGAAAGAGCTGATTCCATATTCATATTACCAGACCAACTAGTTGTTTCATCTACTGATATTTCCAATTGCGTAATAAATCCAAATATATTTTTATATAATCCAGCGATTGATAATTCTATGAGATTTGGTGTATATGTTAATGCAACATCTTTATCGGCATATTTAATTGTACTTAATTCATTATATGGAAATGTTAACTCTTTTAATGAATTCAAATTACTAATCATATAATACTTTTCCGTTTCATCTAAATAATATAATTTAAAATCAAAACTAAGAGTTCTTTCTACTCCACCATAACGATATGTGTTATATGGAGAGCCAACATATTTAAAAGAATTCCATTCAGGCGTAACGCTTTCAGATAATCCTGTTACAGTAGCTGGAAATACCATAGAATATTGTTTACCATATGGTTTTATTTTAATATATGGTGTTCCTGTTTTTTGAACTTCTTTATCTATTGTATCACGTAATTCCGTATCATTTACGAAATATGGTGTATTTCTTAATTGAGCGTTTATATCATTTGCCGATTTATTCAATCTTTGTTTAGTATCTAATGATGCTCTTGTTATTTCATCGTATTGTGTAAAATATTGAGAATGTTTCTTTTTATTATTATATAAAGTACCAGCTTTGTTTGATTTATCTTCTGGTCCAGTTGGTTTTGCCTGATTTTTTCTTCTTTTGGATGTTACTGCTTTTTGTACGGCTTTTCCAATTGCTTTTTTAGCTGCACCTACTGCTGCTCCTACTACTTTTCCTCCTATTTGATTTAAATTTCCTTTTAATACGCCTGATAAAGCGTTTGGTCCCATTGGAACTTTACTGATAAGATATTCTTTATCTTTCTCTACCGCATATTTTAATGCATTCCAATCACCTGTTGATGATGGTGTAGAATATCTACTAACCGGAGCACTGCTATCACTTTCAAATATTGTATCAGAAGGTCTATTTGCTGAACCTCCCATTAAAGAACCTAAGTTTAATAATGGTGGTTTTTTAATTACATCCTTATCTCCAATATATTTTGCCGATGTTAATGCTAATGTTCTCGCTGGGTCAACAGTACCTTTTAATGAAATACGTGGAGTTTCCGTACCATAGATTAATGGTGGTGTTACTAATTTTTTGTAAAATAAAACTCTTGGTCCTTTTGGGTTGATTTCTGCTTTTACAAAATCCATTATCTTACCGCCCAATCCTTTATTTTCGGCGCCACCATTCCACATAGTGACCTCTCCGTTGGCGCTAGCTTGTTTAAATAAATCTAAGATAGTTGGCATTTGATAGTAATTCTATTTACTATAAATATCCTTTAAGAAAATTTATGTGATTAATTATTTTTTAGGGTCTTGATTTGGAGTATTATCTTTGTATCGTTTCATAGAAGTAGATACATCTTTACCATCTATATATAATTTCATAGTAGAATTTTCACTACCAAAAAATCCTTCTTTTAATAATTTAGCTATGGTATTATTTAATTTAACCATAACTTCGGTATTCGTAGCCATAGTTTTAATATTATCGCTAGTTTCTTTTGAAAGTGCAAAAGAACCACCACCTGATGAAGCTAATACAAATTTACCTCCTTCCGATGCAAAGTCTTCCATATCGCCCCAAGGTACATCTTTTAATTTACCTACATCAATGCTACTCAATTTATCAAATGCATTTGCCAAAGCATCAACCGCTACGGCTGTTGCCATTATTGGATTTGCATATGATGAAATATCTTTTAAATCATCAAACACACTTCCACCAAAAAACGAACCAATCGCACCTAATATACTAGCACCTCCAAAAAGTCCAACCGCTACGGATAATGCAGTTATTGCTCCAGCTACCAATGTTAATTGACCAGCATCTATTGTTGCAAATTTAGCTACACTATCTGCGATACTTGTTATTATAGTTCCAATGGCAGTTCCAATGGATTTTATTACAGTTCCAATTCCGTTAAATATAGATGTTATAATTGGACCGGCAACTTCAAGAGCCTTAACTAATACATTACCAATTACTTCTGCTATCTTTACCATAACCGGTACCAAAGATGCTATAACTGGCTCTAATACTTTCAATGCAATTGTTACTGCTGCTAACCCAACTAATACTTGCGGACTAGCAAATGCTTTTAATCCATTTGCAATTCCTTGTAGTACCCCACCAAAGCCACCACCTGCTGCTCCACCCATCATACCACCTCCTCCTGCTGCGGCTGTTGCAGGTGCTGCAGCTGGTGCTACTGCAGATGCTACGCCACCACCTCCTTTACCAAACATAGACATTATACCACCTCCGCCTCCACCAACTAATTTAGTCATCAATCCACCACCTAAAACTATAGCTAACCCACTAACTATATTTTCTAATAAATTTGTTACAAAGTTTAATTTAGTTGTTTTAGTCATTTGGTCTGCAAATGCTTTACTATTAATCCAAGCATTATTCATTTCACCTGCTAACTTTTCAGCTTCTATTGCTGCCTGATTTTGTTTAGTTTTTAAATCCGCATATTCAGATGAAGCCATATACGAATCAGCAATTTTTTCGGATAGTTTTGCATCCAAAATTGCTGTTTCGGCTGATATAGATGCTTGTTGTTGACTTAGTGTAGCTTCTGCTGCTTGAGTTCTTGACAAGAAATCCTGATTACCACCTTTTGCATTTCCCGCTTGCAATCCACCAACTTGTGCTCCTCCTTTAGTTGCTATTTTTTGTAAAGAGTTTAAATCTAAACCACCCAATGCTTGTGATAGAGCATCTTGTTGGAATATATCCATTTGCGATGGGTCTAAACCTTGCGCTTTTAATGATTCTAAAGCTCCTGCTGTATCCCCACTTGCAAATTTAGCTCTAACTTCCGAAAGGTCTACATTCTTACCAAGCATAGCCGATAACTGCATTTCCTGTTTGATACTATCTTTATAGTTCATAACCATACTCTTACCAGCTTTGGCTATATCTCCAAAACTAACACCTAATGATTGTGCATATGCTACTTGCTTTGCTAAAGCAGGACCTGATTTAATTTGGTATGATAATGCATCTTTAGATGCATCTGCTATTTCTCTCATTAAACCACCCAAACCTATTTTTGCTTGGTCAGCCATAGCTCTTAAACCTTCTGAAAGATTCATAGCGGTTGTTTCTGAAACACCATCCATTCTTTGGAACATTTCATTGATTGATGCTATATTATCAACCGATGCTCCCGTTCTTTCGGCCATAATAGCCATATCGGCTCCTACTTTAGCGGATGGCATTCTACCAGTTGCAGCGGATGCTGCTTCCATACCACTTGCTATTTGGTCTGCACTAATTCCTGCTAATTGTAATTGTGCCGCACCATATCCTACTGAACCAATTTTGTTACCAAATAATGCGGTTTTTGCAGCTCTTTCAAATGCGGCTGCACCACTTTGCATTTGTGCGCTAAATTGAATTGCTGCTTTTTGGCCAGCAAATGCTGCTTCCTGTTGTAATCTAGCAATCTCACCTTCAGAATTAATTCTATTCTCTAACCTCTCTTGTTCTATTTGTTTGGGTATAGATTGTGCATCTACTTGAAGTTTACCAATGTTTGCTTCAGTATCGATTCTGTTTTGTTCACTTTGTTTATACTGCTCCATAGCAGTTTTAATTGGTGCACCAAAGTAATCCATTGCTGCTTTACCCAATGCTGCTCCTAAAGCAAATACAGCAGCTTTAAATGCTAAAGTATCTTTTATATTAGTTTTTAACAAAGTATTTAATTCACCCATAGCAGGTATGCCTGAAAAATTACCAAACACCCTATCCATTGCTTCACTATTTAATTGAGCTTTTTGTATTCCATTTGAGAAATCTTCAGCTTCTTTTCCCATTCCATCCAACACTCCTAATAATTCTTTAGAAGTAATTAAAGTTTTATCAACAAATGATAATTGTGTTTGGAATGCATCATTAGCAGAACTTATAAGAGATAATCTTTCTTTTTCACTTATATTTCCTAATGCCTTTTCTTTATTAGCTTCTGCTATTGAAATTTGTGATTTTTTATAAGCATCTAATGCGGCTATTACTTGCTGTTTTGATTTATTATTTTTTACAGCACCCGTTGCTAATTCTTTTGTAATTGCTTTAGATATATCCTGTGTAGCTTCAAATTTATCCCTTGTTATTTCTGCAAGTTTGGTATTATTTTTGAGTGTATTTCCAATGCTAACCATAGCATCATCCATATCCTCAAAATTTTCAGTTTGCTTTTTAATTTCAGCCGTGTTTTGCTTATTAATTTTATTTAATTTATTTAAATAAGCAATTTGGGATTTTATTAATTTTTCTTGTTCTTTATCGCCTTCTATTAGATTATTTTTTAGAGCATTGATTTTTGCTTGAGTTTGCTCAATCTCTTTTAAAAGACGTGCCTGATTTGATAAATCTTTGGCAAATCTTCCACTTTCATCTCTAATAGGTTCTGCCATAATTTAAGTTATTAACCTCTATATTTTTTTATCAACTTATCAGTAGTAGATGTATCCATATTATGTTTTTGCTGAACTCTTTTAGTAGCTTGTAATAAATCAATGAAAGAATCCTCCCATTTTTCTAAAGAGTTCGCAAGTTGAGGGTCAGTTTTAGCTACTTGATTTAAAAACTTATCTTTCGTTTCTCCTCCAGCACCTATTACTGATAATATTTTATCCCATAATTTGGCTTCTATTAATTTAGGCATAATTGTGTTGTTATGTTTATCTATAAATATAAACAATTTATTAATTATCTCCTTCTTACTTTAGAAGAAGATGATTTTGATTTACGTGTGGCTGCATCCATTTGTTCTTTTTCTTCATCTTTAGCCTTAGCAAGCTCTCTATAATAAAATTCTCTAAGTTTGATAGGCATATAGTAAACATCATGCCAATTGAATCCACCATTAGCATAATAAACCATCTGAAAAATCTTCTGATGAAGTGAAACCGAATAATTATTCGGCAGGGTAAAAAAACCCAATCCCAAAGGGGATTCTTAGTGCCTCCGTCTCACCTGTTATTGGGGATGTATAATCGAATTTAAGGTCTAAGTCAGGTGTAATCTTAGCAACTTCTTTTCTCAATGCTTTTGAATCACCGGCTAATAATCTATTTGTTACAAAATTGCTAATATATCCAAAATCTCTATTACCATCAACCTCAACAATCATTCTTCTATATCTTGTAGTAATTTCATTTGATGTTTTTAAAGTTTTTTGAGAAGCTTCAATATCTTTGTTTATAGCCAATTCATCACCATGTGTTAATAATTTAAATTTGATTGGAGTTTTGGAAATAGGTAAAACAAAATCATATTCATTTTTTCTATTTAACAAAGTTTCATCAACTTCTTTAATGTTAATTTTTGATAAATCAATTGTTACCTCAACTTCTTCACTATCGAATGGGTCTGTAATTTTAGCTAAATATTCAGGTCCAAATGCTAAAATCCTCGAAGTAACTAATATAGCATTTTTATCACCAATAACTAAATCATTGACATTTACTCCCGGCTCTACAACAATTGATTCTAATAATTTATCCAACTGAATACCTTTACGGATTAAATTAGCCGATGTAAGAATATCTTCTTCTTTGGCAGTCATTAATTTAATAGTAAGTTCTCCTTTTGATAATGGAGATGATTCAGGATATACCAATCCTTTTGATGGTAAACTGATAATCTCTGTTGGGAATGGAAATGTTTTTTGTGTTGGTTGTGGTGTATTTCCTAAACCTCTTGTAACTTGTTGTTCGATATTTTGTTCCATAATAATAACTAATATTGTTTATATATAAGTATATATAAAATAAATTTTTGTCAAATAAAAAAGGGTAGAAAATCTACCCTCTTTTAAAAAATCACTATTTTAAAGTTTAAACAATTCAAAAATTAGTACTCAAGAATTGCGTAATCATAGCTTAAAGTTAATTCTATCGATAATGGGTCATTTGAAGCCCAATCTAATTCACCAAAGTTTGCTGAAGAAATAAATGCACCTTTTAAAGTCCATTGCTCTACTTTGTCACCAACAGGTCCTAATAAAAAGAATGTAATATCTTTCTTATAGAATGCAGCGTATCCATCTCTACCGGTTAAGGATTCATGTGATTGTCTAACCCACTCCATAACTTGCTGTGCACCTGATGGTACAATTGGGTCATAAAGAGTGATAGTTACATCATCCCAAGTTGATTTACCCTTAATTTTTCTTTTTACGTTGATATGGTCTA
>JACCDP010863803.1_pt1 | contig 11834 bp, 16 predicted proteins | sample 7445841 | NCBI WGS metagenome assembly JACCDP01 (sample SAMN15323441, study PRJNA562643) | freshwater metagenome | isolation source: river surface water | place: USA:Blue River Watershed | collected 2017-08-17
GCACCGATGGCAGAGCGGCCCAATGCAACTGTCTGCAAAACAGTAAAACCGCAGGTTCAAATCCTGCTCGGTGCTCCATACAATGGCTCTCTAGTGTTTAACGGCAGCACGACAGTCTCCAAAACTGCTAGTGGGGGTTCGAATCCCTCGGGGGTCGCCATATATTTTGCCCTTTTCGTATAATGGTATTACGCCTGTTTTGTAATCAGGATACGGCAGTTCGATTCTGTCATGGGGCACCATTTTTATACACCGTTGGACTTCTGGGTAGGTCCTTGGCCCTTCAAGCCAAAGAGACGGGTTCGATTCCCGTACGGTGTACCAATTTTATCTGCGTGTAATGTCAATCTGGTAGACGGCCTGGTTTGGAGCCAGGAGGCTGTAGGTTCAAATCCTACTACGCAGACCAATTCTCTATTCCGCGAAATCCAAGCAAGGTGCAGGGACCTGACTGTTAATCAGTGGTTAGGTGAGTTCGATCCTCACACGCGGAGCCAAATTTGGGGGCAGTAGTGGGCTACGGTCTTCCCTTGCAAGGAAGATGTCTAGAAGGATTCGATTTCCTCGGCCTCCACCAAGTTTAAGGATGTTAACAGCAAAAATTTATACATTAGACTTTTAATCTAAACCGTAAAAATACATCCTGTTTATTCAATGGTGTTGCTAGTGTAATGGTTGCACGGCTGTCTGTGAAACAGTAAGGCAGGGTTCGATTCCCGGCTTCACCCCAACAGTTCCTTAGCTCAGTTGGTAGAGCAACACCTCGACACGGTGAAGGTCACAAGTTCAACTCTTGTAGGAACTACCAGTTTAGGGATACTCACAGCAAATCTATCCAAACGATAGGTAGTTGGTTCGATTCCAACAGTTGGCTTCATGCCAGTTTAGCTCATTAGGTAGAGCATTCGTCAAACGATAGTATCCCGTTTTATTTCTGTTGGTCTATGGTGTAATGGTAACACAACGGGCTTTGAACTCGTCGTCCTTGGTTCGATTCCAAGTAGGCCTGCCAAGAACAGACCCCCGCTTTCTTAGGTTGTGCGGTGAACAATCTAAGACAAATTTTACCGCCATAACTCAGTGGACTAGAGTACTACGCTACGAACGTGGGAGTCGGAGGTTCGAATCCTTCTGGCGGTGCCAATTAATGGGGCCTTAGTGTAATGGTAGCACGTTATAAGAAGGCTATCCTGACAAGGATACAAACAGCAAACTTTTCTACATTTCCATTGAAAGGAAAAGGTCTGGGTTCGAATCCCAGGGGCTCCACCAAAAATGCTCTTGTAGTACAAAGGCAGTACACTACTTTGGTAAAGTAGAGACGCTGGATCGTTACCAGCCTGGAGCACCAAGCTCTTGTGGCGCAATTGGTAGACGCACAGCGTTGAGGTCGCTGACAGTGTGAGTTCGAATCTCACCAAGAGTACCAAACAATAGCCTCTGCTGATGGAGCAGTGCCAGGTCTTCTAAACCAGGTTATGGGAGTTCGAATCTCTCCAGAGGCGCCAAATGTTTTATGCCCCTGTGGCCAAATTGGTAAAGGCAGCTCTCTCAAAAGGAGTGTTAGTAAGTCTCGGTTCGAATCCGAGCAGGGGTACCAAATTAAGGAAGCGTGGCAGAGTCTGGTTTATTGCACCGGTCTTGAAAACCGACGATCGGAAACGGTCCGTGAGTTCGAATCTCACCGCTTCCACCAATATCCTCTTGTAGCTCAATGGCTAGAGCAATCGGCTGATAACCGGTAGACACAAGTTCGATTCTTGTCGAGAGGACCAACTATAAGGAGAACTGAGATGGGGCGGTTGCAGTTTTACTCATGCTGGTAGTGTTGATATATTTTATTGACAAAAATTTGAAATGATTCTATAATTTGTTTTTTAAGGAGAACGACATGAAACGTGCTAAACGTTAGTGTCACTCTAGATCTCCCGTATGGTCTAGGGTTGGCACGTAAAATCAATTTAATACGTACAACCCTGTGTAGCGTTAATGGTAGCGCACTTGACTCTTAATCAATGAGGTGTGAGTTCGAATCTCACTGCAGGGACCATATGGGGGTATAACTTAATGGTAAAGTAGTAGGCTTTTAACCTATTAATCAGAGTTCGATTCTCTGTGCCCCTACCATAAAGAATGACAATTTGATGTTAGTAAGTGAAAGTCACTTTTGTTAGTAGCTGGCCAGCCAACGCAAAAGTAAACAGAGGGGGGCGCGATACCCTGGCAAAAAATACGTAACTCTGGGCAAGTAACTGTAATGACGTACCGAGTCCCGGCCGGCTTAATTACACGGGTGAATGATTCCTATAACGATGGGGGAATATTCAAGTTGTCATCCTTTATGGTAACGTAGCATAGTGGCTAATGCACCACCTTCATACGGTGTTTATCGTGAGTTCGAGTCTCACCGTTACTACCAGATTTCTGAGATAGACGTGGGGTTTGAGTCCCGCAAGCCTAGCACAGTTTTGGTCGGCTGTGTGACACCGCAGACGGCTATGACGGTAGTCTAAACTTGCCCTATCGAGACAATCCAGCGAGTCTTCTCAGGAGGATAGTTGGGCTCTCAGAAAACCTATAATTTGCCGCTTTAGCTGATGTGGTCATAGCAACGGTTTGAAGCACCGAGGAATGAGGTTCGATCCCTCAAGGCGGCACCAAAAAACATTGACAGTATATGTAGACGAACATATAATACACACAAGTTAGAGATATGCGGCTGTGGTGAAATTGGTAGACACAAGAGACTTAAAATCTCTCGCCGAAAGGCGTGCCGGTTCGAGTCCGGCCAGCCGCACCAATGTTATGAAAATTACTAAAGATCAATTTCGTTTTGAATGGTTCTCTGGAACAGGCAAAGGGGGACAACATCGCAACAAGCATCAAAATTGTTGTCGTTGTATCCATGAGCCCACAGGGATAACAGCTAACGGAACAAATAGTCGTAGTCGTGAAGATAATCGACAAGCAGCCTACATAACTTGTTTAAGTAGGGTGCAGGCACATTTTCATCGTGACAAAGAGCGTAATCTCGCAGGTACTGAAAGAATTAGAACTTACCACGAACCAGATAATCGTGTAGTTGATCATGCCAGTAATTTTGTTGATAGTTATATCAATGTTGTAATAAAAGGCAACATGGAAGAAGTTATTGAAGCACGATCAAAGGCAGTTAGGTAATTAGTTAGTAACAGCAGTAAAGGACTAAGGTTCAATAAACAACCGAAAGGGCCAAGTGTTTGCCGGAAGTGAACATAAGGTGGGGTTATAAATTTCTTGTTTTGTGTCAACAGTCCCTGACAGTACAGTGATAAAGGTGAGATGCTAATGAACTCCACGTTAGGCGAGACAAATAGAGTAAGTGCTGTAACACTTAGGTCGCCTCGGGTATCGTCCCAAACCAAAACTCTGTGGTCCTTTACTGATGTTACTCGCTGTAGTTCAATGGACAGAACGGTTCTCTCCTAAAGAACAAATCCAGGTTCGATTCCTGGTGGCGAGGCCATCGGGCTTTGGTGAAATGGATTATCATGTCAGTCTTCGAAACTGATGTTAGGGGTTCGAATCCTCTAAGCCCGGCCAATTTAAATAGGTGATAAATGGAATTAGTTATTTTATTTTTGTTGCAGATCAAACACTGGTATGTAGACTTTGTGTTACAAGATGATGATCAGGTAAAATACAAAGGTGTATACGGTAACTTTACAGGAATAACACATAGTCTAGATCACGTAGTTGGAAATTTATGCGTGTTGTTACTGGCATCAATTTTCTTTACTATATCACCTATGTTAATAGTAGCACTAAGTATTATCGATGGTGTGTTACACTATCATATCGATTGGGCTAAGATGAATTTAGGTTGTAGAGATATAACTAATAAAAAGTTTTGGAATCATTTGGGATTAGATCAAATGGCTCATCAAATGTGTTATCTGTTAATGGTGTTTTTTATTGCTTGACAAAGGCAAAGACCTTACATATAATACACACTGTTCTTTAAAAATTTAATAGATAATTTGCTCGGTTCGTCTATCGGTCTAGGACACCGCCCTTTCACGGCGGGAAGAGGGGTTCGATTCCCCTACCGAGTACCATTTAGTGTATCGTTTTGGAAAAACTCTGTGTACACCAGGGTAATGCACAGTCAATGGGTCCTCCGTCCTGCAGGCGCGGCCTACACTGTTTTCATAAATGAAAATCCCGGGACGCCGGACTCAATAAGTTTATGATATGAAAAGCAAACGGCAATAGGGCTATTGTTGTCCATAACGAAACGATACACTAAATGGAAAGTTTATGCCCCGATGGTGGAATTGGTAGACACGCTGGTCTTAGAAGCCAGTGCTTCGGCGTGCGAGTTCGAGTCTCGCTTGGGGCACCATATTATGCGGGATTAGTTTATTGGTAAAACAGAACCTTGCCAAGGTCCAGTGACCAGTTCGATTCTGGTATCCCGCTCCATAGACTATATAATTTAAAAATTAAGGAAGGTTGGCTGAGAGGCTGAAGGCAGCGGTTTGCTAAACCGTCGATCGTTTTAAAAGCGGTCCAAGGGTTCGAATCCCTTACCTTCCACCAAGTTTATAAAAGGAACTATATGTTAAAACCCACAGCAAGTTATAGAATGAGTAAAGCAACAAAAACAAGTCTAGCATTGAGCAAGTTCAAAGATGAACACCAAAAAGGTGCTTGGAAGCGTTCAATGGTTCAAGCAGAACTTGCCGCACAGATCAAACCAAAAGCCGACAAGAGTCGTAGAAAAGACACAGCGGAATAATTTATTCCAGAGTAGCACAGCGGCAGTGCAGTTGACTGTTAATCAATTGGTCGGTGGTTCGATCCCACCCTCTGGAGCCAGAACCTCGGAGTCCCATCTTCGTTATTAATGGGGGTAATTGACTTCACCAAAACGTCAGGGTGCATACGATCAATGACCTCACGTCCCGCTTACATGGGAGCCGTGAAACATCGTAAGTGGGTACTACACCTTGCTAAAAGTAAATGTAGTGGACAGAGTAACTGCTCAGTTTAGGGCTAGTGAGGACTAGTAGCTAGACACTTTATAAATGCTCTTTGAAGTTTAACTACACTGGAGAACACGAGTTAGGTGCTAAGTCGACTACCCACCGAAAGTGCCAGGAAGATACGGAGTTAGACAGTTTGGTTCGATTCCAACAGAGAGCACCTATAAAGTTCAATCGCGGGATAGAGTAACGGTAATTCAGGAGTCTCATAAGCTCCAGATCTTGGTTCGATTCCAGGTCCCGCAACCAATTACAATGAGGAAAATGATATGGGTGAAAAAGGTGATCCAATGAAAACTAAGACTGGTAAACCACGTCTTGGTCCACTTAACTTAACGCAGTTAAAAGACATGTTGGAAAAAACTAGTCGTGCCAAAGACAAGAGTAAAATCCTAAACCGTATTAAAGTATTAGAATTAAGAAATAAGTAAGAATGCGCTGGTTTAGCTCAGGGGTAGAGCAACTGCCTTGTAAGCAGTAGGTCGTCAGTTCAAATCCGACAACCAGCACCAAACATTCCGGGTGTAGCTTAGTCTGGCTTAAAGCGCCTGCTTTGGGAGCAGGAGATCGTGAGTTCGAATCCCACTTCCCGGACCAAATTTTTATGGGGGTATAGCTCAGCTGGGAGAGCAGTAGCTTTGCAAGCTAAAGGTCATCGGTTCGATCCCGTTTACCTCCACCAAACATTTATGAAAAGAACTTGGGTTGATGTTAAAGAAAGACCGTGTGACGGGTGCACCAAATGCTGTGAAGGGTATTTGGTAACAACTATCTTAGGTGTTGCACTTAACCCAGGGCATCCTTGTAAATTCATTAAAAAAAATGTCGGCTGTAGTGTACACTTGGCCAGACCATTTGATCCTTGTAAGATGTTCCAATGTCATTGGAAAGAGAATACAAAAATACCAGAATGGTTGAAACCTGACAAAGTAAATGCTATACTATTGCTAAGGTCTTTAGAAGAATTTAATTATATAAGAATAGTTAAAGCAGGTCTAAAACAAGATCCCAAAATTTATCTATGGGCCGAAGAACAAAGTAAAAATGGAAGAAACATTATAGCATATGATGATCTTGGTAAATTATTAGTATATTCCCAAGATGAGAAATTTATTGAATTAGCGAGAAAAAAATTATAATGCGGGTAGACAGGACAAGGGGCGTCCAGCAGCCTTCCAAGCTGAAGATCGCGGAGTTCGACTCTCCCTACCCGCTCCATACAACAAAGGAAACTTATGTCTAAACTAGGAAGCCGAGGTCCGGACATTGACACTGAAAAATGTGTTGATGCTGTAGGAGGTAATAGATTCAATTTAGTTCTAATAGCCGCAAATCGTGCTAGAGAATTAAAACATAGAGACAGAGAAAGTCCTGTATACAAACCTGCCTGTGTCAGCGCCATGTTAGAAATACAAGATGGCAAAGTTGATGCAAGAAGGTATTTGATGAAAGTCAAATAACTATGAATACTGTAAAAGAAACTCATACTAGAACACTAGCTAAAACTATAGCCTATAGAATCTGTGTAATATTAGTAATGTTTTTTCTTACTTTAGCATTCGGTGGAACTATAGGTCAGGCGTTGAGTTTTGGTGTAGTTGCACTAGTGATCGGTAGTGCAGTATATTATCTATACGAGAGAATATGGTTAATAACTGGCTGGAAAAGAAATGAAGGTTATGATAGCAAATGGAGAAGCCTTGTTAAAGCCGTATTGTATAGATTAGTAATAATTGTTGTTGTGATGATAGCTGCCAGATTTATTTTAACTGACAGCAATACTGTCGCAGCTGGGTTGGCGATTGCGCAATCAGTAACAAATATTATCCTTTATTATTTGATTGAGAGAATTTTTAATTCTCTCGAATGGGGTAAATTAAAGAAGCGAGATTAGCTCAGTGGTAGAGCAGGGCCCTTACAAGGCCAAGGTCGGGAGTTCAACCCTCTCATCTCGCACCAGGTTTACCAAAATAAATTGACACACACTGGGAAAGACAATACAATAGAACTATTGTAAGATTTTAGGTTAGGTACAGCAAACTCCATTACATGGAACAGTGGACATCAAACTCCACGCCCTGAGTTAGTTTTCTCAGGTCATAATCAAAAAGGCAAAAACTAACCTGTTAGATTTCTTAGGATAGATACAGCAACTATAACAATACTTGAAGCCACTTAATGCGGTAGACGGTGACCCGGAAGGTTAGGAACGCTGGAGAGGAAACTCTATGAAGGTGCCCTATCTAGTAGCAATACTAGACGCTAATGGAACTGACGACGTTGGAAAGACAACTGATGCTTCTATAGCAGAGATCATATAGATAGGCTCTTGGGACTTGAACCGATATACTGGGGATAGGGGAGAGCAGAAAATAATTACTGTCCCGTCTATCCTGTTTAGTATTATCGAATGCTAACAGCAACTTCAAACTTTACTGCAAATAAAGAAAAACGCATTCAGAAAGGAAACATCATGAACACATTCGTTCAAGCAATCCAAAACCAAGAAGCCCGTACTGCCAATGGCATGAAGGCTCGCAAGTCAACTGCTAAGGCAACTGTTGACCTGTTCTACAACATCGGTGCAAGCCGTGGTAAGAACATCGTTCCAGAATTTACAGCCGCTTTTGTGGAAAATTCTGACCTAGCTCTGCGTATCGCACAATGGGCTCGTGATGTTCGCGGTGGTGCCGGTGAACGTCAACTTTTCCGTGACATTCTTGTTCACTTGGAAAAGAAGGAACCAGATGCCGCATTGGCTCTGTTGAAGAAGATTCCCGAAGTAGGACGTTGGGACGACATCTTTGTCTTTACAACTCCTGTACTAAAGTCAGCCGCATACACCATGCTTGGTGATGCACTTCGTGAGAAGAATGGCCTTGCCGCTAAGTGGACACCACGTAAGGGTAAGGTAGCGGCTGAAATCCGAGCATTCTTCGGAATGACTCCAAAGCAATACCGTAAGAGTCTTGTGGCTCTTACTAAGGTCGTTGAAACACAGATGTGTGCTAACGACTGGGATAACATCAACTTCTCACATGTTCCTTCTGTGGCTGCTCGCAACTACAAGAAGGCATTCAACCGTCACACTCCTGCATTCGCAGAGTATGTGGCTAAGTTGGTCAGTGGTGATAAGACTGTAAAGGTTAACGCCGATGCGATCTACCCACATGACGTGTTGAAGGGTATTGCTCATGCCTACAAGAACTTTGACAAGACCGAAAAGGATCATGTCAAGGCACAGTGGGACGCTCTGCCAAACTACGTTGGAGATGCCAGCATCCTTCCAATCGTCGACGTAAGCGGGTCTATGACCTGTGCAGTCGGTGGCGCTGGTGCAACTCGTTGCATCGACGTTGCAGTTGGTCTAGGTTTGTACCTAGCAGACAAGAACAAGGGCGTGTTCAAGGACACATTCTTGACCTTCTCTGACAAGCCTGAACTTGTTACTCTAAAGGGTGACATCCTTCAGAAGCTTGACCAAATGGTCAAGAGCGACTGGGAAATGAGTACTAATTTGCATGCGGCTATGAACAAGATTCTTAGCGTTGCAGTCAAGGGTAACGTCCCAGCCAGCGACATGCCAAAGATGTTGCTGATCTTGTCAGACATGCAGTTCAACCAATGCGCTCGTTTCGACGACAGCGCAATGGAAATGATCGAACGCAAGTTTGCGGATGCAGGTTACACTGTTCCACAAGTTGTGTTCTGGAACCTAAACAGTAGCGGAAACGTTCCTGTTAAGGCTGACAAGAGCGGTGCCGCTCTAGTGAGTGGGTTCAGCCCAAGCATCATGAAGGCACTGTTGAGTGCTGATCTCGATCAGTTCACTCCAGAAGGTATCATGCTTAAGACTGTAATGGTCCCACGCTATGACCTGTAAACGTTGTATTAATACAACAGTTTGAATAGGGCCTTAGGGCCCTATTTTTTTAACTTGACATAACCAAAAATTGAGCTTATACTATACATACAGTAAGTAGAAAGGAGCGCAAAATGCCTAGAATCCAAAAACCAAATGTTGTAGCGTTCAAAGTTGAGCTAACTGAATATGAACGTGGTTGGGGTCAAAAGCATTGGGATACTTGGTACTTTGATAACGAGGCCGAAGCCCGTCAAGCCGCTATCGAGTATAATCAAAAGCACAACAATCTAAAAGAAGCACCAGATTGGTATGTACGTGCAGACTATGTTGGAGAAGTTAGTTAAGGAGCAAAGAATATGGCAAATGTTAAGAAGGGAACACTAACCCGTCCTCCACAATGGTGGAAACATTTAAAAGATTGGAAACGTGTGTTTTGGAAAGCAGAACGTCAGGCACACAGAAAAGAAATAGGAAAAGATGTATAAAGTAATATGGAAAGATGAATTAGGTAAAGAGTTCATAAGAGATTTTGATAACCTTGGCCCAGCTATGGATTGGGCCAAGACATTGTCATATTTTGTAACTATAAAAGGTGACAAATATGAAATGGTTGGAAAGTTTGGTGTAGATAGTGTTAATGAAGAAGGTGTGCTACCAGATGGCACTCCTTATAGTTGGTATAAAAGGAGAAAGCCATGAATCCATGGATCCAAAATGTAGCACTTGCAGATATTCCCAAAGGTCACCATGTGGCTGTAGGAGAGAATAGTATGCTGATTCAAATTGTGGATCCTGCGATGGAATTTCCTACTCCACGACACAAGTTTAAAGAAGTTCACCAATTTGAATTTCTTGATCTTGAGCAGGATGACAAGTGGGGTGAGGAATTTAAAGTCACTGATGCTCAGGCCGCAGAACTTGTTCGCTTGCTACAACATGCTCTTGAAAATAGAATGGATGTAGTAGTTCATTGTGTAGCAGGTGTTTGCAGGTCGGGTGCGGTCTGTGAGGTTGGTGTTATGATGGGCTTCCGTGATACAGAAGCATATCGTAGCCCTAACTTAATGGTCAAGCACAAGATGATGAAGGTCTTAGGTTGGACCTACGATGAAAACGAACCGCACACTATCAATGGTGTGCCGTTCGAATACGATGAACTAGGTAACAAAAAGATTTGGGTACCGCCTCAAAGACAGGGAGATATCTAATGTATATCACTAAAGAAGAAGTTGAAAAGATTTTGGCAGTTATGAACGAATTTGAAGATGCTAGGAGTTATCGTCTAGAAGCAGATAACTCAAGCGGCATTGGTAGTATTTTATCTTTAACTATGGACATGGATATCAACCATAGACCTGTTACAGTTAAAGTAGATATTTCAGGTGTGGAGAGTTGGTAATGCCTAAATGCTATCAACTGATCGGTGTGCCGGGTGCGGGTAAAAGCACTTGGTATAGTAATCAAGATTGGATGAAGGATATGGTATATGTTTCTACAGACAAGTTTGTAGAAGAACATGCAAAGTCAGTTGGCAAAACATATTCAGAAGTCTTTAATGATTTCATGCCTACTGCTGTAGACCTAATGGTGGAAGAGGTGATAAAAGCCCGTGAAGCAGGTAAGGATATTATTTGGGATCAGACTAGTACTACATTTGCAAGCCGTACTCGCAAGTTTAATATGTTACCCGATTACTATCACATTGCTGTAGTGTTTAAAACGCCAGAACACAAAGAACTTATGCGTCGATTGAAAAGTCGTCCTGGCAAAGTGATCCCAAAACGGGTTATTCACCAAATGACTACACATTGGGAAGATCCATCTGAAGAAGAAGGTTTTAAAGAAATTTGGTATACTTAAAGAAAGGAGGGCAAGATGCCTAGTGTATTTTTAGTCAGCGACACGCACTTTGGTCACACAGGTGTTTGCCGCTTCACACGTAACGATGGTGTTACAAAGTTGCGCCCGTGGGACGATCCTGCGGAGATGGACGAGGCCATGATCAAGGCTTGGAACGAACGTGTCAAACCAACTGACAAGGTCTATCACTTAGGTGACGTTGTTATCAACCGTAAGGCTATGTCAACATTGGCTCGTTTGAACGGTGACAAGGTATTGATCCGTGGTAATCACGATATTTTTAGAGATGACGAATACCGTCAATACTTTAGAGAGTTGAGGGCATATCACGTGATGAACGGTATGATCTTGTCGCACATTCCTGTGCATCCGGAAAGTTTAGGCCGTTTTGGTGTAAACATACACGGACACTTACACGCCAATCGTGTTAAGAAAATGCGTGGTGTTGATGTGCGTACAGGTGAGATATTGTACACCGAAGAAAACGATGTTCGTTACCACTGTGTCTGCGTTGAACAAACGCCAGACTTTGCACCGATCTTGTTTGAAGACGTTATCAAGCGTATCGAGGCAGAAGGTGGAATGGTCGGATTCAAAAACGGAAACGGCCCTACAGTGGACTAAAATGCAGCCATTTTGGCTGCATTTTTTTTGACAAAAAATACTAGTGAACGTATAATTACAATACAGACGTGAGTGGAATTGGTAGACCTCCTCCAAAGCCCCTCGGGGCCGAGGAGGGACGGGCGGGTGACATTGTCATGCTTTATAGGTTCGAATCCTATCGTCTGTACCATTTATTAACTTTAGGCTTAGAGAGGCAACGATGAAAAAGGCATTAGTAGCACTTTTAATCATTCCATTTACTGCTTATGCACAACAATGGGATTTCGACAACAGCGGCAGTCGCATTTTTGACATGCGTAAAAACGAACAAAAGAAAATTACTATTACCATTGAAAGTGTTGATCCAAAAGACATGCAACAGGCCTGTGATAAGAAAAGCCGACAACTGGGTAACGGTGGATTCAAAACTCCTATGCTAGCCTGTAGTTTTTGGGAAGGCAAAAATTGCCATATCA
>JACCDP011171322.1_pt1 | contig 11833 bp, 11 predicted proteins | sample 7445841 | NCBI WGS metagenome assembly JACCDP01 (sample SAMN15323441, study PRJNA562643) | freshwater metagenome | isolation source: river surface water | place: USA:Blue River Watershed | collected 2017-08-17
AGTCATCACCACCGATACCCTTAAGCCTTGTAAGTAATACTGGAGGATTCGCATAGCGGCCGAGTGCGCACGCTTGGAAAGCGTGTGTAGGGCAACCTACCGAGGGTTCAAATCCCTCATCCTCCGCTTAAACGAATCATATCGACAATTTATATCGCACCAACTTAAATTATCTGTCTAAATCCAGCATACCAGAATTGGCTTAAATAAATTTATATCCTGGTAAAAATGCATTTGCTATATTAAAAAATTCAACAAAATTTAGTCCTGATCTTCCTTAAATATAACTTACAATTTCTGAAAAGAGTTAATTGTTAATAAGCAAATATAAAAACCATGTCAACTGTAAAGCGAAAGCCGGTTACAAAATTTTCTAAGAACATAAAATCGAAACAATCTGTGGGAGGCTAGGTAATTTTCCTACGATTCGAAATGAATCAATATAACAATGCTCTGTTAGGATTATTGTAATATGAATTTGATATGATAATCACATGAGAATTGCATTGATAAGTCCTTTTGCTGGTATTGAGCAACATGTTTTTAGAGAATCAATCATATTAAAAAGCTTTAAAGAACATGGACATCAAATCTACTATATTTCTTGCGATAAAGCATTTGAACAATTCTGTATGACTCAACGAGTTCATGGCTTAAATTTTAACTCTTCGATCTCTGATAAAAAAAGGATTTGTACTCTTTGTGTAAAAAATCGTAATTTTATAAATGACTTATTAGAATTAAACGGCAGCCATAAAATATCTACAGAAAGCAACTCTGTTTATTTAGAGCAACAAAATAATTTTGATGCTGTTGACAATATAAATTGGGTTGATTTTAAAGTTAACGGATTTGACTTGGGTAGAATGGCTTTTTATGAATTTGCTCTGGAGCACAAAATAAATCAATTAAGATTTCCTGAGTCACTCCTTCCTCAGTATAAAAGTCATCTAGCTAATACAATTATTGCCTATCAAAGTGCTAAGGAGATTTTGAGTGAAATAAAACCTGATGCATTACTTATGTATAATTCACGTTATTCAGTTAACAATATATTTGCAAAAGTTGCGGAAAGTGAAGGTGTCAACTATTACACTCTAAACGCTTCTGGTCATTGGGACGAATACTATGAGCGATTCACAATGTTTTGTTCAGAGGATGAGTCATTTGCTTTATCTAAATCTTCTGAATGGGAGTTTTTCAAAGGCATAAAATTAAGTGAAAATGAAATCCTTGATGTTTTCAAATATTTGTCCTCAGTTATGTTTCAGAACAATAATTGGGTTTATTCAGAGAGTTTCAAGTCAAAAGATCCAGTAAATTTGCGTAACGTGTTTGGGATAGAAAAATCACAAAAAGTTGTGCTTGTTACCTTATCTAGTGAAGATGAATTAATCGCATTGGAGGAGTCTCGTATTTTAAGTTTCAAGGTAAATTATAACGCTAATCTAACTTTTAAGAATTTGGAAGAATGGTTGACCAGTATTTTTGAAATAGCAACTAAAGATGCTTCAAACTTTTTCATTATAAGGCCTCACCCAAGAGATTTCCCGGGAAGAGTAGCTGGCAACATAAAATCTGATCAAGCAAAATTTCTTGATAACTTTTTATCGAAAATAAAGCTCCCAAAGAATTGCTACATCAATTATCCCGCGGAGTTGATTTCTATTTATGATATTATGCAAATTACAGATTTGTTGTTAAATCAGTCATCTTCAGTTGGAGCTGACTTTGCATCTTTTGGAATTCCAGTACTGCACAATAATCCAGAAATTTTGTTTGCTTATCCAAATGAGTTGGGTTATAATTTGAATTCAACTCTTAATTACGAAGACTTAATACAACATTTACTAAATAATAATTTAGATTCTGAACGACAAATTCTGGCGTTTCGTTGGATATATTTTAGATTTTTTAGATGTCCGTTTCCTGTTGAGAATTCAAGTAAAACTATTATTAATCGTCTTAAATTTTATTGCCTGATTAATTTTAATTTGTTTTCATATGTTCTTAAAAAGTTTCTAATATTATATGAGTATGTTGGCCGAAATTCAAGAACTTCTGCTAATTTTCATTTTGTTAAATGTGTGGAATTAGCGCTGAAAGGAACCCATGAGTTAGCTCAATTAGACTACACTTTGGATCGTGCTGAACAAGATTCTATGAATTCTGAGCGTTTAATTCCGACTTTATTTACAGAATTCATCAATGGAAGACTACCCAAATGAAAGTGAGGTTTTGAATGAGTGATGTATGCTCAATTGAGATTTCACGCTCAATTTCTGAAGCCTTTAACTTGATAAATCAAAATAAAGGTAAGAATATATTTGTATTAGATAATGGTAAATTCTGCGGAACTGTTTCTGACGGAGATTTGAGACGTGCAATTCTTAAAGGTTTTTCTCTCGAGTCAGAAGTAAGGACTGCAACTAACTTCAATGCGGTTTGGGTGAGTTTGGATGATTCAAACACCGATGTTAATAAAATATTTTTAGATGAACATGATTTACTACCAGTGCTAGATCGCTCTCACAAAATAATAAGAGTTATAAAGAAAGGTGATAGGCTTAAAATCCCTTTGGCTGAGCCAAATCTTTCAAATAGAGAAACAGAATTAGTGCTAGACACTTTATTTTCTACAATGATTTCTTCTCGAGGGTCTTACGTGGGAAAGTTTGAAAGTTTGTTTGCGCATTACATAGACATAGATCCTAGAAGAGTAGTCTCTGTTTCAAATGGCACACTAGCAATATATTTAGCATTAATCGCGCTTGGTATAACTGAAGGCGATGAGGTAATCGTTCCTGATCTGACTTTTGGGGCAACTGCTAATGCAGTTATTCAAGCTGGTGCAACGCCAATTCTCGTAGATGTCGAAGATACAACTTGGAATCTCGATTTAAATTTGTTAAGAGAGGCAATTACCCCTAGAACAAAGGCCATTATCCCAGTTCATTTGTATGGAAACCCAATAGAATTAAATGAATTAATTAAATTTGCAAACGATCATGATTTACTTGTAGTTGAAGACGCTGCAGAGGCCATAGGAACTCATTTTCAAAATGTTCATGTAGGAATCAATTCGAACGCAAGTACTTTTTCATTTTTTGGTAATAAAACTATTACAACTGGAGAAGGGGGTATGGTTGTATTTAAGGATCTAGCTCATGCAAATAAGGCACGTGAAATTAAAAACCATGGAATGGATATGAATGTGAGATATTTTCACAATGACTGGGGCACCAATCTTCGCCTAACAAACATTCAAGCAGCTATTGGTTGCGCTCAGATGGAGAGAGTTAACCAATTTATGGAACAAAAAAATAGAAACAACGATGTTTACCGACTACATCTTGATTCTTACGGAGTTGTCTTTGCCGATGTTGTCAGTTCAGGAGTGAATTCTTTCTGGCTCACAAGTTGTTTACTTCCAAAGTCCATTGATGTTACAAAGTGTTTAGACTATCTTTCAAAAAATGGAATTGAAGCTCGAAGTTTTTTTTATCCCCTACATATACAACCAGCCTTCAAACATTATACTTACGTGAAAAAGAATTCATCCATTTCTCAGAAATTATTTAAAAGAGGTATCAGTTTACCTTCAGGCACAACCCTTACCCCTGCTGATCTACTATTTGTTAGTCAAACACTTATAAATTATTTGGAAATGGCAAAGTGAATTCAAAAAATTTTTTTTATGATTACAGTAATCAAAATGTTCTTGTTATTGCTGAAATTGGCGTAAACCATGACGGATCAATTGAGAAAGCAATAGAATTAGTTGATCAAGCCAAACTTTGTGGTGCGGATGCTGTGAAATTTCAATTGTTCTCTGCTGAAAAACTTGCACACCTTTTTACTCCAAAAGTGAAATATCAGAAAACCACAGACCAACATGAGAATCATTTTTCAATGCTAAAGAATTTAGAGTTTTCTAGGAATCAGCATAAAATAATTCAAGATTATTGTAATAAAAATGATATTTTGTTTTCAACTACCGCGTATGACGTAGGTGATATAGATTTCTTAGTAAGTTTAGAGGTTCCGTTTATTAAAATTGCTTCAGCAGATATAGTAGATATGCCACTAATAAGTAAGGCATCACAAGCAAAAATCCCACTGATCATATCCACGGGAATGGCTACGGAGATTGAAATCGATAAGACTGTGAAAGTATTAGAATTTAACAAATCAGATTTTTGCTTACTGCATTGCACATCAGAGTACCCAACAATTGAAAGTCATGTATTTATGAATAGAATTGATCATGTTAAGCGCGTATCTAATGGAAATTTTGGCTACTCAGATCATACAATCACGCACATAGCTTCACTTTTAGCAATAGCAAGGGGAGCTCGGGTGATAGAAAAACACTTTACATTAGATAAGAGCACACCAGGACCGGATCATGCTGCATCAGCTGATGTCGTTGAGTTTAAAGAGTTTGTTCATGTAATTCGATCTGCTGAAAAAATGTTTGGTGACGGAAAATTTTATCGAACTATTGATGAGGAAGATATGGCGAGAACTTCTAGAAAAAGCCTTTACTTATCAAAATCTTTGAAAAAAGGTGACGTAATCGAATCATCAGATTTTTACCTAAGGCGCCCAGGAGATGGATTGTCTGGACAAGAAATTGAAAATATCTGCGGATTAAAAGCAAGGTACAACTTGCCCCAAGGGCACAAAATTGCGATGGAAGATTTGACTAATGACTAAAATTTATTGTTCAACAGGAGGGGCAAAAAAGTCAGCATTAGAAGTAGCCGAAATTTTTGTGTCTCAGTCTATATACAATATTGAATTGTCTGGTGGCACCTATGACGAAGATACCACTAACAAGATTTTTAAATTAAAAAATCAAGGAGTAGATATAATCTTACATAATTATTTTCCTGTCCCTGAGTCAAGTTTTGTACTGAACTTAGCATCTTTAAATTCAGAAATTGTGGAAAAAACTATGCAATTCTATAAAAATTCTATAACTTTATCAAGAAAAATTGACTCACACATCTACGCAGTTCATTCGGGCTTTTTGGTCGATCCAAAAGTTAACGAACTTGGTAAAAATTTTACTAAGTACGGTGTTGCTAATAGAACCTTTGCGACTGAAGTTTTTTACGAAAATATCTCTATTTTATCAACTTTCGCGCAAAAAAATGACGTACAATTATATGTAGAGAATAATGTAATTTCCGTACCGAATTTCGAGAAGTATGAGAAAGATATATTCTTGATGACCAATTTTGAAGATTTTAGTGATTTTAACCGCCACTTCAGCAATGAGGTTAAGATTCTGCTAGACATTGGTCACTTAAAGGTGTCTTGTCAAGCGTTAGGATTAGATAAAATTCGACAATTGATTTTATCTAATAATTTAATATCCGGTTATCACCTTCATGATAATCGTGGTCTAACTGATGACCATTTGATTTTTGAATTAGAACAAGCCTGGTTTCTTAATCAGCTTAAATCTGACGTAGATTTTATCACACTTGAAATTCATGATTTTCAAGATTTAAACTTAGCTTCCTTGACTAATCAATTAGACCGAGTAATAAATCACGGGGATTTAATATAAAAACTGTTCTGAACTGCCATTATTGGCCAAATTTGCATTGGATCACTTAATCCAATTTGCGATATTGGTTCAGTAAAAGTTAAAATGTATTTATGTTCAATAAAAGATTTAGCCATAAAATATCTACCTTGATCTGTGCGAGGAAACCCACCGGGAAACTTTTCAAATAGGTCTTCGATGTAGATAAATTTACGGGTTATCCGGCAAATTTCGTCAATTGTTTTAAGAAAAAGATCTTGTTCTAGAATTTCTAGTACTCCTGTGCAAAGAACAGCGTCGAAGTAATCATCATCAAATGGGATACCATGAGTTAAGTCAACTTTACTAAATGTTATGTCAATATTGTCACCAAAATTCTTCACTAATTTTTTCGCATTTTGTAATCTAGATTCACTTAAATCCGCACCTATGATTTTAATTTTATACTCTTCCAATTTGTCACCAAGTATGTTGGAAGCAAATTCCATAAAATTTTGAATAACATCTCCATCACCGCAACCCAAATCCAATATGCGTAAGTCTTTAGATGACTTGAAAATTTCTTCCCAACCTAATGGAGTTATATAGTAAGCTTTCCTTAACCTTAAGTACTCCCACCTTAAACGGTCAATAGGTTTTTCAGTACTTTGATAATATTTTTGAAAATTTTCACCTGAAATGTATTGTTTTCTCGTTTTAACGTACTTCTCGTATGCTTCTATTTGACCAGGCACGCTCCAACGTTTTCCAAATTCAGAAATATTAAATTTTTGGGGACCAGCAAAAGGGTTCTTTTCTAAACCCCAACTCTCAATCACCTCAAAGTCACTAGGTTCAGGTTTCCACACAGTAATTACCTCATTTCCTAGTCAAAATTATACAGCCTATTGGAGTAGACTCCTTTGAACCTCTCCATTTAATTTTACTTAAAGTATACGAATAAGTCTCAAACATTTTGTGGTTATTCTTAATTAAGCTGATTTCAACCAACTTACCACTTACTAATGGTATTTTGATGAATTTTTTTCCAGTTTTAGATGATAAATGCCTTTCAATTGATCCCCTTAAGTCATAAGTTATCACAAGGAATCCATTTGGCTTTAGGCATCTGAAACATTCATTTAACATTTGTTGAGGGTTACTTGAATAAGGAAAAGTCCAACCTGCGATAACAAAGTCAAAACTCAAAGCTCCATAATTTAGACTATGTGCATCCCCTTTATTAATCAAAGGCGAATATGTGAATAAATCTATCGCTTCTATATTCTTTTTTTTAAAACCAAGACCTCTATAACCAAATAGTTCAGATTCGTAGCGCGGACCAAGTACTAACAATTTGGCGTTACGATTGGGATTCAAGCTTTTTATTACTGAAACTAGGAAGGTTACTCTGTGAGGTATTGAAGCATAAATCTTGAAATGCTCCAAGGAATATTGATACTTAAGATTTTTGTTAGATTTGGGGAAAGTATCAAGGTTCCCAATTAATTTGTAAAACCTATATTTTCCGTATAATTCTCGTAAGAATTCAGATTTAAATAATTTATAAATCATGATGTTTACCAAGCATGAAGTCCACCATCAATATACAGATTTACCCCGTTTACATATGTAGACAGGTCGCTGGCTAAGAAAATAACAGGTCCAACAATTTCGTGAACCTGAGCCATTCTTGACATAGGAACTCTACCGGAATAGGCACCTATAAATTCTGCTGTATGATTGTTGAGAACACCTCCTGGCGCTATTGAATTAACTCGCACATTGAATTTACCTAAACTTGTAGCGAAAAATTTTGTTAGTCCAACTATAGCTGCCTTTGATGCATTATAGACGGCTGGAGATGACATAAAAGTTGTATCTATAGAATTATGAAGTTCATAAATCCGATGGTCTACTCCCATATCCGCTCCATATATTGAACTCGTATGAATAATTGAACCAAATCGTTGGCTTTTCATAAACTCACTTACACTTGATGTGACATTAAAAAGGCCTTGAACGTTTACATCCATAACTTCTTTGAAAACTTTAGAAACCACTACTCGGTCAGAATCCAAAACAAATTGCTTTGGACTAGAACTTTTTGAAGCAGCATTATTAAATAAAACATCAATTTTTCCTGTTATTTTTACAATTTCTTGAATGACTAAACTAACTTGTGTATGATCGCTAACGTCGCATTGATGATAGTTTATCTCATTCGAAATAGGTTTACTATCTGCACTTTTTACCTGCGGTAACATCAAATCTAACACATGCACTTCAGCTCCTAGCTCATGGAACCTTCGGGCTGCTTCGCTACCAATTAGTCCTAATCCACCAGTAATAATCACTGTCTTTGAAACAAAATCCATATATTTATTTATTTTTGTCAATATCGATTCTCCTTTTCGTGAGAAATTCCATCAGCTCTACGTCAAAGTTCGTGTCTATATCAAATATTTGATCTACTTTCATTTCAAAAAGCATAGTTTTTTCTTGGAATGTACTAGGGTTGCGAAACAATTTATCTCGATTCCAAACGTTTATCGAACCATTTAAATCGTAACATTGAGGTGCATTTTGCCTTGAAGTAATAAATCCTTGACTTTCATTAACAATCTTTATGAAGTTGTCATCATTTTTTATGACTATGTTAAAAAAAGGGTTCCTCCTAGATGGGCCTCCACTAAGAACTGAATGTAACTTGTTTGATTCTAATAAATTTATAGCGCTCTCAATATCACCTTCATCTCTAAGAGGCGCAGTAATATCTAGATCCACAATTGTATCTATTTTTGCACCAATAACTTCTTCAACTTTTTCAGTTAAGTTTCTTACGGTTTCAGGCTTGCTTACTAAATCTCCCGAAAATTTCTCTTCACGCTTAACAATTACATCAAGATTTAAAAATTTTGAATCTTCAAGCAATTTGGGATCATCAGTACTCACGGCGATATAATCAAACATCCTAGACATTTTTGCCTGTGCTACTGTGATCTCAAGAAGTGACTTCCCATTAAAATTCAACAAGTTTTTCTTTGGAACGCCTTTCGATCCACTTCTTGCACAAATAGTTGCAAGTCTAATCATTTTCCAAACTCCTTGAATGTATTAATCATCAGCGCTTTTTGAATGAAACTTTCAACCTTCAAAGCTTGGGCAAAGTTACATGCAGCATCATTCTCGTTAAAGAGTATATCTTTATGCATATCTAGAAAAGAATTATTAGGTGTAATTTGCTTCCAGATCAGGTTTGAATTTTTGAATATTTCTTTCTTCAGAAGATCTAAGGACAATGTAAAATCTTTGAAAAAAAATTTAATATACCTTTCTGGCATATAGTCTAAAGAATTAATCCCTATTTGACCAATACTTCTGCCCTCCTTCACTTTAAATTTAATATCCCAGTAGTCATCAGAATCGACTGTCACATTTGAGATTCGTCCACCGTAAGCATTGATGATTTCTAAATCTCCTAACAACCAATAAGCCAAGTCTACTTCATGGCTTAGGTCCCATAGCACTCCCCCACCTTGTTTGCGATGAGCTGAATAGTTCGTAAGATGATCTCTTTCAGGACGCCATAGCTTTAGATTTTTACCATAATGAAATAAAACTAAATCGATATTTGAATTAGCTAGCTCAATATATTTTCTAAACTCTAATACACTTGGTTCATACCTTAAGTTAAAACCAACTCTAAATTTTTTAAAAGGCATCTTTGGAAGAGATTCGGACAATAAATAAAGAGGTTTTTCACATAGTAAATTTCCTTGGTATTTACAGTTTATTAGATTTGTAATTTCAGATTGATGTTTATGACTTTCATTAGCTATTACAACCAAGTCAATTGAATGATTCTTTAGCGCATTTTCGATTGTACTTACTGTTTCCTCGCCCTCCAAAGATCTAGATGTGATAAACTTAACCCTAAATCCAATAGCACGTAATGCATAAGCATGTTGTCTCGCCGCTGAACCACTTCCAATAATCACTGCTAAACCAGAATTCATTAGTTACCTTTATGTAGGTGTACTATCAATTAATGATAGTACATATTTTTGTTAATGGGCCACATAGTAATTGGATTAACTCATCTTTTGGGGCGAATGACAAAGTTGTAATTTATAATTACAGGAGCAAAGAAGATTTTTACAATCTAAATTTAGAAGCTCAAGATTTGTCCCGTACCACTGCTTTGTCAATACATTGGCCGCTAAAATTTAATGATGATTTCCTTACTACTTTTAAATACGCCCTAAATGTGCACCCTGGTTTTATTCCAATTGGGCGAGGTACTTATCCAATTTTCTGGAATATACTGGAAAATACCACTGTTGGAGCTACGGTTCATCAAATGACTTCTGAAATAGATTTGGGTCCTATCTTATATAGAAGGAAAATATTTTCAACTGACAAAGATACTAGCGGAAGCCTTTGGAGGAAAGTTCACAAATTAGAGAAAGTTCTAATTTTAAAAACTCTAGATAAGTTATTTTCTGAAGATAAATTATCTTTTTACAATTGCACAGAAACCATTAGCCCTGCGCGGACAAAAAAAGATTTTATGGAACTTCGCGATAATCCACCTTTAATTTCACTTACTTTGGAACAAATCAATCTATTCCGACGAGCATTTACCCATCATGACTATGATTTGCCAACTTGGCTTACTAATAGCCATGATCATTAAAAGCTGGATTTGCTGGATAATCTCTTAACCTGGGTGAACCTAAGGCCATTTCGACTTCTTTCAGCGTAATTGCATTTAAAGCTGGAATAATAGGAATTTGAATTGCATATCTGAAACCTTCTCGGGGAGCAGTCCCTTTGTGAACTAAATTGTTGTCAAAAGCCAACACCGTTCCTGCTTTACCTTCAAGAACCTTCAATGCACTTGGATTACCTTTCAAAAAATCTTCTGCAATGGGTTGAGATTTCAATCTATCAGCAGCAGAATAAGACTTGAAGCCGTTAGCAATCATTTTTTTAGAGCTAGATAAATCAAAAGCCCTGAAAGCACCGTTTGACTCAAAAACGTCATTCAGGTACACAAATAACTTTATGTAGCCTTTAGGATTATCATCAAAATGCCATCCAAAGCTGGTGTCTGCTGTTGTTGACCCAGGTATAGTCTTTTGAATTATAATATGGTACGGCGCAAAGTAACTTTTAAAAAAATATTCGACAGGGGCGGCAAACTCCTTCAAGATCTCATAAACCCATCCGGCGGTAAGTTTCTGACTTTCTCTATCCATAACAATAATTTGTGGAGCGCCTGAAACGGGCAGGCCTTCACCTGATTCAAAATAGTTATGAACAAAATTTCTTAAATCTAAACAGTTCGACCTTCCTAAAACACACAGTCTTGTTGTCACCAAATCTATAGCTTCTTTGCTTTCTATTATCGGAAGTTTGTAGTTGAATTTTGCTTTTTTTGCATATATCTTCCAATTAATATTGAGCTGAAACCCTAATGAATTCCCAAACACAAAAAGTGATAGTTTTCTAGATATACTATTTAGTTTTTTCCAAAGGTATACTTTTATGTGGGCTATCATAATTTTCTCCTAGTTTAATAATCAGAATCTATTAAACAATAACAAAAAATATTTGATTTGTCATTGAATTGAAGGATTTTGTGTGTAAATTTCTTACCAATTCAATGTTTTTAGCCTGCTATGCCGATGTATTTCGTCTCTAAAAACTCTTCAATTCCAGCAAACCCACCTTCGCGACCTAAGCCTGATTGTTTAAAGCCACCAAATGGCGCAGCTGGATCTGAAATAACACCTTTATTAATTGCCACCATGCCAGATTCCAAAGCCTCCGCAACGTTCATTGCCCGCTTTAAATCTGCTGAGTAAACATAAGCAATTAGTCCAAACTCTGTTGCATTTGCAAGCGTGATCGCTTCTTCATCAGAGGTTGTAATAACAATTGACGCAACTGGGCCAAATATTTCTTGATTTAATATTGGGTTATCATTTTTAACAGTGAGCACTGTTGCTGGATAAAAGGCGCCAACACCAACAGGTGATTTACCGCCAGTTTTTACCTGCCCACCGGCTGTAACGGAGGCATCAACTAACTCTGCAATTTTATTGCGCTCTTTTACTGAAACACTTGCTCCGAGCTGAGCACCTGCTGTTGTACCAACGGCCATCTTTAAATCACCCATTGCTTTAGCTAACTTTGTTGTGAACTCCTCCGCTACTTCTTTGGCAACATAAAAACGATTTGCTGCTGTGCATGCAGCTCCACCATTTCGCATCTTGGCAAGTAATG
>JACCDP010476140.1_pt1 | contig 11831 bp, 10 predicted proteins | sample 7445841 | NCBI WGS metagenome assembly JACCDP01 (sample SAMN15323441, study PRJNA562643) | freshwater metagenome | isolation source: river surface water | place: USA:Blue River Watershed | collected 2017-08-17
CCTCCAAAACAAAAAAGCCATTTGTCTTTTCTATTTTCATATCTTGCCGGCATTCGTTTGCTGCTGACCTTGCTCGATGTTTTTTTTTTTTTTTCGTTTTTTTTTGTCCAAATCATGTGAGCTTTCTTCTTTCATTTTTTACATGGGTTCACTTTGGTGAACGGAAATCAACATATTTTCAAAAAGATTTTTATTTTTTTTTTGTCTTTTGTGTACATTTTCATCTTTACCTTTTACTCCACATGCGCATTTCTTCTTTTTACCTGTCCTGTCTTTTTCTCTCTATCTTTCTCTGGCTTTTATTTTTTTCTTCTCTCGTTCGGAATCGGCGTTGTTCGTTACGTGAGGTTTCTATTTGGCCTATTTTGTGACAGTTTTGGAGGCGTATCCGATGGCTTCATCCAACCTATTTTATTGACTTCCCTTCTGGGAGTTCCCTACATTTCCTATATCCACCATTCCTCCAACCCCGTTTCTCGGTCTTGCCGTGTGTGCTTGCTGTGTGGACCAACATTTTGCACGTTATACCATGCTTAGAACGGCATGCATGCGTTTTGCTTAGCGCAAACTTGTCCGTTTCCAACTGTGCGTCTTCGATATTCACATATTGTACACATACGCTTAATTTGTCCGTTTACTTATGTGCTTTTTTTGTTTTGTTTAATTTATTTTTCAATTTCAATTTCAATTTTTTAAATTCAAAACGATTCTTGATGGGTTTCCTCATCATCGGCTGCTTCATTTTTCAGACTCTTTATTAGCTGTTCTTTGGACTGATTCGCTCTTCTTCTGTTCACGTTTATGTTATGTCATCATTTAAAAAAAAACGACACATTTGTCGACGTCACACGTGGTCTTCAACACCGTCGCCGCCTGCTGAATTGATTGTTGAGAAATAACTTACAAAAGGGCTGGGATGTTATTACGAAGGATACCGACGAGAAATCGTGGCAGGAGAAGTACAACGAGTATACAACTCGCCCCAAGAGTAAGTCTTTGACACCCAGCGTGTCATTGATTACAACTTGGTTATCTTGAAGAAGCGCTCTAGTTTAAAGGCTACCGCATTTGGAATGTCAATTTCCATTTTTACATTCGCTTTGCTTCTATTTCATTTGCTCGAAATTTTGGTTTTTATTTATTTATTTTTATTGTAACGTTAAAGTGGCTCAGCAGTTTGTTTTAAACCCCTGAAATGGGATGGTGTGTTTTTTTTAAAATCAACTCATCAGAATTTATTAAAAACAAAACAAAAAATAAAATTGATTCATTTGAAGTTCTGACTACGATGCAAGAATGAAGGTAAGCGACGGTGTCCTGGGTGTTTCACGAAATTGATTCTGGCTACTCGTCTGGCGAGCACGTGTGACGAGTCTTAACGCTTATCTAATTCATCTTTTCATTTTTCTTCTTTATTTCTTTTTTGTTTTTCTATATGCTTTTAATATTTTCTTTTTAGTTATAATCTCAAATTTCGTATTCTCTGTTGTCTATGTTTTGCACGGCCGATCCCGACTCCCCACCAACTTGCCCCCGATTCCCGGTTCCTTTATATTATATTTAACTAAAAGAGCTCCTCTTTAACGTATCGGATGCTTTTGGATTTCGGTGGGTATCCGCATTTATAGGGCTGGATGGCGCTCTTTTCCGAAACCGATGAGAAAGCCTGGAAGGACAAATACGATGCCTTCAAGGGCCGCGGTAAACGTAAGTTTGTTTATCTTTCCATCTACACATTTATAAGGTTGTTATTCTCTCCTACTCCATCCTCCTGTCCAAATCACTCTTATTTTGAAAGCATGGTCTGCCAGTGTACTGGCTATCAGATTGATGTGTAATCAGTTTAGTCCTCAATAGCGGCAAGTGGGCTCTGCTGTTGACAAAAAGTCCGACTAGGGTTATATCAAATGTGACCGTAAGTATTATAATGGAAACAGCAGCTTCCATGAACTAAATCGTGTCGTGTTCTGCTTGATTTTAACAAAGCAAATCAAAAGCACTTAGTGTCAGTCACTGTTATCTATAACAGCTTTATGTATTTCCTCTTCTTGAATTACATAGAAGACGGAATTTAGTTATAATAGTTAGTCAGTTTTCATATTTGAATATCTTTCCTTGAAGTGTCATTGTTGTTTTTTCAATTAGCCTTGCAACGAGAGAATGACGTTTCCGTGTTAACTTCATTAACGAGTTGCTTTACCAACAGCCCGACTCCCCAAATGGTTCGGTGAGCGACCTGGTAGGAAAGCGGGAGAACCCGAAACTCCTGATGGAGAGGAGCAGGAGGTGAAGGAGCAGGATGACGGTGGTCTGGATGATCTGTTGGAGCCGCCTCCAGTAGTTGAGGAGGAGGTGGAAGAAGAGGAGGAAGAGGAAGAGGAGGAGGAGGAGGAAGAGGAAGAGGAAGAGGAAGAGGAAGAAGAAGAAGAAGAGGAGGAGGAGGAAGAGTAGATCTTAACTCTTCACCTTCGCATACCTGTCTCTTCCCTCTTTCGAATTGCTTCGTTTCGTATGTCAAATAATTCTGAAAAAAACGGACAACCTATTTCTGCCATTGTATCATTTATTGGTTTAACTTTTTTTCTTTGATTGGAATCTATCCCACCTCTTTTTTTGTTGAAATTTATCTCTAAATGGAGCCATTACTCTGATTGAAACGAGAAATACCACCAACGTCTATGCAGCAAAAATCAGCAACAATAAAAGCGTAGTCGTCTCTTCTCTGGTCATCTTATAAGCCTATCCTACTCTTTTTTCTCTTCTCACTACCTAATCTTTTTTACGTGTAACTTGCTATTCTGTTGGACTTTCTTATTCTTTACACCCCATCCCCCTTTGTCTTGCCTCTCCTTCCGTCTCCTTTTGTTACTAGGCTTGATTATGGTTGAGTTCACTGTGTGTTGCATATCTATCTTACCAAATAAGTTGTACGTTATACCGACATACACATGGCTGCCACTTAACTTATTCATCAAGCGAGTACTTTCATGTTTTACGATCAGTTAGGCTTCGAGTCGCTCGATGAGCCAGTCAGTTCCATTACGTATCCATTGCCTATACCCTTACATTTCCTCTTATTTCATAACGTTCAAGCTACCGAAATAGTTGTCAATCAAATTATTGCTTTGCCGATTTACGTAATATTCGCTATTTCTTACTTACGGGCAGTCACCGGATCCATTTACGAAGCGAAACAATCAAAATTTGATTTGGTTTTATAAGTGCGCACATCAGGCAGAGGTTTATATACTTCCAGGCATCTTGCTACATGATATTAGATCGAACGAATTACAGCAGCTGGTTTTTGGAGGATGAATTCATTTGAACAGTTACCATAGAAACAAACAGACAGTATATAGGGAACCACCGTGAATTTATTTCATCCATTGAAATGACCACCGATTCGACCTACGAAAAAGATGTACATTCAATCCTCTGCATTTCATGTGTTCTTTTGGTTGGTGAACTTTACGCTGGAATTCGAACTGCAGTAAAAAAATGCACCTCAAACCAGATCCAGCGGCAGCTTCATACGGACAAATATTTCCGCGATTCTTCATTCTTCCGCATCGCCGTTTACGATGTAAATCCTTTTTCTATATTACATGCATGGTTTACATTTTAGGAAAAGAATTAGCACAAATATCTTGCCTTTTTATTTTTTATGTATTGTGTTATAGATATATGATTCATTAATACAATTCATCTTTTTTATTAACAGGAAGTTGGGGATATGCATCTCATTGTCTCTCGCAATTTACTTGATAGGGGTACAATTTATCTATAAGAAATGTCGCGTGAAAAGAAATACTAGCGTGCGTCGACGGCTCAATTTGACTGAACTTCTAATTTTGAAGACTTCGGGTTTAGTGCCGCACTTTAACGTTACGTTAGAATAGCAGTTAGTTCTCGTGACGACTTATTTCTAAATTTTTAATGGTATGTGATTTCTACGATAAATATATGCAATTCTATTCATTATATTATTATTTGTAGAATTTTTCTGAATATTTTCACGTAAAACATAATAATTGGACTTTCCAAGTTTCGGCAACCAACAAAAGGATCATACCCGTGGCCGGAAGGGTGGAATAACAATTCAGTGGTATGTACTGCCACCTACTGGACAAGAGAGGTCTGTCGTAGCGCTTGGGCCTTGAGTTGAATATATCCTCACGTCAATCAATAATCCCCCATCCAGCCCTCCTATAGGAGACTCGTTAGTAGTTCGCCACATCCCATTGCTGGATCTGGCAAAGGGAAGATGAGATGTTCTTTTCGTCTCCGTTTGTGATTGTGTTCATTTCAATGAAGAAAAGCCATTTAATACGAAACCATCTTTCTAAAAACTAGTTCTGTTGGATTGAATTGATCGACTAGTAGGGAAACATTCTGACCCGCAGTAAACTGTCCAATTTGTTTAGTTTGACATTCGGCCAGCCAACAATGTCTGGATTCCGATTCATAGTTCCTGTTTTCTTTGGTCTTCTCACTGTAAGCCAGTGCTATATGAAATGGCCTCCCAAAAACAAAGTACTTCATATTGGTGGCATTTTCCCTATAAATGGAACTGAAGGATGGCAAGGCGGCATGGTATGGCTGTCTGTTTTTTATTGCTTTTTTTTCCTACACATTAAAAACCTTGCTCTTTTTCAGGCTTGTCAGCCCTCTGCCATGATGGCCCTAGAGGATGTCAACTCCAGATCTGATCTTCTACCTGGCTATAAACTAAAATTACACTGGAATGATAGTGAGGCAAGTTTGGATTGTGGTTTGTGTTATATCATGAGTACAAACAACACAACTCTAATTGATTTTTCTTACAGTGTGAACCAGGACTAGGAGCATTGGTCATGTACGATCTTCTGTACAAACCTCCACAGAAACTTATGCTTTTAGCTGGATGTTCCACAGTTTGCACAACTGTAGCTGAGGCAGCAAAAATGTGGAACCTTGTTGTTGTATGTTCATGCAGAACTCCACAATATTTCATTGTCTTTGAGTAACTCATTTCCATTTAAAAAAAATAGTTATCCTATGGGGCAAGTTCTCCGGCACTTTCTAATCGACAGCGGTTCCCGACACTGTTTCGAACTCATCCGTCAGCCACTGTTCATAACCCAACTCGTGTCAAAATTATGCAAAACTTTGGTTGGTCTCGAATTGCTATCCTGCAACAAGCGGAAGAAGTTTTCATATCGGTAATTAATGCCTAAATGTTTAAACTTTGACATTTCTATCTAAATTGTGGAATGCCGTTACACCGTTTAGACCGTGGAAGACCTCGAAACTCGATGCAGAGAATCAGGAATCGAAATTGTTACTCGCCAAAGTTTCTTAAACGATCCTAGTGAATCTGTTCGAAATTTGCGGCGGCAGGTATTCCGAAATTACTTAACTTCATCCTGAAATACTTGTCGGCAATCCTTTTTGAACTTGCAGGACGCTCGAATTATCGTGGGCTTATTTTACGTGGTAGCCGCACGCCGAGTACTATGCGAAATGTATAAACAAGGACTGTATGGATCTAGCTACGTTTGGTTCTTCATTGGTTGGTACGAAGACAATTGGTACGAAGCCAATCTTGCCCAAGAGAAAATCGAATGCACACGCGAACAAATGAAAGAGGCAGCCGAAGGCCACTTGACTACTGAAGCACTGAACTGGAATCAAGATAATCAAAGGACCATTTCTGGAATGGTACTGCATAGCTTTGCCAAAAGACTCTTGTTTTCCTTCTTTTAACCATATCAAACCATTTTGTAACCAAGACCGTAGAGGATTATCGCAAACGATTAAACACCGATCTGCTGAAAAACGGCCACGATGTTACTATTCGTTTCCCGGATGGATATCAAGAAGCTCCTCTTGCATACGATGCGGTTTGGGCAGTTGCCTTGGGTATGAATTAGCTAACTTGTACCGGTACAGAGCACATTATTGTTTATCTTTCAATGTGTCACTTTCCCCATTTAAATTTCAGTTTCTGTTTTTGTTTCACTGGCGTCTAATTTGTAAGTTAAGTTTTGGGTTCTCTGTCTGGTGGAATCTTCTTCACCAATATCTACGCCTACCCCCGCATGAAAGTTTATCAGGTTGAGTTTCCCCAAACTTCAGTCACACTCTTTAGATTCTTTCTAACTTGACGTTTTTATTACATTTTTTAGCGTTAAATCGAACAATGCACCGTCTGGCTGAAAGTGGCAGATCGCTAGATGATTTCACTTACAATGACCAAACTATTGCTGGTGAAATTTACTCTGCGATGAACGCTACTCAGTTTCTCGGAGTCTCGGTACAATCTGGTTCTGGCCATTCTTGTTCACAGCTCTCTTATTCATTGTTGTATTTTTCTCTTCCAGGGAACAGTAGCTTTCAGTTCAAAAGGTGACCGTATTGCCTGGACCTTGATTGAACAAATGATCAACGGTCAATACAATAAGGTAGGATATTACGATACCCAAACGGACAACTTGACTTGGTTAGCTGAAGCGCGTTGGATTGCTGGAAAAATCCCGCAGGATCGGACAATTATTATTGGTAGCACTCAACTACTTTGTTTGTATTATCTTAAAACTAACTACAACTGTTTGCGTATCAATAGACAAACTGAGAACTGTCTCTTTCGGTCTCTTTGTGACGATGAGTCTCGTCTCCAGCGTAGGAATCGCTGCAGCCATCGGTCTGGTGATATTCAATACAGTCTACCGAGAACAAAGGTAGAGAACAACCAATTATACCTTCCTAGAAATGCTATTGTTACAATGTTTTGTCGCACATGACAGATTGATCGAGCTATCTCAGCCGGCGTGCAATAACGTCATGTTAGTTGGCATCGTGCTGTTGCTGAGCAGCGTCATTCTACTTGGAATGGATGGAGATTCGGTGCCAGTCGTGCACTTCCCCATCGTTTGCCAATTAAGAGCTTGGCTTCTTTGTCTTGGATTTACCCTTGCTTTTGGCGCAATGTTCTCTAAAGTCTGGCGCGTTCACCGGTATGACAGATTGAAAACTTCCTAAACGACTTTTAAACATTGAACTGATTGTTTTTTTTCTATTAGGCAATCAACCAAATCTAAAGAAGAATCTAATAAAATTAAAGATGATCAAACTCGAACTCAGTCCAAGAAAGCTAAGGTTCACCGTACTTTTCTGCCATCATTATTTTCCATGCTCTTTTTTTCTAAGCGTCTGACTTGTGTAGGTCGATTGGGTGTTGGTTGGATTAGGCTTTATTGACGTCCTGATTCTGACTATCTGGGCTATAGTCGACCCTCAAATCCGTACGCTGGAGAATTTCCAATTAGAGAATCCTACCGATACGGAAGAAGACATCAAAATACGACCCAGCATGGAACACTGTGAAAGCAAACATCAAAACATTTGGCTAGGTATAAACACATATCATCCGGTTCTTAGTTTGAATAAACTTGAATTTTGTACAAATCTTTATATTTTTAGGTGTCGTCTACGGTTACAAAGGACTCTTGCTGATTTTTGGACTCTTTTTGGCTTATGAAACGCGCAGCATGAAGGGTACGTAAAACTTTTGCTAGCAGAGTGTAGAGTTGAATTAATCTCCTAATTTATTTCCAGTTCGTTTCATCAACGATTCGCGTTATGTTGGCATGTCCATTTACAACGTCGTGGTCCTCTGCTTGATTACCGCGCCTGTCAGTCTGGTCATTTCTTCTCAGGCTGATGCCAGCTTTGCATTTGTCACTGCGGCTTTAGTCTTTTGTTGTTTCTTGTCCATGGCGCTCATATTCTTACCAAAGGTATCATCAACATGAACACAGAGTTTTTCCTTTACTCATTTCCTCGACGTTTCAAATGGTTGTTGTTGTTATTTTTGTTCAGGTTGTGGAAGTGATCCGTAATCCGGATCGGCCGGGCGACGGGGAGGAAGAGACGGATCAGACGGTTTCCAAAGAAGAAGAAGAGCGCTACCGCAAATTACAGCAGGAAAACGAACAGCTTCAGCAGCTAATTGCGTCTCGTGAACAGAAACTCAAGCTGCTCAATCAACGTCTCCTCGAACGCAACGCATCGGCCAATGTCAACGGGGTTGCAGCAAATCCGACCAGCTCGACTGCCACGTCTACCAACAACACCATGACAACTCCGGTCATCAGTGGCCAGACGACTCGAACCACGACCATTCATCTTCCTCCTGTCAAGAAAAATAGGTACAAATTGTGGTCTTTATCGTCGCATATTGGGTCCGCTCCCTTAAAACTGGTTCCCTCTTCTTATTTGTGATTGGCCCAGCGAGGTGAGGTTTGCCACCTCTTCCATGGAAAAGCTGCCTAACAAGACTCGTGTCGGCGTCGGTATAATGAAGGTCCACTGTACCGAGACGATCGTGACAGATTCGACCCCGACGGCCACGCCCACCACGTTGGTTTTCAACGAGGAAGTGATGGACGATGGTGGAGACGACGCAGAAGAGGACGACGACGACGAGGAGGAGGAGGAGTGCGCGGCAGCCGTCGAGTTGATCGAGAAGATCACCGATAGTCCCATGTTTCAACGTAACAACCATTAATTATGTTTGATTTCCTGGCTTTTTTCCTTGTCTAACGGTTGCTATGCGATTCTCTCTCACGCAGACATCAAAGGAGGATCGACCCATAGTCCAGAAGAATCGTATCTTTGAATAGATCCCTATCTCTCCGCCCTTGCTTGTTCTCTTTTCGTCGTTTAGGAACTCTCTTTATAACCAGAGCGAGAGAGAAAAAACAAACAAAAAAAAACAAATTAATATATATGATGTTGACCAAAGGATTGCAGTGCGCCAATTTGACTCGTCGACACGGACACGTGGACTATTTCTCTTCCCATTGTTATAACATCCACCACCACCATCCAGTATCTTGACGATTCATCGCCCACATTCTTCGATGTTGTACGTGAGTTGCGTAGTGCTTAGGCGTGTAGAAGTGAGACAGGACATAAATTTCATCCCCATCATTTGCATGTCGCCAATTGATTCGCCCTTTTTTTTTCTTGGTCGCGTTTCTTTTCCGTTCTCCTACGACTAATGGATATCAAACCATAAATATATCATTTATAATCTATAATATGACACTAATAATAATACACTTTGAGTCGTTCGATCGAATATCGGCTGTGTAATGAGACATTCTCAAAAAAAGTGAATGAACGAGTGAAAGAGGTATAACGTCAAAGAAAAAAAAAAGCCAATCGTTATTCATAGGGCGTAGGTTTGTCCCGATTTCCCATTTCCTAACGTATCTTGACTTCTGAAGCTGACAATGTCCTGATGGGCCGGAGGCGGACTGCTGGCCACAATCACTGGTACTGTAGAAGACATTTTTTTGTTTGTTTATTCACTTTTCAGTTTTTTTATGATTGTGTATCTTTTTAGTTTACCGTGAAGAGTCTTTGCGTTTAAATCTGCTCGGGTGCTTGTTCGAAGTAAAGGCGCCGGAATTTTGGCGGGTACTTCACCAGAAGGAGCAGCAGTAGTAACTGGTGCGTTTTCAGCTGTCGATCCGTTGAGGTAACCTGGACACGTGCAAAACGCCACAGTAAGAAAATTTGCGAATTGTCATGATGAGTTCGGAATTTTTGAAACAAAAGGAAAAATAACAAAAGAACCTGTCCGCAACGAACCAAGTCGATTAATGAATGGTTGCGTCAATTTGGTGGTTCCAGCTGCGAAACGACGCCCAATGCCGTCGGCCCTGGACTGCGGTTGCTGGTTATTGCTGGACCGTTCAGGCACGCGTTGCTTTCTCCGCGGCTGCTCCACGGGCAGAACCCGCCGCCTTCTCTTTGGTAATTTCGATCTAGCCTGCGTGTGGCTGTAAAACATTGAGAAGTTGGAAACGATGACGGGCACGGGCAGCGAGATGGTGAGCACGCCAGCCAGAGCGCACAAGGCGCCAACAAACATCCCAGCATCTAAATCAACAAGTAAAGTAAGTGGAAGAGCCTCTTTCCGTCATATTGATAATTGTAAGATAGGGGGAGGTTGGCGCCTCGTAAGCTAAAAGGGAAATGGCATGCTGTCAGGCTCGATTGTGGTATCGTACATGTCTTGGGTGCCATGTCGCCATAGCCGACGGTCGTCATAGTGACTATCGCCCACCAGAGGCCCTCCGGAATGCTCTATAAAGTGTCGAGAAGAAGTTAGTGTCAGTTGGCCTCTCTCTTCTCTCACACTCTCTCTCTCTCGCTCTCTCTCTGCCGTTCTTGGCCCAGCAATCTAGTTCCGTACGTACTTTGAAGTCGTTGTGTGGATTGGCCTGAAGTCGTTCGCCATAGTAGACGAGGCTGGCGAAGATGACGATGCCCAACATCAAGAAAAAGACGAGTAGCGTCAATTCTTTAGCAGACGCTTTGAACGTGTGAATCTACGACGTTCAGCCCGTCAGGGGGTTGTACCCAAGTTGTTCGGCAGCGCAGCAGCAACAATTATATTTTTTTCAGAAATAGAAAGCGAGGGATGCCGATATAGAAATTGCATTGAATTGAATATGAATGTAATGAGAAATGATCTCGTCGAGTTCAAACAGAGCAAAAGATGAAAGAGGAGGCATTTCTACCACTCTCGACGGGCTCGAGCGAGGCCTATTTAGAAATCTAACTAGGGAAACTTACGAGAATCTTGAGGCCGGGCGAGTGGCGCGTCAGTTTGAAGAGACGCAATATGCGGATGATTGAGAAGAACTCGAGTATGTCCGCGTTGTCAACATGGTGCGCTAGCTCCTGTTGGACGACCGTTTCAATGGGAAAAGCATGTTAGACATCATCATCTTCACATCGCTGCTTGCCGGTTGTCTTGACGAACTAACGAGCGAGACAATGGCGTCGCTAGACACTCGCCTGTAAGAGCATGTCGGTGTAGAAGGACAGAGTGGCCACTAGATCGATGACGTTGACGGGCGACTGCAGAAACTCACACTTGTCCGGACTGGGGCATCACCATCAGCAGCAGACAGTTTTTTTTTCCGAAATGTGTTTCGCCCCCCGAAAATGAAATCGAACCGGAATTAACAAGTCTAATGTTACTCGATGCCCTCGCTTGTTATATCTTCATTAGTAGCAGAATACCTTACCTGACGACGAAGCGGATGGAGATTTCCAGCGTGAACCAGATATTGCACACCTGTAACCATCAGTTACGTCATCATCATACGTCAGTTGATGGAAACAACAATAGACTGCGAGTGCACTAGACTATAAAGAGAACCTGACAGAAAAGAAAAGTTGTTGCCGTACCAATTCGACGTAGAAGAAAGCCTCGTGCGGATCTAGTGGGGCCGTCGTCGGTTTGCGTTGCGATCGAGTATCACACGTCGAAAGAATGAGAAATTGGATCTTTTAGCTTTATAGAGTTCTCTATGATGCCGAGTGGTAGCAGAAGGAGCAAGAGCAGTAGCACTAGTGTAAATAAAAGCTGGATGGTTTACCCGTTTTGACTTTGTCTAGAAGAAAGTAGGATGCGTTTCCCGGGCCGTTGACCGTGATGTTGCGTAGGAAGGGCACTCTCATGCTCGGATGCGTTTTCAAGCAGAACGACAGGACCGAGACGCAGATGAAAAAGACTGAAATGACGGCCACTCCCTGTTTGTTGTTTGTGTTTTATTGGGGAATAATCAGAGAAAGAGAGAAAGAGATAGAGAGAGGAATATATAGTCTTCAAATAGAAGATGAAACGGAACAGGCAGACAGGAACAGACAAAAGAGACAGACGTTTGGTTTCCAGGAACGGATGCATACTCCGAATGCCTAATGGTTTCTTTCCAAATGAGCCGCCGGCGTCTTTTTATGAGACCCAAAGGCGAGGCTGATTGGCTTTA
>JACCDP010549027.1_pt1 | contig 11830 bp, 9 predicted proteins | sample 7445841 | NCBI WGS metagenome assembly JACCDP01 (sample SAMN15323441, study PRJNA562643) | freshwater metagenome | isolation source: river surface water | place: USA:Blue River Watershed | collected 2017-08-17
GAATGCAAATGGCCAGCAGTTCGAAGATGAGGGCCTCAGGAGTGAACTTCGAAAAGAGATGTACCCAAGATTTGAACATGGTCGGGCCCCTCCTGGGCGCAAGTCCTTGTTTCTTAATTGTAAAGAAAGGACAGGGAGGGTGTCAAATGGGGCAGAAGTCGGTTTCAACCGATTTGAGCAGGTCGGAGTGGAGCTTTCCGTTTGTGGCGATGATTTCTCGACAGTGAATGTCGAAATCCTGGTCCCGGAAGTTGGTCACGCGTCCGCCAGCCTCTTCGACGAGGATCAGACCTGCTGCCACATCCCACGGGGAAAGCCTGCGTTCCCAGAAACCGTCAAAAACTCCACGGGCGACATAAGCGAGGTCCAGAGCGGCGCTCCCCGGGCGGCGGATGGCGCGTGCGGTTTCGCTCAAGCGCTCGAAAGCTTCCATTTCGCGCTTGAGCCACTCGTCCTTTCGGTAGGTGAAGCCAGTGGTCAGGAGCGAATCTTTCAGGCGAGTGGTCTTGGAGACGCGCATGGGCCTGCCGTTGACTCGAGCGCCCAGTCCTTTGGCGGCTGAATAGGTGTCTCCCAGAATGGGAGCGTGGACGACGCCTGCGAGAACTTCACCTTTCCACTCGGCAGCAATGGAAACGCAGAACATGGGAAATCCGTGGACGAAGTTCGTCGTTCCATCGAGGGGGTCGAGAATCCAGCGTCCGCCTTGAGGGGCACGGGCCGTTTCAGGTGAGGCCTCTTCACTGAGAAACGTGAAGTCGGGGCGCGCACGCTTCAAAATCCGCATTGCGGCTTTTTCGCTGGCCAAATCGACTTCCGTGACGAGGCCCGCACCGACTTTCTCCGAAACCTTGAAAACGCGCTCGTGATAGCGAGCCAGGACTTTGCCTGCCGCGAGAGCCGCTTCGGTCAAGGCACGAAGCAGGAACTGGGGTGAGGGCGTGGGTGGCGTCTTCGTCTGAATGGCGCGAGCAGATTTCTCTCGACGCTTAGTTGTGGCCATGGCGAACGCGTTCCTTCATGAAATCTTGAAATGCTTCTCTCACTTTGAGTGTGAGAGGACCTGGGCGACCGTTACCGATTTTTCGACCGTCGAGCCGAGTGACCGGAAAAATGTCTTTCGTGGTGGAAAGCGCAAAAACCTCGCTTGCCTCGAGCATTCGCTCTTTCGGGAAGCGCACCTCTCGGACCGGGATGCCGAGCTGGCGAACGACTTCGATGACTTTTGCGCGAGTGATTCCGGCAAGGATTCCGATGTCCAGGGGTGGGGTGGTCAGGATACCTCGGTTGAAATAGCCCACGTTGTAGGTCGTGCCTTCGGTCACGTGGCCGTCGGCATTGCAAAGAATCGCATCTTCAAAACCTTCGGAAGTGCTCTCTAGGAAGGCAAGAAGGCTGTTCAGGTAATTTCCCGATTTCATTGCCGGGTCGAGCGCACGCGCATCGTTTCGAAGGCGCTGACAGAATCCGAGGCTGAGGCCTTCCTTGAGCTGACGCTCGCTCGGGAGCTCGAGCGGCTGAACGATGATCGTGAACTGCGTCGGCGTGAGAAGGTTCGACAATCCAAAGCCGATTTTTCCTTCGCCTCGCGAAACGATCAGTCGGCAATAGGCTTCAAGTCCCTTCATTCCTGGGAGCTTTTGCCAGGCCTCGAGAGTGCGGACGATTTCGCGCTGATACTCGGCCTGTCCCTGCGAAAGCTTCATGCGAGCCAGTGCCGCAGAAGCTTCCAGGCGCTCCAAGTGCTCCTGCATGAACAGGATCTTGCCGTCCCAGGTCCGGACGACTTCGTAAAGACTGTCGCCGTACAGGTAGCTTCGGTCAAAGACGCCGACTTTGGCTTCTGCGGGGCGAAGGATCTGTCCGTTGACGTTCACCAGAGCGTTTTGCATACCTGGGTGGCAAGGTAGCCCAATTTCATGCTTGAGTCGACCGAATCACTGTTACCGAAACCTGCCCATGACGGTCCCCTGAAGGTGCTCTGCGCCGGTCTCGAGGAGGAGTCGCTCGACGAGCTGGGCAGACTTTTGGCCACCCTGGAAGTGAAGCCCTTGAATCGGGTGGTGATGCAGATCCGCCGAATTCATCCGGCGACCTATGCGGGACAGGGGAAGTTGGAAGAGATTCGCTCGCTTTGCGAAGCGCAAGAAGCCGAGGCGGTGATCTTTGACGTCGATCTTTCGCCCAACCAGTTGCGCAATGCCGAAAAGCTGATCGGGAAGCCGGTCCTGGATCGGAGCGGTATCATCCTGGAGATTTTTTCACGCCACGCGCGAACCAAAGAGGCGAAGACGCAGGTCGAACTCGCCAAGCTTCAATACCTTTATCCGCGGCTCGCTCACTTCTGGTCTCACTTCGAAAGGCAACGGGGGGGCGGTGCCACGAGCCGCGGCATGGGTGAGAAGCAAATCGAAGTGGATCGGCGTTTGGTCAAAGATCGGATGTCGATTCTTCGTGGGCGTCTGAAGGAGATCGAGAAAGAGCGGAAAATTCAGCGCGCCAAGCGAAACGAGGTTTTGAAGGTGGCCATCGTCGGCTACACCAACGCCGGGAAGTCGACCCTTCTGAATTCGCTCACCCACAGCAAGGTTTTGGCCGAGGATAAGCTCTTCGCAACGCTCGATCATTCGGTTCGCATGCTCGACCCGCACGCTCATCCACCGATCGTCCCGATCGACACGGTTGGATTCATCTCCAATCTTCCGCACTCTTTGGTGGCCTCCTTTCGATCGACTTTGGAAGAATTGAATGAGGCCGACCTTCTGGTTCATGTCGTCGATTCCAGCTCTCCTCAGGCGCGCGAGCAGATGGACGTAACTGAGGGAGTTCTGGCCGAGCTCGGGGTGAGCGAAAAACCAAGGCTCGTGGTCCTGAACAAAGCGGACCGCCTGAAAACGCCGGGCGAAAAAGCCCAGGCCAGGATTCTTGCCCCAGGGTCTTTACTCATCTCGGCGCTCGATCCCGCAGACCGGGATCGCCTTCGCGACCGGATTCTCGAGACCTTTCGAAAGGACCTGGAAGTTTGGGAGATCGTCATTCCGTACTCCGAGAGCCGTTTGGAAGCTCAGGTGCATGCCCACGGAAGCATCGAAAAGTCGAAGCACCTGGAGAAGGGCACGTTCCTGCGGGTTCGAATTGCCGGAGGCTGGGCTCGAAAACTGGGTTTGGATCGCTATCGTCCTTGAGGCGAGCTAGGGGCCGGCGTTAGGATTTGGCCACGATGCAACGTGCCCTTTTTGTCCTTTCGATTGCAGTCCTTTTCACCAGTCCTGCAGGGATTGCGATGGCTGGCGAAAAGAAATCCGAGATGACCTACGTTTCCAGCTGGGCAGTGAGTCCGGAAGGGCTCTCGAACGATCGCATCGGGGAGCTGGATTTTCAGGAATTGAACCCGCATCGAACTCTTTGGCACTTCGAGAAGTCGTTACGCTGGCAGGAGCTGCGAGCGACTCAGGTAGGCAAGGATTGGGTACTCCGAGTCAAAGGCCTGCGGACGGATGGATCGATTCGCACGCGTCCAGAAGGGCCTTGGTATTCTTCAATTTCAGATTTTTCCTGTTCTCCCGAACCGCAGGAAGGGTTCGCGACTCGCGCCGGAGCAGAGCTAGCTGCTACGACAGCGGCTCGTGACTGGGACCGTCGAGTGGGCCAAGCTCAAGACCTCCTGGCTGCTCAGCTCTCGCGAGTTCGAGCGCAGTCCGAGGAAGTTGCGCTGGGAGCCGCGCGCAAGATTCTTCAGGATTGGCTCGATCGCGAAGAACCCCTGTGGCGTGGTGAAGCGTTTCGAGAAGCGAGGCATGCCGAGTGGCGCCAGTATTTGGGAGAAGGGGTACGCCTAGGGGTTTGTGCTCCCCAAGCAGGGAAGCGCCGAAAGGACGGTCGGACCGTGGCGCGGCCAGCAGTGCGCGCGCAGATGGAGCCACCCGCAGCCGATGTCTCGCGAAAGCAGTGGGTGCGTGCACCGGCGCGCCGCTGGGGAGGTTTGTATTCCATTCGCCTGAGCTTGGTCTTTGGGCCGAAGACTTTGATCGGTCAGTTCCTCGTGGACTCAGGGTCGGCCGTAAGCGCGGTGTCGCCCGCTTGGCTCAGGTCGCAGGGGATGCCTCCTGAGAAAATTGAACAAACGGGTGCCGCGCCCGTGCGTGTGACTTGGAGCGGGGGTTCAGGCTTGGCCAAGCGGGCGATCCCGCTTCGCGCCGAGATCGCCGATGTTCCAGTGATCACTCCTGCTTTTCTTCTGATGGAGACCGATCTATTCGAAACCCCGCAGTACCCGTCGGGGTGCTGTGACGGAATTTTGGGAATGGATTTCCTTCGTCACTTCGCGGTCGAGCTTTATCCTACGAAGCCCGCCGCAGTCGTGCTCCTGGATCCTCGAGGTTACAGTTTGGGGCAGGGAACGCCGTGGGTTGAAGCGCGATTTACCTCGAGCGGAGATTGGTACTCTCCCGCTTGCTCCCTGAAGAGTCGCGCGACGGGCCAGTCGTGGTCGGGAGTTCGCTGGGATACGGGAAGTGAGATGGCTACCGATCTTCATGCTCCGTGGCTTTCTCAGCTCCCCGAGAATGCGTCTCGCAGTTCCTGGTCCATCGAATGCGAGGGAGCAGGAAAAGTAGCGGGAGGTTTTTCGGTGACTTCACCGAGCGCTGAAGATCTGGGTGACGATGGAAGTCCGTTTCGGGCGAAACTCCCGTCGGCGACGATCGGCATGGAGATTTTAGGCCGCGGCAAGATTGCTCTGGACGCTGCGAATGGTCGCATCTGGATTCCGCGGGAAACAGCCGCTGAGCGGGTCTTAGAGAATCGCTCGGGCCTCGACTTGGAGTTTGAGCTGGCGCAAGGGGCCGAGCGCGAGCTTCGCGTGAAAGCGATTCGTCCCGGCAGTCCGGCTTCAGAGCTCGAGCGCAAAGCGGGGTTAAAAGTGGGTGATCTGATTTTGGCACTCGCTGGCCGCGACTCTGAGGACTTGGACTCCTGGCAGGTGGAGCAGCTTTTGAGTGGAGCTGAAGGGACTTCTTTGAATGTGGAGTGGCAAGTAGGGAAGGGGCGAAAAGTCGCACCGCTCAAGCTGCGATAGAGCCAAGGATCTGACCGGCGCTATTCACCTGATCCAGACCGGGGAAAAACGCGCTCGATTCCCCAGTGCGCCTCGGGAGTCGAATCTTGTCGAAGCACAGCGACCAACTTTTCGCCCACGTAGACGGCCCGAAGATCCTGCGGCTGGTCGGAAGCCGCAGGGCTGATTTTTTGAGTGAGCGTCTCGAGAACCGCTTGCTGGCCGCGTTCCAAGGCGAGCGTTTCCTCGGGGGTTGCGTGGACCCGGGCCAGTCCGCGAAGGATTTGGTCAAACGGGACCCAGGCGGAAGCCTTGTCCCATGGGGCTTGAAGGGAGTCGGGACTAACGGAGTTTTCGATTTTCATCCACGCGGCTTGAGTTCGCTCGAGAGAATCGAGGCGTGCCAAGGTGCCCAGTTTTTTTGCCAGATCTTGAGCGAGCACCCGAATGTAGGTTCCCGCGCTCACACGCGCTCGGAAGCGGGCAATAGGCGCATCCCAAGCCGTGATCTCAAAATCGTAGATTCGGCAAAGCTTGGCTTCTCGTTCGACTTCGATGCCTTGGCGGGCAAGCTCGTAAAGAGGAGTTCCTTCGAGTTTCTTTGCAGAGTGCATCGGCGGAAGTTGCCAGTACTCCTGCTGTGTGAACTCGACTGCTGAAGCGCGGATGGTTTCGAGTGAACCCGGAATCACGGACGACTCCTCGATCACGGGGTCCGTGAGGTCACCCGAAGCAGTCGCTTTCCCGAAATGAATTTCACCCGTGTACTCCTTGGGGGATTCCAAAAAATAACGAGCAAGCTTCACGCCGTTCCCCACACAAATGGGGAGTACTCCTGTGGCAAATGGATCGAGTGTCCCGCCGTGCCCGAGCTTGGGGAGTTCTTTCCTTTTTGCTTTTCCACCTGCTTGTGCGCGAAGAGACCGCTGGAGCTGTTCGACTACGCCGAACGAGCTGATCCCCGCCGCTTTTCGGATGATCAGGGCCCCGTGCAAGTTCTCAAATGGGGACAGGGCGCTCATTGACCCGAGTCAGGCTTAGACGACGAGGACGGATCGCTCTTCGGAGTCGAGCCGCCTTCTGAGCCAATTTTTCTCAGCAGTTCATGCACGCGGTGCGTGTTTTCCAGGCCGCGATCTTCTTTGAAAAGGAGCGAAGGGATGTGCCGCACAGTCAGAACGCCGGCCAAGTGCCGGCGCAGGAAGCCTGAAGCGGACTTCAATCCTTCCAAGCACTGACGAATATTCTCCCGAGCAGCTGCTTCGGCCTTCTCGTCCGAGGTATCGATCGAGAGAGCACCCAGAAGCTGCAAGTAGACCGTGGCTTGCGAGCCATCGGGGGTGACTTCGACGCGAGTCAAAGTCACCATCGGCACGCGCGGATCTTTCAGTGTCCGGATGACCAAGGAGAGTTCTTCCAGGATCACCGCCTGAAGACGTGCGCGACGAGTTTCTTGCATACTGCTTCTGTCCTACTGCTTTTCTAGTACTTTTCGGCCTTGGCTTAAGCGCCCAACTCCGGAGCCACCAGATCGATCTGGTAGGCTTCGATGAGGTCGCCTGGCTTGAGGTCGTTGTAGTTTTCGAGTCCGATACCGCACTCGAAGCCTTGGGCCACTTCCTTGGCGTCGTCCTTGAAGCGCTTGAGCGAGGACATCTTACCTTCGTAGATGATCCGCGATTCACGCAGCAGTCGAACGTTGGCGCCACGAATGATCTTGCCGTCGATGACTGCCGAACCAGCAATCGTGCCGATTTTCGGGACGGTGAAGGTCTGACGAACTTCGGCGCGGCCGAGGAAGCGTTCGACTTTCTTCTTGTCCAGCATGCCGGTCATGGCTGCTTTCACGTCGTCGATCAGCTCATAGATGATCGAGTAGGTCTTGATCTCCACGTGCTGAGCTTCGGCCATCTGGCGAGCCTTGGTCTCAGGACGGACGTTGAAGCCGATGATGATGGCGTCGGAAGCCGATGCTAGCAGCACGTCGCTTTCGGTGATCCCGCCCGGAGCCGAGAACAGCACTTTCACTTTCACCTTGTCGGTGGAGAGTTTCACGAGGCTGTCCTTGATGGCTTCGACCGAGCCGAACACGTCGGCTTTGAGAACCACGCCGAGTTCTTTGACTTCGCCTGCCTTGACCTTGGCAAAGAGCTGCTCGAGAGAGACGCCCGTTTTGAAAGCGACTTTCTGGGAGCGTTCTTTGTCTTGGCGGACTTCCGCGATCTTCTGGGCATCTGGCACGGACTCAGGAGCATCGAAGCGCTCGCCCGCCATGGGGAGCGATTCAAAACCCAGGATTTCAGCGGCCACGCCGGGCGTGACTTCCTGAACCGGGTTGCCTTTGTCGTCCATCATTGCGCGAACTTTGCCCCAGTGCGGGCCTGAGACGATGGCGTCGCCAACGCGCAGAGTGCCGCGTTTGACGAGGACCGAAGCCACAGGACCACGGCCTTTTTCGAGGCGAGCTTCCAAGACCGAGCCGGAGGCTTGAGCGTCGGGGTTGGCCTTGAGATCGAGCACTTCCGCTTGCAGCAGGATCGATTCCAGCAACTTGTCGAGGTTCGTGTGTTTGATCGCAGAGACCGGTACGAACATGGTCTGACCGCCCCACTCTTCGGGGAGCAGGTTCAGCTCAGAGAGCTGCTGCATGACGCGATCCGGCTGTGCACCGGGTTTGTCGATTTTGTTCACGGCGACGATGATCGGCACGCCCGCCGCTTGCGCATGCGAGAGAGCTTCACGGGTCTGAGGCATCACGCCGTCGTCGGCAGCGACCACCAAGATCACGATATCCGTGACGTTGGCGCCGCGTGCACGCATGGCGGTGAAGGCTTCGTGGCCCGGAGTATCGACGAAAGTGATGAGCTTTCCGTCTTTCTCGACCGTGTAAGCACCGATGTGCTGGGTGATCCCGCCTGCTTCGCCAGCGGCCACTTTGGCCGAACGGATGGCGTCGAGGAGCGAGGTTTTACCGTGGTCGACGTGACCCATGATGGTCACGACCGGCGGACGCGGCTGGAGGGTTTCTTCGGTATCGGTCACGCCGACTTCGATGAATTCCTCTTCCTTGAAGGCCGTATTTTTCACTTCGTACTTGAACTCGGTCGCCACGAGGGACGCCGAATCGCGATCGACCGAAGCATTGATGTTCACCATCTGGCCCATTTGCATGAGCTTCCGGACCACATCGATGGCTTTGACCGACATTTGCGAGGCCAAGTCTTGAACCGTGATGGTGTCGCCCGGCATCTCGACCACGCGCTTGTGTTCGGCTGCCGTGGTGAGTTGGGTGCGCTTCACTTCGCGACCGACCGGGAGGCGCTTTTTCTTCGGAAGGAAGACCATTTCCTTCTTCCGGTAATCGGCGAAACGAAGGTCTTCCGGCTTGCTTTCGACTTCGCGACCACCGCCGCCACGCTTCTTGCCTGCTCCTTCTTCAGCCAGCTGGTCGATGCCTTCCTTGTTCATCTTGATGACACGGAAGCCATCGCGATCGGGAGTCGGTGCGCCAGGAGTTCCGCGCGGGGTGACTTTCGGGCCACCTGCGCTCGGAGCCAGACCTGGAGTGACTGGCGGAATGAAACGGGGCTTCGGCGGAGGCGCCGAAGGTTCAACAATTTTCAGGAAGCTCTTGCGAGGAGCTACCGGACGCGGCGGGAGAATGACCGGAGGCTTCTTCGCCACCGGAGATCCTGCTGCAGGTTTGGTTTCGACTGCAACAGGTGCTCCAGCTTCGAGTACGGGAGTTGCGGTCGGTGCCGCTTCGATTCCCGGAGCGGGTTCGCTGACCGCCGCTTCTTGAGCGACTTCCGTCGCACTGGGGGCCTCGGCTGCCACTTCGGCGGGCGACTCGGCGGCAACCACTGGCTCGTAAGCGGCCTGATCGGCTGCATACTGCTCATTGGCAGCTTGTTCGGCCGCGGCTTGTTCTGCAGCGGCTGCCTGTTCTTCTTCACCTTCGCCGGCTTCTGCGTCCACGGTTCGACCGAGATTCACGCCGCGAGCGGCCGTCTCGACTTCACCGTCCGCTTTCACACGGCGGCGGCTGACTGCAGCGCTCGAGGGAGCGGCTGCGGCGGTTGCTCCGGCTGCTGCCGTTGCGCCCGCTGCGGGCTTCTCAGGTGCTGGCGTCGCGGGTGCTGCGGCCGTATCGGTCGCAGTCGCTTTCTTCCGAACGCGAGTCGCGGCTTTCTTCGCGGGAGCTGCCCCGGCAGCTTTCCTGCTCGGATCGAGTGCCTCGCGCACTTTTTGGACGTCCTCGGGCGGAAGTTCGCTCATGTGGCTCTTCACTTTGATGTTGAGCCCGCTGAGCTTATCGAGCAGGGAAAATGAATCCATGCCGAGCTCTTTTGCCAGTTCGTAGACTTTGACCGTGGTCTGTTGTTCCATGCGTATATTTCTTCGAGGCCTTCAGTTGCTCGGTCGTTGAAAGTCGGATGCGCGTGACGAAACGGAGATCACTCCGTCTCGCCTTGCTCCTTGAGTGCGGCCTTCAGGCGTTGGTTGGCCGCAGCTTTGGCGCCCACCTTTTCCTGGGGTCCTGCAGCTACTGGCAGTTCGAGCGGAGCAACCGGAGCTTCCACCATCTGGGTGGCTGCAACGGCGGCGCGGCTCTTCAGCACTTGAGCGGTGTCCTCGGCTTCATATCCGGGGATTTTCATCAGATCGGCCAAGCCAGCCTGAGCCACCTGACGAGGTAGCAAGAAGCCGGATTGGTAGATGGCTTGAGCCAGAGTTTCGCTCACGCCTTCAATCTGTTGGAGAGCTGCCAAAGCGTCTTGGGTGCGCTTTTGCAGCTTGGACTTGGAAATAATGTCCAGTTTCCAGCCGGTGAGCTGGGAGGCCAAGCGGACGTTCTGTCCTTTACGGCCGATGGCCAAGCTGAGTTGATCGTCCTCGACCATGATCTCCATGGTGTTGGTGCGTTCGTCGATGCGGACTTGCGAGATTTCAGCCGGGGCCAAAGCCGAGCGGACGAAGATCACCGGGTTGTCCGACCAGGGGATGATGTCGATTTTCTCGCCCTTCAGTTCCTGGATGACGGCCTGAACGCGGATGCCTTTCATGCCGACGCAAGCGCCGACCGGGTCGACATCGCGATCGCGAGAAATGACGGCGATCTTGGCGCGAGCGCCTGGCTCACGAACGCAGTTCTTGATCTCGATGATGCCTTCGCGGATTTCGGGCACTTCGATCTCAAACAGCTTCATCAAGTACTTCGGAGAAGTACGCGACAAGTAGAGTTGGGGGCCGCGTGAACCGAGCGCCACGTCCGAGAGGTAAGCTTGAACGCGGTCGCCGGGACGGAACTGCTCGCCTGCGATGATTTCAGAGCGGGGCAGGAGCGCGTCGGTTTTACCCAAATCGATGACCAGGGCTCCGCGTTCGATGCGGCGGGCGATCCCGGTGATGATTTCGCCTTTGCGATGGATGTAATCGTTGTAGATCAGCTCGCGCTCAGCATCGCGCACTTTCTGGAAGATGACTTGCTTAGCGGTTTGAGCATCGATGCGGCCGAAGTCAGGAATTTCGACGCGCACGCCCAGTTCGTCGCCGATTTGTGCTTCGGGGTCGAACTTACGAGCTTCCTGAATGTCGATCTCTTCCGACTCTTCCAACATTTCGGGTTCCGACTCGACGACCTTCTTGAACAAGAAGAGGTCGATCTCGCCGCTGTCCGTGTTGTAGTGAGCTTCGAGAACGGCGTTCGGGCCGTATTTTTTCTGCGCAGCCATGAGAACGGCTTGTTCCAGCGCGCTGATGATGATCTCGCGTTTGATGCCGCGGTCTTTTCCGACGGATTCAATCACTCGGGTCAGTTCGGTGGCGTTCATGATTCGCTCCTTTGGTCATCGAACTCGAACACAGGTTCGAGGTTAGCTTTGGAAATCAAATTCATCGGAATGCAAATGGCCGGCGCGGTATCGCTGGCTGCTGCGGGTTCCGGGGCTTTGGCCTTGGCTTTCTTGCCTTTTTTCTGGCCGGTTTCAGTGCCGTCGTCTGCTTGAAGAGAAAGACGAACTTTGCCTTCGTCGGTCAAGCCTTGAAGAACGCCTAAGAAATTCTTCTGGCGAGGATTCTTGGTCACATAGTCCGCATTGCCTGATTCTTCGGCCGTCAGAGGGCGGAAAGTATGCAGACGGATGCGGCGGCCGTTGAAGCGCAAGAAATCCTGGCTGGTTCGAAGCGGGCGATCGGCGCCCGGTGAAGAAACTTCGAGCTCGTAAGCGCCGTGGAAAATGGCCTCGATCTCGGGAACCTGATCGAGCGGCTCTTCGAGTGCCCGAGTCACTTTCACGCAATCTTCGATTCCGATCGTGCCGTGATCAGCAGTGGAGCCCAAGTGATCGATGAAGATGCGCAGCACTTTTTGGCGATGCGTACTCACTTCCACGTGCACCACGGAATAGCCCAGCGGTGCGAGCAAAGGCTCGAGCACGCCCATGATCTGCGCCTGCTGGGGCGTCAGACTGGTGGAGGGGGTGGAGGTAGGATTCAAACTTTGATTCATTGCGTTGTTTTTACTTTTGCCGAGAGGAGGCGTTCTTCGAAGCGAGCTTCGGACGAAAAAAAAGGTGGTCCTGGGTAGGCCCACCTTGCAGCGTTCCTGTCTGGCACCGGGGAAGTACCATGAATTCCTGAAATTCTTCAATAGTATCCTTGAGGTTTCTTGACAGCCCTTAGGCCCAGCTGGTGGAATGAAGGTTCATGATTTCCCTGCTACGTCGGCCTTGGATGGTTGCCTCAACTCTCGGATTTCTCGGTGTTTTCCCA
>JACCDP010867407.1_pt1 | contig 11828 bp, 9 predicted proteins | sample 7445841 | NCBI WGS metagenome assembly JACCDP01 (sample SAMN15323441, study PRJNA562643) | freshwater metagenome | isolation source: river surface water | place: USA:Blue River Watershed | collected 2017-08-17
CAATGGGGATAAAATAAATTAAAATGGCATTAACTAATTTTAAAAATATCGATGAAGTAATAAATGAAGGAACTTCCCTTACAACAGAGTTAAATCCTATTGATTTAGCTTTGATTGATAAGGGGTTTAAGGCTACTCCATTTAATATCGGTGTTAATGATACGTTAGAATTTATTTTATATGATTCATCTAATAACATTTTAGAGCAAAAAGATTATGGAAACGTAAGATACATAATGGGTGAGCAGATAAATGAGTATCTAATTAGAAGTGAAAATTTAACTGATAAACTTAATGATGGCGGTGGATTTTTAATTGATATTAAAAAATTAATAAAAGAAGCTGGATATAATATAGGTATTTTTAGAGTTCAATTAAATTTTGTAAATGATAGAGTTGGTAGTTCTATTGCAAAAGATAAACTATGGATTCAAGAAATTTCTCCGACTAGATTAGAATTAAGATTATTACCTTTTGATAATTTTGAAACCAATAATCCAATTGATATAGATACTAAAATAGATTTAAATCAGGCCTATAATAGTTTTGTATTAAATAAATTTAGTGGTGATGAAGTATATTCAGAAATAGATGAAATTCTTAATAGATTAACTCCATCTGAGTTGTATAATACTTTTAAAAAAATAAAAAGTGATTCTTATATCAATCAATTAGCATCTGAGTTTGGAATAAATTCTTTTGAAATATTTTTTTCTAAAGTTTTAGAAAGTATGAAGATTAGTGTTAGATATGCATTACTTCATAAAAACTCAACTATTGATAGTAATGATTTTGGGAAACCATTGGGTGATATAGTAGATTTTACATATTATAATAAAAAGGATATCATAAATCTATTAAATAGAAAATTTGAAGAATCAGTTGATTATCATTTACCTAAGAGAACTTTATCTGATCAAGTTAGATTAGATAATTTAACTCAAAATAGTATTGATAATTTAAAAAATTTGGTACAAACTATTAAATCCGATAAAACTCAACAATATGGTAAAGTGGCAACAACCGTATATCAACCAAAACCAATGGATGAGGTAAGAGAATCATTTGTAACTGAAAAGGTGGCTATACCAAATCCAATTCAACCAGATAAACCAGTTGTTATAGATGTTCCTATATTAGTTGATTCTCCTCCGCCAACTCCTTTGGTAATTGAGCCATTTGAACCTAGTGATAATTCAACTGAAAGAGAGAGATTAAAAAGATTACAAGAAGAAATGATGTATCAACAAGGTGGAATGGGAACTCGTTTTGATACACCATACCAATCTCCTTATGAAACACAAAATAGACAAGGAAATTCAGGAGGAGGTGGTCTATCAAATGAATATTTATCAAATGAAGACTATATTAGAGATTACGAAAGAAGAAACGTTGAAAATATACAATAATGCCAATACCATCTAGAAACGGATTTTATACTGGTCAACAATTCACCAATGAACTTGGTGAAAGATACGTTTGGATAGGTTCTGAATGGAGACCTGCCGGGAATGATAATTACACTCCCGTACAAAACCCACGTGAAGTAAATGTTACCTTTAACACTTTTTTAGAAGAGGGAGGGAATCCTGTTCAAGTTAAAGTTTTAGTCAATGGGAATGATTGGGCAGATAGTACTTCTACAAACGGGAAATGCACACTTAAATTTTTTGATTATCAAATTTTAAATCCAACTGAAATATCTTTTTTAGGAAATAATGTAAAAACTAAAAAGAGATATACTATTCAAGCTAGAGTTAATCAAGAAAATGATGTTGTAATAAACGAAATCGATGAATCTATTGGGAATTTACCTATACCACCTAATAACGGTGAAATATTTAGACTTGAGCCGAGTCTTAATTTCACACTACTAAATGGTGGTGGCGGAGGAGGATTTAATTTCGGTGGAAGTGGTGGTGCAACGAGAGAAGTTAATCCAAATGATTTTAGAGGAGCAGGATATGGGATAGCTGATATGGCACAACGAGAAAATATACAATAAAAATATTTATTAACTAATGGAGAAAAGAGAATATTTCGTACCACCTTCTAATCAAATAAATTTACAATTGGATGTTCCTTTTGTAAAATTAGGTGCGGGTGTCCCTGAAACCATAAGTGAACCTCAATTAACTTTAGGAACTGATTTTGTATCGGTAATAGTAGAAAATACGTTAGAGGGGCAAGATTCAGTAAGAGTAATAGCGGATGCTCAAAAGGAAAGTAATGGAGTAGGAATTAGACCAAGAGGAAGTAGTACGATTGTAAGAAGGGGTGAAGTAATACAAATTCAAAAAGATTCAAAAATTTCTATTGTAAGAGCTAATCCTAATCTTTACAATATTAGAAGTATTAAAATATATGATGAAAATAATATTTTAGTAAAAGAAACTAATTCAAATACTTTTGATTTTGAAGGGATTAATAGAGATTATAGGATAGTAGTTGATAGTGTTGCAATAGAATCTACCTTAGAATTACCATCTTTCCTAACTCCTATAAAACAAGGATATGTATGGAATACCGAATATTCTAATGATTTTAGTTTAAAGGTAAATGTATCAAACTCCACTCAGTTTGTAAGATATTTGTTTATTAATCAACCTGGTTCAATTGATGATAAGGGGTCTAAGAAAGTAGCCGTTTCAAACAACGAAGCAATTATTTCCCTTACTAATCCAAGAGAAGTTGGAAGATTCGAATTAGTAATTTTTGCGGGTAATGATGTAGTTGGTGAAAGAGATGAGATAAGAACTTTCATAGAAATAATAAGAGAGCAAACTTATGGAGAGCCTGATGTAACTCAAATAATCTATGACAGAAATATAGTAGAGGCAGATTTAAGACCTTTAGATTTTAACTTTGAGTTTGATTTACAAAGTGTTAATTCTCAGGGTATAGAAATTTTATTAGGTGAAAATGTTATTTATAGACTTCATGTTCAGAATAATAAAGGAAAAGTTTTCTTTAATGCAAAAGAATTATACAATTCATATAAAGATTATTTTAACGAAACTCCAAAAACATATTTTCTAACATTCGGGTTCAGACCATATTTCTATGGGTTTGATGGACAGATATTCGGTAAAACGGAAAAAGTTTCCATCACTGTACAGAGAACTCAATTTTTGCTAGATAAAAATAGTGTAATAAGAGAAATATCTGGTGTATTTTCTCAATTATTTTCAGGTGGGGATACGAAAAAATTATATGAAGACCAGATTATTTTTGAAGATGATAAACACCTTTATTATCAAGTAAGAGTAGATGCATCGAACTCATTCGTATTAACAAACGCTGCGGTAGATAGATTAACCTATTCGGTTTTAGATGGAAAAGTTGTTGAAACTCAATTTGAAATCGATGCTGAAACAGGAAGCACTAGAAAGAAAAAAGGTTATTTAGATTATGGGGCGTTGGTTGTTAAATTATTAGAACCGCTTCCTGCTACAATAGATTTAAATACTCAAGTTTGGATTTCAAAGCAAATCATCCCATCAATTGTAGAATCAATTGTAATAAGTGATGAGGATGATGATAAGTGTATTCCATTAAAACCAAATTTCGGAACTGAAATTGTATCTGAAACTGGGTTACAATATTTTGATGAAATTATATCGAGTGGTAGTTTAACATCAACTCAATTAGTAAACCAATATATTAGTAGAAGTGAATTTACTTTAGAAGATTTAGATTTAAATTATACTAGTGGTAGCGATGTAACTTCTGAATATTTTTTAAAGTTTAATAATTTTGTAAACTTTGGAAGTGCTTTAACAAGAATTGAAAATTTTCAATACAAAGTTGGTGCAATTGAAGAGTGGGGAAATAAAATAGATACAACTTTATATTCAGCAAGTTTATTATCAACTTCATCAAATTCATTATTGACAAGTGCATCTTATGATGTAAAAATACAAACTATTAAGAATGGATTTGATGGGTTTGAAAGAAAAATGTACGAAGATTTTTCAATCACATCTTCATTAAGTAATTTCTTTACGTTCCAATCAACATATGCAGAGATTTATGATAGAGGTAATAAAAATTACTTAGTAAAACACATTCCACAATATCTTCAAGAAACATCTGATAATATTGAATACCTAACATTTTTAGAAATGATAGGTCAACACTTTGATATACTATGGGCGTATATCGGAGGAATTAATAGAGCTAGAAAAGTTGAAAATAAATCAATCGATGGTATTCCTGATAGTTTAGTTTATGAATTGTTAGAATCTTTTGGGTGGGATCCTAAATCTCCTTTTGATGGAAAACAATTATGGAATTATGCATTTGGATTAACTGATAATCAATCGGTGGGTTCAAATACAAATTTATTGGGTAATAATGTTGCAAGTACATATACACCTGAAACTGCGAGAAATCAAGTTTGGAGAAGAATACTAAATAATTTACCTTATTTATTAAAACATAAAGGTACTAGAAAATCTATAAATGCAATTTTAAGTTGTTATGGCGTACCATCATCTTTATTGACAATAGTAGAATTTGGAGGGCCTTCTAGTACACCTTCGGATACTAATAAATTTACATATGAAGATAGGAGTGCATTCTTAAATGTAAGTGGAAGTGATTATTTAAATGTTCCGTGGATTAATGGAATACCAAATGCAGTTCAATTAAGATTCAAAACTAATAATAAAGAAGAAGCTGAAATTCTTAGAGCAGTTTCAGGAAGTAATTATTGGAAAGTATCAATAGAAACAACAGGAAGTTCTTTATTTGGAAATGTAAATTTCGAGTTAGTAAATGATAAAGTTGATATTGATTATCCATTTTTAGATGTAACCTCATCTTATACGAGTAGTATGAGTATTGAGAATGTACCACTTTATGATAATGAATTTAAATTTTTAACTATTCAAAAATCTACCGCGTGGAGTGATGGATTATTATATGATACATACACAATGCATTTGAAAGAAGCATTGGGAGATAGAGTAAAATTAAGTAAAAGTTCATCTCTTATTTTACAAGTATCCTCTTCCGCATCGTATGTTGATGGCAATACTTATTATTCTGGTTCAGCATGGGATTATGATGGAATGTTGTATATCAATGGTTCTGGATCAATTGATGGATTGGAGGGTTCAATTGATGAATTTAGATTATGGAATACTGCTATTTCAGCATCAGTTATTACATCTCATACATTAAATCCTGATGTAATATTTGGTAATCATGTTTCATCATCTACCGAAGATCTTTTATTTAGATTAGATTTTGAATATCCTAAAAATCTTTATACAACATCATCTATTAAAAATGTTGCACCAATTACATCATCATATTGGGGAGGGATAACTGCAAGTATATCATCTAATTATACTGCTTCAAATTCTTATCCATACCAATATGAAACTTATGAAAGATTTGTAACTGCCGAAGTCCCTCAGATAGGATTCGTAGGAAAAGATAAAGTTAGATTAGAAGATATTGAATTGAATGGTCAATTATCTTACAAAGCTAGAGCAACTAAAAAAGCATTTGATAGAGCACCAATTGATTCTAATAGATTAGGATTATTTTTCTCACCTGTTAAAGAATTGAATTTAGATATCCTTCGTTCTTTGGGTGCAATAAATATCGGAGATTATATTGGAGATTGGGATGATGAATATGGTAAAGATACTTATGATGATTTAGTAGATTTGAGAAATTATTATTTCCAAAGAACAAATCTTAATTTTGATGAATATATTAAACTTATTAAATCAGTAGATAAGTCTTTATTTGATATGCTGGAGCAGGTTATTCCTGCGAGAGCAAATGTATCAAAGGGTATATTGATTGAACCATCTATATTAGATAGGAGTAAAATAAAAATCAATAGACCGATTGCTGAAAATATTTACCATTCGGCATCTTTTGATTTAACACAAAATCAAACTATAACATTAGATTTACCTTATTATACATCAAGTTTAGATGTTGAACTAAATAGAGAATTTGAAGTAACCACTCCTTTTTATACTTCTTCGTATGATGTAGATAATTTAGTTTCATTAAATTCAGAATATTCTTCATTTGAAGCAACTCAATCCATTGTAACCGATGAATTGGTAAAAGGCGATATACTTGTTAATTCAGGTTCTACTATGGGGGGTATAGAGATTTCAATAAATGCTGGGTTGAGAAACCCAACTATTTTAGGAGAATATGATTTAGAGGAATCATATCAACAAGTAGGAAATGATGCGGATTCACCATTTAATTTAGGTTTCGGGTTATATGGTGAAAACGGAGCTTTAGATAGAACATATTTTAGAGAAGATGGTACATTGGTATTAACTCAGAGATATAATGCTTATATTATAACCGTAAGATACGCTAGACTAGTTCCTTATAGAGTACCTGCTAATGGATTATCATCTTCATTATTTAATACAACAAAATTAGGAGCAACTGATAAAATAGAATTGGAAACAAAATATCGTTTTGAGAAAAAACTTATTTTAATAGACCCTACCGAAGATAACATATTTAAAACTCCAACTCTACATTCATTTTATGTGAATGTTTTAGCAGGATTGGGTACGTTTCCTTTTGGAAAGGGTGTTATAACCGATATTAAGGTATTCGATGGATATACAACTGGGCATTATAGAAACACAAAAGATACTGCCAGAGGATTAGAAAATAGTTTTTACTTAGGTTCTAAGCAAAGTTCAACTACTACTTTAGATGGAGCATCTGCGGTAGAAGTATTCGTAACTAATCCAAATAGATTGAAAGTTGCTGATTCCGGTAGAGGTAGCGGTGAACCAATTTTGGAAGTTGATTAAAAAAAAGTGATAAAACTAAAAGGTTATATATTTATTATTAAAAAAGACCAAAACATTTAAAAATGGCTTACTTAGATAATTCAGAAATCATTGTAGATGCTATCCTTACTAAAAAAGGTAGAGAAAAGTTAGCAGCTGGACAATCTTTAAATATTACTCAATTCGCTTTGGGAGATGATGAGATTGATTACCAATTATATGATGCAGCACACCCCAAAGGTTCTGCATATTATGATGCGGCTATTAAAGCTATTCCTATTTTAGAAGCATCTCCAGATGAAACACAAGTTTTAAAATATAAACTTGTAACTCTTCCAAAAGGAACAACTAAAATACCTCAGGTATCAATCGGAACAACTGCAATCAGCACTAACCAAACAAGAGGTAAAGTTACTATTACACCTTCAACTTCTCCAGCAGGAAATGGAACTTCAGGATATACTGCTGTATTAGCAGATAAAACTGCGGGAACATTAGTTGGATTGGGTGTTGCGGCAGCCGGAACTATTGCAGTAAGCGACTCAATCGCAGCAACTGCAGATGTTAAGAGAGGAACTACATTTGAATTCATCCCTAATCCAGCATTAACTGCAACAATTGTAACAACTTTGACAGTTTATGGAAACGAAACCGGAGGTTCAGTTTCTATTCCTGTGACAGTAAACTATGTAGCATAAAAAAATTAATATAGAAAATGGCACAAATTACAGGAGCACAAGGAGCAGCATTAACACAACAATTATCCCAATATCTTATTGATAATGCGGGAGTTATTGATTCAACTGCTATTGCTAATATTATAAACTCAACATTACCTCCAAATGAAAGATTGGGTGTAGCAAATGGTGGTGTATTATCTCAAGGTATTTTTAAAAAATTTGGTGAATTTGATAAAATTTCAAATAAAATTGAAGTTGTAACTGAAGGATTATGGAGTAATGGAAGCGGAAGTTTACTTTCAACTATTGCTACCGGTTCTACTTCTACCGTTGCGGGACACAGTGGTTCTGATGCATCTAAGTACTATTTAAACGTTTATTTAGATGGAACAAACACTGGTTCATCAGCACCCGTTGAATTTGCAGTAGCATATGGACATAAATACGGAAGTGGTTCAGTACAATTAACAACTTCTGATTCGGCTTTATTACCAACAAAAGCAATTTATTCTCAATATAGAATTCTTTTAAATGATAATTTTGAAGGAGAAGCAGATGAATTCTTCACCGTATATTCATCATCAATTGAAGATGGGTACTCTATTGATCACGCTTATGTTATCAATTTAGCAAGAGCTAGATATAGACAACAGGCAGATGCAGGTAATTTAACTCTTACATTGAGTGGTTCAAATGGGTCTTCATTCACTTTCATCGATGATAGTGGTAAGAAATTTTCCGATAAAGCGGGTAAAGCAGGAACTGTATTTAATATAGTATCTGGATCAACAAATGTAGGAACTGAGGCGGCAGCGACAATCAATACTTATACTGCATCAAACGCACAGGGATTTGGTAAATTCTATCCTAAATTAGGTATTATTTTATTAAACCCAACTGCAGTTGCATCGGTTGTAGGTAGTGAATTATTACCAACAACTTCATCTGCACCATCGGTTGAAACATATAATCATGGAAAATTATTTAATTCAATTAAAGGTGGTGGTGATTTTGAAATGAGAAGAACTGAAAACGTATCAACTCAACATTTCTTTGTTAGAGCGACAAATAGAGAATTCAACTTCTCTAATAACCCAACTTATACAACTGGTTCAGATGGAACATTTAAAGAACCATCTTTTGAAACCGATCCTAAGACATATATAACATCAGTTGGTTTATACAATGATGCTAATGAATTGATTGCTGTGGCTAAAACTTCACAGCCAATCGCAAAATCCTTCGATAAGGAGGTGTTGATTAAGGTAAAACTTGATTTTTAATTTTAATTTTTAAACCTTAATTTTAAATAAAACCCGCTTCGGCGGGTTTTTTAATATCTTATATTTATATGTGATATGTTTAAACCGATTCCAAAATCAGATATAACCGTTAGGCCATTTAAAGTCTTTAAAAATTGGACTTTAGATTACCAAACTGCACCTTTATATGCAGTTGAACATCTTTCTGGTTCATTTGAGAATAATGAAAACAGAGAGGTAGCAGGTTATAAAGAGTATTCTTTGTATAAAAGTATAAATCAGTTATTTTACGCTAATGCAGGAAAGCAAGTGGGGGTTGTTACTAATTGGAATTTAAGAAAACATAATTCCAAAAAACAAACAACCTATGAAGTAAAACTTACTTATAATTTAGCAACTCCAGTTGAGACCACTTATTTGTATTATTATTCTGAATCTGAAAAAAAATATATTGATGAATTTCAACAATTTTTGGATGAAAACAGATATAGTGTAAATGATAATGGAATTATTTTTGAAGGTAAGATAACCGATATTACCAAAGTTTATGGATTGATGAACAATTATGGTTCATTAACTGAAAGAAAACTTGGAGATAGATTTTTATTTTGGAATATTCCTCAGAGATATATTGGAGAAGGTATTAAACCAAACTCATTAATAATTACTGATTATTCTACAATATCCGGAGACGGTTATACTAAAATTGTAGATGATGGTAAGGGAAACTTAAAATATTTAGGAAAAAGTTTTGTAACAGTCGAAAGTATAGATATTGAAAATGAAACTATAACATTTATAATGAGCGATGGACTTACTTATATAATGGATTTAGTGGCATTTAATTTGGGTAATGAGGAAGATAATACCGAAGGATATTTTATTGTAAGTTATAATGGAAGCCCAAATGCACAAACAACTATTTTTAGTTTTGATGTTTCATCGGGTATTTTATATGCATTGGGAAATTTCAATTTTCCATTGGCTTTATCAGAGTATAATAAACCAACTACTATTGGAAATATTTTCTATTCAAATGGTGTAATTACACTAACACAGGGTACACAAAAAGCAAAAGATAGTTTAGTAGAAGGGGAAAATTATAATTTTGGAAGTGGTAATAATTGGGATATGAGATTCCAATCTACTAAGACAATTTATGAAAATGAAGTATTCTTAGAAGTAAACCCAACTGAATTTAATTATTCAACTAACCCATCTGCAACTAAATTTTATAATGGAGATGTATATGTGAGAAAGTATATACCATTTATTCCGGCTACAATTACATCAAATACAACGGAATATGATTTAGATTTCAGATTAGTATCTGATTTCGATGGTTCTACAAAAATAGGATTCGATGAATATGAATATAGTTCATCTTTAGACCCAACTGGAAGTTATCTAGCACCTTATATTACAACCGTTGGATTATACGATGAAAACTATGATATGGTTGCGGTAGCAAAAATACCTTCAAAACCTAAATCAACTCCTGATTATCCAATAAATTTTGTTATTCGTTTCGATACTTAATATTTATATAAAACAACATAAACATGGCACAAATCATAGATACTTACAAAAACTCAAAAATTGCTGAGAAAAATGCACCTTCTCAAAAGACTGATTTTATCAAACCTAAAGTAGGTGGACTTTTAGCAGTTAAGGGATTTACATCTAAAGCGTTAGTGGGTAATTCAGATTATAATTTAGATGATAAGGTTTTATCTGCGGCTAGAAAGGGACAGGCAGATTTAACAAAATACTCCGATAAAGTAAAAAGATAAAATACTTTATAGTTACAATATGTGGTTATATGATAATAGAATAGTTTCAGAAATTTCTGAAATGCCAGAGGGCACATTTGGGTTTGTGTATGAAGTATTACACATTCCAACTCAAAAGAAATATATCGGAAGAAAACAAATAATATCGGTGCTTACAAAAGCATTAGGTAAAAAAGAGTTAGCTGAGCTTACTGATAAAAGAGCTAGTAAAAAGAAAAAAGTTCAAAAAGAAAGTGATTGGAAAACTTATTATGGCTCTCATTCCGAAATTAAACAACTAATCAAAGAAGGTAAAGCTGAAGAATTTAAAAGAACGATTCTTCAGTTTGCTTTTTCACCTAAACACCTAACTTATTTAGAAACTAAGTATCTTTTTTCATTATCGGTATTGGAAAGGGCAGATGAATATTTTAATGATAATATTTTAGGAAAATTTTTTAGAAAAGATATATCAAATATATGAAAGACCTATTAATTACTTTTGGGTGTTCATTTACATATGGGGAGGCATTGGAATTTCATTATTTAATGGATAATTATCCAGAATCATTTTCTTTATACAAAAATAGAACAAATTATTATCAAACTTTTTCTATATTCAGTTCTTTAGATGAATTAATTAAATTTAGAGAAAATAATAGATACAATGGAATATTAAAAAATTTTTTAGGTAGTTCATTAATGAGTAAAGCTGAAAATGGAGGATGTAATTATCGGAATATTGAGATGATGGAACTTTATATCCAATATATAGCAAAAGAAAAAAAATTTAATCCTAAGTGTTGTGTTTTTCAGCTTACTAATATAATAAGAGACGTTATTGAATTTTCTGCAAATCATTCTTTAATGTGTGATGATGCGGAAAGATGGTTGGGTAAAGAATTAAAAAAAGAATTAATTGATAATATTGGAACATTAAATGATCCACTTCGAGATAAAAAATTAAATATAATAATTTCAAAAATTTTTTCAATAATTGTCGAAAAGATAAACGAAAATTTCTTAGTATTAGAAAAAATGGGGTGTAAGTGTATTTTGTTTAATGGAGTTGAAGATCGATACTCTCATCATTTAGTATATGATGTGTTAAAACAAAGTAAATTTTATATGCCGATAATTTTTAATATGAGTGAATACAGAAGTTGGGATAATATGAATAGAGAAAATTACCTTACACTTAAAGAAAATATTGGGGTAAATGATGAGCATCCTTGTTTAGATTCACATAAATGGTTAGCGAATACATTGTATAGGAAATATTTGGAATTATCGAAATAATTTCATACATTTGGGTATGAA
>JACCDP011526587.1_pt1 | contig 11826 bp, 8 predicted proteins | sample 7445841 | NCBI WGS metagenome assembly JACCDP01 (sample SAMN15323441, study PRJNA562643) | freshwater metagenome | isolation source: river surface water | place: USA:Blue River Watershed | collected 2017-08-17
GTCCACTCACCTTTTTGACAAATATGAAAATAACCAATTATATTTTTGTTTGATATATTATTCATTCCTTTTATAATTATATTATAATGTAGATATGTTTATTATAAGTACATTTAATTTATTTTTAATGATTTAATAAAAATATATAATTTTAAAATTTTTAAATATTTTATTACACTAAAAATTAAAATAAGAAGAAAATAAAATTACAAAATAAAGAATTATATAATAAAATATAAATTAATTTAAAAATGTATAAAATTTTATATTATATTATTTTATAATATAAAATTAATAAGATTGTGATATTCAAGTAAAATAATATCTAAAAAAATTTATGTTTATTTCTATGTTTATATTTCATATGTTTATCTAGTATTTTTATATTTTTAAAATTATTTATAGTATTTATACTATAAATATAATAGAATAAACAATATATTAGTATTACAATTATATAATCTAATATCATACTTTTTAATATATATAACGTAGATATGTTTTTATATTAGGTGAATAATTTACTTTTTAAATATATATTTATAATTAGTTCTTCTTCATTGTATTTATAAATAAGTGTCACATTTTTAGTGACCAGTGTGTAATAGATATATTTATAAATTTTTTAATTCTTTATATTCAATGGTTAATTGTAATAAAGATTGTAAAATTGACCATATATGTTCTTTTGATTCATCATTAAATTGATAATAAATATCTTTTAATCTCATTATTTCAGATAATATATTTTCATCAGAGATTGGTTGATCTATTATACCATCCATATTTTTTATATTATCATTATATACATCTTTATTAACAAAATATGATTCATCTTTATTTATTATTTGATTTTTATGAATTAATAAATTTTTAATAGCATGGTTAATAGGTAAACTTGCATTAACTTTAATTAATTTAATAAAATAAAAATGATATGTTGTTCCTAATATAGGAGCTGTTTGGGCTAAGAATGATTCTAATATAGAATTAAATAATTTAATTTTATCAGTAGGACTTTCCATTATTTATTTATATAAAAATAAATCTTTATATAATATTATTTAAATTATTTAATAAAATTAATTCTGTACTGTTTGGACTTTGTTGTATAAATTGAATAGTTTGAAATATATTATTTATATTATTAAATGAATAATTTGTAATACTATTTTTTTGTTTATTTTTAATTTTATTATAATTATCAATATAATCTGTTTTTTGAAATTTATTATATAAAACATTATAATTTGATATTATTTTATTTGAATTTATAATTTCATATAAATTAAAATTAAATTTATATTTACCAAAATTATATTTAATTTTATGAGAATAATCAAACCCTAATATAGGTGTAATATCATATTTAATTTCAAATATTTCACTATCTGATATTAAATATCCATTATATGTAAAAAATACTTTATAAAAATTCGTTTTTATAAATATAAGACCTGCACCAACTGTATCACCTTCTTTACATATTGGACCAAATTTTTTATAACATATACCATTTTTTTGAAAACTACCATCATCTAAATGATAACCAAATGTATCATTTTTCCACCCCGGATTAGAATTAAAATTTGTGTCAATATTACCAAATCCAATTACTAATGTTTGATTATCCCATGGTGTACGATACTGTTCTAAAATTGTTATTTCATAATAAAATATATTACTATGAAATATTTCCATTTTATTATTTTTATTAATTATTGGAAATGTAAATGGTATTGGATGTATTATATTATTTGGCAAATTTCTATTCGCAAATATTAATCTTGATATATTTTCTTTACCTTTAAAAACTAAAATATTATCATGTTCTTCTACTATTAAATGATCATCTTTATAATCTTCAACTACAAATTTAGTTGGTAATGGATAAAATGATGATAATGATAAATATAAATTATTATATTCAATTTCATTATAATCATAAAATGTATTAATTAAATATTTTAAATATGTTTCAGCTAGATTTTTATCATTTAATAAATTATTAAATGGAACTTTTAATATTTTTTTCATTATTTAATATAAATATTTATTTTATTAATTAAACTCTATTTTATTATATACGAGTTCTCATTTTTTTTTATTTTACCATTATCATTTATAACATTCTTTTCATGAACAGTAAATGTACCATCTGGGTTTGATTTTTTAGAATATACACTTGAATATGAATTAAATGTTTTTGTATTTATTAGATTTGATGGTGTTTGTGTATTTATTAGATTTGATGAATTTTGTGTATTTATTAGATTTTGTTGATTTTGTATATTTATTAAATTTGATAAACTTGGTGTATTTATTAGATTTAATAAACTTGGTGTATTTATTATATTTGTTGTTTCTATATTTTGATTTGTATTCATATATTTCATTTTTAACATTTTTAGATTATTTTTATATTCTTTATAATAATGGTTTAATAAGATCGCTTTATCCTCTTCAGAATATAGTTGTTTAATTTCATTTAATTTTTTTATAAAATTTTTTGATAATTCTTCACTTTCCATTGAGAAATTCATTATATAATATTATTTATAATATTTATTTTTATAAATAAATTTTATTATTTTTACTAAAAAATTTAATAAATAATCAAGTTTATTTATTTGAAATTGATTGAACAAATTCAATTAACTCATTAGATTTAAGAATATTAGAGTGTGACTTGTTTTTTATATTATGATAAAATATATTTTTTTGATTTTTCCATTTTTTAGGAAATAATAAACTAGATTCCGAAACAACCCCATCACCATTTTCAAATATATATTTATTTGATTTATCTAAACTAATTGGTGTTAATTTATTTAATGAATAAATATTAAATGTATTAATTCCTGTTGAATAATGTAATGAATTAAATAATGGCAGATTATTGAAATAATGTTTTTTTATATCAAATAAATTAAATATATCAAAATAATCAGTTTCATTATATGGATGATATTTAGGCATATTTAATATAATTCCACCCATTTTTCGTAAAATATCATTACCTATTAGTTTATCTATAAAATTTGGTTTTATTAATAATTTAAGTACTAAGAATGTTCCATTAAATGGTACACTAATATTTATTATACTTTCTATATGTTTTTTTTTCCATTCCTTTGTTTGTTTATGCAAAAAATAATGCATTAATATACCACCTGTTGAATGATTTAATAAAATTATAGGTGATGAAAAAGATTCAATATAAGTTTTAACTTTTTTAAAAAATTCATTTTCTAAATATTCTATTAAATGTATTTTACGAAAATCATATGAAATTGGAAACATATTATTTAATTTTAATAATTCATTATAATTATTAGTATTTTTATAAAAATAAGATATAGAATTTAATTCTAATGCTTTTTTATTTCCAAATTCCATTGTATGTAACAAATCATAATTTAATATTTCATTTTTCCATTTTTTATTTTCAAATATAAATTGATATAATGTAGGTGGATAAACTGTTTTATTTTTATTATTTAATAAAATAGTTCCACCCATACCATGTGTTAATATTATCGGAATTTGTTTATTTAAAATATGTTTTTGTAAATTAAATACATTAGATTGTTTTATAATTATACTTTTACAAGGTGTAATAAATAACATTATAATATAAAAAAATATTTTTTCAATATATTTCATTCTTACAATATATATATATTATAAGAATATATATATTATGTTATCTAAAAATATTACACGTATAATATAGACATAATTATAAATTTATATTTTTTATATTACTATAGTATTAGATACTGTTCATTTCTATATATTTTATATAGGAAGAGGATTGACTCATTCACCCTCTATCATTATATTATTATTAAATAATTTTATTATTATTATATTCATTTACATCTTTGCACATTTAAAACGCTGATTTTAAGTATGATATAAAAAATTTAGAAGATTATATAAAAAATGAATTAATAAAACATAAATTTTTGACTTAATGTTAATGTAGAGTATTTTTCTTTTAGTTTTTCAAGTAAATCTTGCATCGTAATAGTTTTATTTTTCTTTATTTCATCTAATATAAACTTTACTTGGTCTTTATAAACTTTATACGCAACAGGTTTTCGGCTATCTTTTTATTTCACCATTTTCATTATATTTATCAACTCATCTTAACAAACTTCGTGCAGAACATTTGAATATTTTACACACTTCTTCCTGCATTTTGTCTTCTGTTAAATAATATTCAATTGCAGATAATTTATAATCTTCGCTTTTATGAGTAGGCATTATATTATATAATAATTATATTATATGATATAAAAAAATTGGAATAAAAAATGTTTATAATTAATTATATTTATTTTAGAGTTATAAAAATTATGTGTTAATAAATGAATGTTAATAATTATACTTCATTTTCTTCAACAATAACAAGAGGTTTTTTTACCTTTTTAACAATCTTTTTAACCTTTGGTTTTGGTTCAATAATGACTTCTTCTTCAACAGAGATTATTTCATTTTGAACTTCGTCAATAGGTTCATTTATTGATTTATCACTAATAAATAATGGATTAGCATTTATTTTAGATATAATATTACTTTTTATTTTTTGTAAATTTAATAATTCATCTCCAATAGTTATTATGTCGGTTAATTTTATTAGTTTTATATTAAAATTTTGTGCAATAACTAAATAATTATACATTTCATAATTTTCTGTTAATAATATCTTGAATATATCGTGCGTTTCATAAAAATCAATAGTATTTTTAATATTACCATTAATAGAGTATAAATTATCCAAAAATGTTATTATTCTATTTTGTTTTTCAATTGTTATTATTGGAATTTTTACCTTGCCTAAACTTGATTTATTTAATGAACCATTCCCTATACAACCTTTTGATGAAAATGTATTAATAAAGCATAACGCATAATATAAATACTTTGTTAAAAGTTCTTTTTTATTTTTTATTAATAATCCTGCAATTGCTTCATTAGTGTATAATGGTTTCCCTGTAATTGCTATTTTACCAATACTTAATTTAAATGAGTATAATACTGTATTTTCTGGTATTAATTTTACATTACTTTGTTCTACACCAATATCTGTTATATGTTCTTTTGTATCATTTATTATATTATTATTTAATTCTCTTACTGAAACCCAAAGATTATTTCCTCCATAAAATTCAGGATTATCTCTTCTTGGTGTTCCTCCAATTTGTATATCACAAACATCTTTTAATTCTGTGTATATTAATCCATCTTCATCTTTACTTTCTTCTTCTTCAATACCATATTCAGTATAATTTAAAGAATATTTTTTTGATGATATTTCATCTATATCAACTTCTTTGATAAAATGTTTATTTTCTGTATCTGGATTAAAATCATAAAATTTAACCTTTTTAGTTGAATGACTTTTACAAAATTTTAATATTCTTTTTGTTCCTGTTATTTCAACAACATCTTTTCTTTCTTTCTTTTTAGTGAAGAATAAAATGCAAGTTTTTGATGAAGTTGATGTAAAAGTTCCTGCAGGGCATAATATAACTTCGTGCAAATCACAACTTTTCATTAAATATTCTCTTGCTTTATCATACCCAGATGTTGAACCATACATTTTTTCACCATCTAACATAACAGTTGCACATCTTCCATTTATATTTAAATTGTTAATCATCATTTGTAAGAATAAAACTTCTGAATTTTTACCACCTGTTTTTATAGGTATATAATCATCTAATATTTCTAAACTACCAAGTGATGTTAATAATTCATCATAATTTATTGTTACTGAAAATGGAGGATTTGCTACAATATTATCAACTTTTATATTATGAAATTTTCTGATACTATCAGCACATATAACATTTGGCAGTATTTCACCAGTATTAATTAGCATATTTGATAAACATAAATTATAGATTTTTCCTTTTATTTCAATACCATAAATATTTTTAATTAATTGTTGTCTTAATTCTTCACTTGTTATTTGATTTGATTTTTCAAATTGTTTAAAATGTTTAATGATAGTATTTAATATTCCACCAGTCCCAGAAGCAGGGTCTAATACACTTTCAATTTCGCCATTATCTTTTAACTTTGGATTAACTAAATTTACCAATAATTTTTTTACTTTTGGAGGTGTAAAGAATTGCCCTAATTCACTTTTTTTATTTACACCAGCACCAAACACAGCATCAACAAATATACTTTCATACGCTTCACCCAATATATCATAATCATAATTGTTGAAATCAATAGAACTTAATGCTATTACAATTTTTTTAATAGTAGTTGATTCTTTAATAAATGATTTTTTACCATCTTCAAATACATCTTTAAATTTAGGATGTTTTGATAATACTTCTTTCCATAGAAACTCATCAAATATTTTTTTTATATTACTTTCTTTCTCTGGAATTTTAACATAGTCAATTAATTTACTGAATTTTACATATTCCAAATATTCTAAAAATTTTTCGTTTCCATATTTTTTAACACCATCTTTATATAATTCTAAATTGTAAATATCAATAGAACCATTTTCTATATGTTTTTCTGCTTGTTTAAGAATCAAGAAATGAGACAATTCATTTAACGCTTCATCGCCTATTAAATGTTCTGCATCATTACGCAATACATCTAAACAAGTTTTGAATAAACTATGTAATTCTTGTATTTTACCATTCATTGTTGTTTGTTGTTCTTTCTTTTCCATTATTTGATTAACTGGTATGCATCCGTTCTTTTTAGTAAGATGTCTTTGTAAATCAATTTTTTGTTTAAATTGATGTCTGCAATGTTCGCAATTGTAATTCATTATATAGTATATATAGATTATATCTTTAAGTATAAATAACTTTATAAATCAATTTTTTTATTTAATTAAATAAAAAATAAATATTATTATAACAATATATTTTCAAGTTTTTTTAACTTTTTCTAAAACTCTACTAATTCTTCATTTTTATTGTGTTTAATTATTTCTGTTAAATCATTAATATCATAATATTCTCCCCATAAATCATAAGGAGGAAACATATTATCTAATATTTTTAAAGATTTTGTGATATTTGTAAATTCAAAATCAATATTTGTTTCATTTGATAAATACTCACCTAATTTATTTTTACAGGTTTCCAAATCATAATATACTCGTTCAATACTTAAATATTCTATCCAGTTTGTAAATTGTCCTTTGAATACTATCTCAGGTTCTTTAGATAATCTATTATCTCTTTCACATAGTTCATAATAACTTTCTTTACTTTTTATATTTTTATCAGCAATTATTTTTCTTGCTTTTTCATATGTTGTACAAAGTGCAGTTCTTTTTATTGTTTTTAATCTTAATTTTTGTGTTAATTCATCATCGTATTCACCAAACTCATCAACCATTTCTCTTTCTTCTTTTTCTCTTGGTTTTGGTTTTTGTTTTTCAATGTCAATTCTAAATACCTTAATTTTTTGAGTAATAGTTTCATCTTCTAAACCCATTTGATAAATAACTTCTCTTACCTTTTTCAAATCAGGATTTTCATTGTTTTCTAACCAGTCATCTCTATTCAAAATTGGTAAAATGATTTTGGTTTTTTTATTTGTATCTTTTTTGTTTTTCCTACTTGCTCTTAATGCGGATTGGACTATACGGATATTTGATGTCATATTTTCAGCAAATACAACACCATCCAATAATGGAAAATCCCATCCTTCACCCAAACAATAGACACAAGTAATTATTCCAAACTTCACCTTTTCAAAATTATTTATTATTTCTTTTTGGTCTTTTGATTTCATTTCACTATGGTAATTTGAATAATACAAATTAGGTATATCAAAGTAATTATCGTCTAACAGCATTTTTATATATTGAATTAATTTCAACGAATTATCCTTGTTATTTGAATATATTAATAAATGATGTGAATATCCGTCAAATATGCTTTTCAAAGACGCAAACACACTCAAAAACAACCTCTTATCATTTTCTTCTATAATATGAAATCTTGATAATTGTTGTTCTAATTGTTCTTCATTTGTAATAATGGTTTGAATAACATAATCACAAATAATATTTTTATTAATCGCCCATAGCAAACATTTTCTATCAATTATTTCTCCAAAATATTCAACATTATCATTTGAAACTGCAATACCATCATCACACATACTTTCCAATTGTTTAAGTGTAGCAGTTAATGATAATTGTTTTACAGATGGAATGTTTAACATTTGAATATATTTTTTTGTAGTGTGTGCTAAACGCATATTATTTGTAGTTAAATGATGAACTTCATCTAATAGTTTAATACCAAATACAAACCTTGTATGTTGTGTTGCAGTATATACTTTGTGTGCAGATGAATATGTAGTTATTACAATACACTTTTTTTGATTATTTTCTAAAAATCGCATTATATTTTCAGTATCTACTCCACCTGAAACAATTAAATACTGAACACTTTGAAACAAGGCACAAATAACTTCTTCCCATTGTTTCAATAATAATTTATTAGGAACACCAATAAGAATAGTATTTAAGTTTAGTTCTTGTGTAATCCATAATGAAATTAGAGTTTTTCCTACTCCACACATTAATACAAGCATACCTTTATCATATTGTTGAAAATGTATAACTGACTTTCCAATAATAATAGTTTGGTCGTTTCTTGGTATGTAGGAAACAATTTGTTTATTTTTTCTCTTGGATTTTAGTATGTGAATTAATGATTGAATATTTATTTTTTTGATTGTTTTTCTTACTCTGTTGCATCTTACCAAATCACTAATTTCTTGCTTGGATAATTTTTTATATTTAATTCCAATCGTAATTAGATAAGGTTCAATAAGAGTAATAATTTTTTTATTGTAAAATTCAGTTCCAGCATCATATTTAACATTTAATTCACGAAATTCATTTTGTAATAAGCGTTCAACAATCCCCATTCTTTCAATAGGAACTTCAAAGACCGCTTCAAAATATCCTCTCTTAATCTCGCCAGTAGCATATTGTGTATCCCTTTCAGGAATGTTATTTGCTTTACCCATTTTACACGCATCATTAACATCATACGATGAATGATTTCTAACATAAATATATCCGTTAGTTTGGTTCATTTTGATAAAGTTCATATAAGTTATGTAATAATATAATTATGAAATTATAAATCAATTTTTTATTATATTCAGGAAATAAAATAAAAAACTTTTAAGAAAATCGGCGTTTTAAATGTGCAAAGGTGTAAATAAAATAAATAAGAATCATGTAACTATATTTATTAAATTAATTTGTCAAAGTAATATATTATATTTTTTATGTAAAATTTTTTATAACTAGTTATATTATGATTAAGAGTAATGAACTAATTGATAAAGTAAATCAAATATTGGAAAAATATTATCCAATTAAAAAAACATTTAATAACATAAATGAATTATCACATTTTTGGATTACTAATATTGTAAAAATTGATTATCATTTTCCATTTCAACTTGATATTAAATCTGATAAAATAGCTAAAGTATTTACTACTAAATTAATGTCATGGAAGAATTATATAAAATTATATTTATCTTTTTTACATATATCATCTTTAGTTACTAATAATATTACATTTTTTATAAATAGAGAAAGTATAATAGATATATTACATATCAATAATATAATTATGAAAGATGGTACAAATATTGATATTAAATATAAATTTAAAGAATTAAAAATAAATATTCAAAAATCAATTAAAAAAATTAATAAAGATAATCATTTTTATTTTTCTTCATTTTCTATAAATGAAAATAAAGATAATATACGAACTGAATTATTACGTTTATTTGCAAATAGAGATAAATATAAAAGTATCTATTTTCATTTAGATAATAATAGTGGTGGTGATAATGTACCAATACATTTAATATTGCGATGTTTAACAAGTAAAAAAGAAAAATGGATGAAGAATATAAAAAAAATATTACCTAATAAAAATATAATTGAATGGAATTGTTGGAATGAAGATAAAATAGGTGTTAATAACTATGAACTTTTTCAAATGTTAAATTTAGGTGATATTCCAGTATATGATAATAAATATCATGGAAAAATTCATTTACATATGAGTACTAATAATAGTAGTGCTGCATGGTATTTTATAACTTTTTTAATTTATGCTTTTGGTTCAAAAATTAAAAGATATAATGTTAAGAATATAAAATTTGGTACTATAAGTAAAGATAGTCAATTAATTTTACATGGAACATCTAATACAAGTTCTGGAGATGGAAATACAATAAATATTTCATATAAAAATATTAACATTATTTGTCCAACAGAACAATATATTTCATGTTCAATAAAAGAAAAAGATTGGTGTAGATTTTGGACTGAATAAAAATGAGGATTTAAAAATGTTATCGTAAAAATATTATGTTAATTTTTCATTAATATGAATAAAAATTTTTTCTATTATAACATAATATGTTATCATTTAATAATTATTTTTTGGGTGGTGGTAATCAAAAACAATGGGGTGTCTTAAGACATAATGGTCCTTATTTTCCACCTGAATATATTCCACATAAAATACCTATTATAGTTTTAAATAAAGAAATAATATTAGATCCTGAAGCAGAAGAATATGCAACATTATATACAAAATTTATTGATACAAAATATATTGAATCACAATTATTTAAAAAAAATTTTTGGAAAGATTTTAAACATTTAGTGAAAAATAATAATATATCAAGTTTAGATCAAATTGATTTTTCTTTAATAAAAAAATATTTAGATAAAGAAAAAGAAAAAAAAGATAATTTAACAAAAGAAGAAAAAGAACAAATTAAAAAATTACAATTAATAATTGAAACACCTTATATGTATTGTATTATAGATGGTAACCAACAAAAAGTAGGTAATTATAAAATAGAACCACCTGGTATATTTTTAGGTCGTGGTATACATCCCAAATTAGGGAAAATAAAAAAAAGAATAAGACCTGAAGATGTAATATTAAATTTAGATAATAATGCACCTATACCAATGCCAAATGTGCCTGGAAAATGGAAAGAAATTATACATGATGAAAATGTAATTTGGTTAGCATCATGGAAAGATAATATAACTGGTAAAATTAAATATGTATTTACTTCTTTTGAATCTTTTTTTAAATCAAAGAGTGATGAAGAAAAATTTGATTTAGCAAAAAAATTAAAAAATAAAGTTAAATCAATACGAGAAAAATATGAAAATGATTTAAATGATAATGAATTAAAAATTAAACAATTAGCAGTTGCATTATATTTTATTGATAATTTAGCATTAAGAGTTGGAGGGAAAAAAGATTCAAAAGAAGAAGCTGATACAGTTGGTGTAACATCATTGCGCGTTGAACATGTACAATTATTAGAAGATAATTTATTAAAATTAGATTTTTTAGGAAAGGATTCAATAAGATTTTGTAAAAAAATTAGTGTTCATAGTCAAGTATATGATAATTTAAAATTATTTATAAAAGATAAAAATAAAAAAGATTTAATTTTTGATAAAATTAGTCCAATTGCATTAAATGATTATTTAAATTCATTTTTAGATGGTTTAACTGCTAAAGTTTGGAGAACATATAATGCTTCTTATATATTTCAAAAAGAATTAGATAAACTTTCATCTAATAAAAAATTAAATGAAATTACTGAAAAAGAAGAAAGATTACATTTTTTTATTTCTATTTTTAATCAAGCTAATACAGAAGTTGCTTTATTATGTAATCATCAAAAAACACAAACTGGTAATATTGATAAATCTGTTGATAAAATAAATAATCAACTTAAAGATTTAAA
>JACCDP010155161.1_pt1 | contig 11824 bp, 11 predicted proteins | sample 7445841 | NCBI WGS metagenome assembly JACCDP01 (sample SAMN15323441, study PRJNA562643) | freshwater metagenome | isolation source: river surface water | place: USA:Blue River Watershed | collected 2017-08-17
AGGCGGGCGTGGCCCAGCAGCGATAGGCCTCGCCCCGCCAGCCGCTGAGCCGTCCGGCCTCGCGCTGCGCCAGCAACCACTGCTGCAGGTATTGGCTGCGCTCTTGGCCGGACCAGTCCATCACCGACCACACCAGGCGGCCGTCCTGTAGCGCACATTGCGGCCATTGGGTCCGCATGTCCTGCGCGCGCGCCCGATCCACCCAGCCGATCGGGTGCGGCCCGCAATACCAGGCTTGTAGGTCTTGCGCCTGCGCAGGCGCTGCGCTTTGCATGGCCTGGCGCAACAGACGCCGCTGCTGGGCCTGCAGCCGCTCGAGAAAACGAGAAGCCGGCGCGTAGTTGCTCATCGCCGCTGCAGTCAGCCCGCTCAAGGCTGCTCGCCCGCCTGCATACGGCTGTGGATGGCACTGATGGCACTGGGCAGGTCGGCCACCGTGTCAATCACCTCATGGGCCCCGGCCTGCCGCAGCCGTTGACGGGCCTGCGCCAGGGCCGCCTGGCGCCTGGGCGAGTCACCCTCTTGCCACTGCGCCAGCGACCAGCCCATGGCGTTGCCGCTGGCGGCCACGCCCACACTCCAGCAGCCGGCGTTGCGCCCCTCGGCCAGCCCCGGCGCGGTGTCGTCCACCTTGAGCACCAGGTTACCTTGCCGGCCCAGACCCATGGCCTCCATGCAGGCATGCATGCCCATGGGGTCGGGGCGGCTGTGCGCTACGTCGTCGCAGCAGACCACGAGGTCGGGCACAAAACCCTGGGCCTGCGCTTTTTCGATCAAGGGCCGCATGATGGTTCGGGTGTAGCCGGTGGTTGTGCTCACCCGCATCCCCTGCTGCTGCAGCCAGGCGTACAGGCCCAGAAAGCCGGGGATGAAGTCGCTGCGCTCCATGGCCGCTTGTGCGCTCATGGGCTCGAACTCTAGCAGCAGGGCCCTGGCGTCGTCATCGCCAAAGCTGCGGCCTTTGCGCAACTGCCATTGCTGCGCCACCTCGGGCAGTCGCCCCAGCACCCGAATATGCTCGAGCTTGGGCAGGCCCATGGGAATGCGCGCCTGGGCGATGCTGACCTCAATGCCGTGCTTGTCAAACAGGCTCACAAAGGCGCCCATGGGCGCGAGGCTGCCAAAGTCGACGATGGTGCCGGCCCAGTCAAAAACCACCCCGCGCAGGCCGCTGGTGTTTGTCATTGGGTGCTCCTCCAGGATTCCAACCAATCTTCGGCCAAGGCAAAGGCCGTGCTCATGCCGGTGCCGCTGGTCACGCTCACCAACTCAACCCCTGGCAGTACCGACTCGATGAATGCGTCTTCGGCCCCGCTGGGGTAAATGCCCGTCCAGCGCTCGCTCACCGCATAGTGGCTCAGGCCCAGCATGCGCTGCATCTCATCGAGAATCAGCTGCTCGACCCGGGCCGAGGTAAAGGGGGGCATGGCGTCGCCGTAGTGGTGGGAGTCGCCCACCACCAAAGAGCCGTCCGCGCTTTGGACGATGATCAGGTGTATGCCTTCGGCCAGCTCGGCTGCGGCCTCCTGCTCCAGGCGCTGGGCCAGCGCCTGGGCGCTGGGTAACTCGCTGTAGCCTCGGTAGCGAACCAGGCTCAGATCGCTCATGACGGCGGCAGGCAAGCGATAGCCTGGCGGCGGCTCGACCCGCAGCATCTGCAGCTGACACAGCCGCACCGCGCGTCGCTTGAAGACGTGGGGGAACAGGTCTCCCAGTTGAGACCCCGGGCACAGGGCAATGCGGGGTGCCTTCAACAGGCCCATGGTGGTGTGGACCTCGCCGGCAGCAATGTGCTGTGCGCTCACGCCCATGTGAAATTTCACGCCCTGCGATGCCAGCCATTGCCGCAGCTGCTCAACCGCCTGCCGTGCCTCGATGCGGATTTCATGCGGGCTGTACAGGGCGCCCAGGACGCCGGGCTGGGCCAGCGCCGGGGCCAGCTCCCGCAGGGCGCTGGCCTCATGCCACTGCAGCTGCTGTCCTTGCTCACGCCCGCACAGCTCTTGCAGGACCCTTTGGGCTTGCGGGCGCCGAGCCTGGACCCACAGACCGGTGTGCAGGACCTCAATGCCGGCGCGCGGCGCCAATTCGGCCCAGACGTCGCGGCTGCGCCGGGCCCGCCGCCAGGTGGTGCCGCTGCCCTGGCCGGTGACGGTCACGAAGCCGAAATTGCGGATCGAGGCGCCCACGCAGACCGGGTCGCGATCGATCACGGTCACGCTCAGGCCCTGCTGACGGGCGGCCCAGGCGCAGGCCATGCCCACCATCCCGCTGCCGACAACGATCACATCGCTGTTCATGCCTCTTGGGCCACAAAATTGCGGCCGCGGTCGGAGTTCAGCGCATCGGACAAGAGAAACTTTCCGGCAGGGCTATCGCGCAGGTCGCGTGGGTGCACCCCCAGGTCCATCAGCCAGCCACGCAGACTGGCCAGCGCACGATCGGCCGGCTCGTCAAATACCGCTTGCAGATCGCGCCGCACCTGTTCTGAACGCAGGCAGGCCAGCTCCATCGTCATCGGCAGCCAGATGGCACACGCTTGCCCATGGGGAATGTTCTCGCTCAAGGTCAGCTCGTACGACAGAGCGTGCGCCAAAGCGGTCTGGGTCTGCGCCATGGCCATGCCCGCCAGCAGGCTCGCCGCGCTGAGCTGCTCACGCCAATGCGCCTGCCCGGGCTCTTGCAGCAAGCGGGGCAGGGCCTGCAGAATCATCCGCGCTGCATCGATGGCCAAAGGCCGGCTGCGCTCACAAGCTTGCTTGTTCCACAGTGATTCCAGCGCATGCGAGAGCGCGTCCAGCGCACAATCGCGCAGCACCTCATCGGGGCAATCCAGGGTCAGATCCGGGTCGACCAGGGCGCGGTCCGGATAGCCCGACGGCGGATACCAGGAGCGCTTGCGGGCTGGTCGTCCGTTGAGGTCCCAGACGGTGGCCCAGGGCGTGACTTCGCTGCCGGTGCCCGCAGTGGTCGGGCTGCACCACAGGCTGTGGCGCACGGTCCCGGTGGGGACCTCGTTGTTGCGCCATGCGGTCCTGCCTTGTGCCAGTTGGGGCATGCGCCAGCGCAGCAGCTTGCCCAGGTCCAGGGTGGTGCCCCCGCCTATGGCCCAGACCGCGGTGTGATTGCTGTGGTCGAGCACAGGCCAGATCACCTCGGCCAGTGCATGTGCTGCGTCGAGGCTGGAGACCCGGTGCGTTTGTGCCACCCAGCCCAGGCACTGCTCGCCCCAGCGCGCCTGCCAGCGCGCTTGCGTGGGCCCGGCGATGGCGGCTGGATCGGCCAAGACGATGAATCGGCCTTGAGGCTCAGTGCGCTCGTGCAGCCCCGGGGCAAATTCGACCCCGGCGGGCAGGCGGTGGTTCAGATGAAGCGGTTGCGCAGCCATGAGGAAAACACATCAATCAGGGAGACGGTCACGATCAGGATGATCAGGACGGCACAGGTCTGGGCATATTGGAAGCCACGGATCACTTCAAAGAGCACCACGCCGATGCCGCCGGCGCCCACCATGCCAACGACCGAGGCCGAGCGCACATTGGACTCAAACCGGTATAGCGAGTACGACAGCCACAAGGGCAGGACCTGCGGGATCACCCCATAAGCCACCTCGGCCAGCTTGTGCGCGCCGGTGGCGCGTATGCCTTCGACCGGCCGGGGGTCTATGGCCTCGACCGCTTCGGAAAACAGCTTGGCCAGGGTGCCGGTGGTGTGAATGAACAGCGCCAGCACGCCGGCAAAGGGCCCAAGGCCAACAGCCACGATGAACAGCATCGCAAACACCATTTCATTGGTCGCCCGGCAGGCGTCCATGAGGCGGCGCACCGGTTGGTAGACCCACACCGGCGCGATGTTGGCCGCGCTCAGCAATCCCATCGGAACCGCGGCGACGATGGCCAGAACGGTGCCCCACAAAGCGATGTGCAGGGTGACGATCATTTCCCGGGCGTACAGGCGCCAGTCACGAAAGTCGGGTGGGAAGAAGTCGCTGGCGTAGGTCCTCATGTTGCCGGCATCGCGCACCAAATCCAGGGGGCGGATTTCCGCCCCCTGCCAGGCCCAGGCCAGCACCAGGGCCAGCAGTGCCCAGCCCGCCCAGATGTGGGCGGGGGTACGGGTGCGCGAGGCCAGGCGCTGTAGCTCCAGCAGGCGCTGCGGCGATGGCGCCGGGAGGTCTACGCTCATCGATCAGCGGCTCAGTGCCGACAGCTTGCTTTCAATGTCGGCCAGCATCTTGCTGCGCTCGGCAGCCGACAGCTTGGTGTCAGACTCAATCCGGATGCGATCACGGTAGAGCTCAAGCTGGCGGATCGGAATCAGCTGGTCGTTGGTGGACTCCCGAAAACCGCCGTAGTTGTAGATGTTCTTGAGCACCGCTTTTTCGGCCGGATCGGTCTTGGCATAACCGATGACAAAGCTCTTGATCTTGGCTTTGATCTGTGGGTCCAGGTCCTTGCGCCAGACGAAGGGGTCGCTCGGAATCAGCGGGCTTTTCCAGAGCACCCGCAGTTGCTGAAACAGCTCTGGTTTGGTGGTCTCGAGTTTGCCCATGTCCTCGGTGTTGTTGGTGGCGACATCCACCTGCTTGGGCAGCGTGGCCTGGATGTTGGCACCATGGCTGGCGTTGCGCACCGTTTTGAAGGTCGTGCGCGGGTCGATCTTGCGTTGGGCAAAGATGTAGTAGGTCGGCACCAAAAAGCCAGAGGTCGAGTTGGGGTCACCGATGCCGAAGTTCACGTTCTTGGCGTTGGCAAAGACCTGGTCGAGCGTTTGATAGGGGCTGTCCTTGTGGGTGATCAGCAGAGCGTGGTAGCCATAAGTGCCGTCGGCATACATCAGCTGTGCAAAGATCTCGCCGTTGGCACGATCGACCGCCTCCATCGCGGCCTTGTTGCCATACCAGGCCACCTGGACCTTGTTAAAGCGCATGGCCTCGATCACCCCCGCGTAGTCGGGGGCGTAGAAGGACTGGATCTTCAAGCCGGTCTTCTTTTCCATGTCCCGGAAGAAGGGCTCCCAGCGCTCGCGCTGGGCCGAGGCCGAGTCGGTGGCGATGATGCCAAAGCTGATGTCCTGGGCAGCGGCGACCAGGCAGTTCAGGGCCAGGGCGGTGCAGGTCAGAAGACGGCGCAAATTCATAAAAGTTTCTCCGTATGGGTCGATTCAGAGGTTGATGGCCAGGCCGTGCAAGTCGCCTGGGTTGTGCGCCAAAGGATCCGGCGCAGTGATCAGTTGCTCGGCTTGCGTGCCGTAAAGTTGTTGCAGTCGAGCGATGTCCAGGCCCAGGGGCGGGCCGTCGTAAACCAGTTCGCCCTGCCGCAGGGCCACGATGCGGTCGCAGTACTGCCGGGCCAGCGCGACGTTGTGCAGGCTGATGACGAGGGTGATGCCGTGGTCCCGGTTCAGGCCACGCAGCAGGTCCATCACCCGGCGGGTCGACTGGGGATCGAGCGACGCGACCGGCTCGTCGGCCAGCACGATGCGGGCGCCCTGGGCCAGGGTGCGGGCAATCGCCGCCCTTTGCTGCTGGCCGCCTGACAGGGTAGAGGCGCGCTGCAGGGCAAACTCGGCCATGCCCACCGCATCGAGCGCGCGCATGGCCGTCAGCCTCTCTTTGTCGGTGAAGCGGCCCAACAGACTGCGGCGCAGGGGCAGTTGCGGCAGCAGTCCGGTCAGCACATTGCCGAGCACGCTCATGCGACCAATGAGGTTGAATTGCTGAAAAATAATACCGGTCATGCCGCGCAAGGCCCGAGCCTGTGGCCCGAGCCGCCCCCGTGATTGCAGGGTTTGACCGTGCAGATGAATATGGCCGGCCTGGCTATCGAGCATCTCCAGGCCACACAAGCTGCGCAGCAAGGTCGATTTGCCCGAGCCAGAGGCACCCAGCAGCCCAATGCATTCACCGGCGCGCACCCGCAGGTTCACCCCGCGAAGGGCTTTGGAGGCAGCGCCGAAAGTCTTGCTGGCGTCGGCCACCTCGATGGCATAGGCTGGATCGATCATCTGGGTCGAGATGATGGTGGCCGGTGATGACGAAATGACTGCATGTGGATGAAGTTTTTATGACGGCCTTGGCTGTCTTGGTCTCGTCATCAAGCGGCGTCAAGCTTGCGCCATGAATTCCTTGCAAGCCCCCGACATCGTCGACCTGTACCGGCAAGCTGGCGACGCGCAATATGCCGGCGAGCCCGTCACGCAGCTCGAGCATGCCTGGCAATGCGCCCAACTGGCCCGGCTGGCAGGTGCCTCGGCCGAGCTGCAGCTGGCCAGCTGGCTGCATGATCTGGGGCACTTGCTCATGGCCCTGCCTGGCACGCCTACCCTGCGGGGCCAGGACGACCGGCATGAAGCGGTTGCGGCGCCCGTGCTGCAGGCCATTTGGGGGCGGCGGGTGGCAGAGCCGGTGCGTCTGCATGTCCAGGCCAAACGCTATTTGGTGGGTCGCCACCCCGCCTACAGACAAAGGCTCTCGCCAGATTCCCTGCGCAGCTTGAAGCTCCAAGGCGGTGCCATGGACATCTATGAGCAACAGCTGTTCGAGCAGACCGCCCTGCACGCCGACGCCATCAAGCTCAGGGCCTGGGACGACGAAGGCAAGCGCCTGGGTTGGTTTGCGGCGACCAAGGAAGATGCGCTGGCCGAGCTCAGTGAGCTCATCGATCAGCTGGGCCAGCGATAGGCGCTGCGCAAGCTGCGCCCTGAGCGTTCAAGACACGGGCTTTTCTTGGGGCTGCAGGCTGACCGTGGCGGTGCGCGCCGGCACTAAATAGGACTCAAAGCGGCTGCCCGCCTGGTCCCAGTCAAACTGCAGGGCACGCTCGCGCGCCTGCGAGCGCGCCAGGCTCAGCGCCTGCAAGCAGGCTTGCTGCAGGTCCTCGTGAAGAATGCCGCCAGGATGGCGCACCCCGGTGCCCACCACCTCCAGCGGCCCGTCGACCGGGAAGGCGGCAACGGGGGTGCCACAGGCCATCGCCTCGAGCATCACCAGCCCGAAGGTTTCGTTGCGGCTGGGAAAAACGAAGACGTCGGCAGCGGCATAAACGCCGGCCAGTTGCGGCCTGGGCAGGATGCCCAGCCAGCGCACATGCGGATACTTGGCCCGCAGTTGCGGCTCCAGCGGCCCGACGCCGCACACCACCTTGGTGCCTGGCAAGACCAGGTCGAGAAAGACCTGGATGTTTTTTTCATAGGAGACGCGGCCCACATAAAGAAAGACTGGCTCGCTCAGCGGACCCAGCTCAGGGCAAACCTGCCTGTAGGCACTGTAGGGAAAGAGCGCCAGATCCACCCCGTGGGTCCAGGACAGGAGGTTCTTAAACCGACGCGCCTTGAGGACGTTCATCATGCCCTCGGTGGGCACCATCACCCCAGCAGAGGGCCGGTGAAAATGCCGGTACAGGGCGTAACCCCAGCTCAGTGGAATGTGCAAGGCCGCCTTCAGGATCTCTGGAAATCGGGTGTGGAAGGCGGTGGTAAAGCGCAGCCCATGGCGCAGACAGTGGGCGCGAGCGGCCCAGCCGATCGGCCCTTCAGTGGCCAGATGAATCGCATCGGGCTCAAAGTCATTGAGCATGCCCGGCAGCAGGCGCGAGGGCTTGACCGCCAGGTCGATGCCGGGATAGCCCGGACACGGCCGCGTCGGGAACAGACCCGGGTGGATCACCAGCACTTGGTGCCCGCGCTCCTGCAGATGCCTGACCAACTCGACCAAAGTGGTGACCACACCATTGACCTGGGGTTGCCAGGCGTCGGTGAGCAGGGCCAGCTTCATGGCTGCACCTGGCCGCCCGCTACCCCCACCCGATGAGAGGCCAGCGAGGCCATGACCGCTTCGGGCTGCAGCGTGTGCTCGGTCGCAGGCGCCGTCGGTGCGCCAGGATTGCCGTGGGGCATCCAGGAGATGATCTCGAGCTGGCCGTCCATGTGTTCGACCAGCGCGGTCAGACTCTCCACCCAGTCGCCGTCGTTGCAATAGGTCACGCCATTGATCTGCCGGATCTCTGCGCGGTGTATGTGTCCACAGACCACGCCGTCATGCCCACGGCGCTTGGCCTCGTTGGCGACCGCCTCCTCAAAGGCGGTGATGAAGTTCAAGGCCTTTTTGACGCGGTGCTTCAAGTATTGCGACAGCGACCAGTAAGGCATTCCGAGGCGGGCGCGCAGGGAGTTGAGGTGGCGGTTCAGGCGCAGCGAGAGCTCGTAGAGGTTGTCACCCAAATAGGCCAGCCATTTGGCACACTGCACCACCGCATCGAAATAGTCGCCGTGAATCACCCACAACCGTCGGCCATCGGCGGTGACATGGGTGGCCTCATTCATGACTTCAATGCCGCCGAAGTGATGCCCCATGAAGTTGCGGGCAAACTCGTCGTGATTGCCGGGCACATAGATGACGCGGCAGCCTTTGCGCACCTTGCGCAGCAGCTTTTGCACCACGTCGTTGTGCGCCTGTGGCCAGTACCAGCGCCGGCGCAGTTGCCAGCCGTCGATGATGTCGCCGACCAGGTAGAGCACCTCGCTGTCGTGGACCTTGAGGAACTCCACCAGAGCCTGGGCCTGGCAGCCCGGGGTGCCCAGGTGGATGTCAGAGATGAAGATGGCCCGGTACTGCGGCCTGGATGTTTGGGAGACGCCCTCTGCGACCGCCTGCGGGGTCGGGAGCTCGTCGAGGTCAAACTGCCTTCGCATCCTGCGGTCCCGAATTTGACATGGCGCTCACCTCATGTTTTGCGTTGAGGGGAGTGTCACCTTGCCTCGTGACACTCTGATGTCAGGCTGACGACGCAGCCGCGACGCTCGCTGCCATGCCATGAGCGTCATCAGCCTTTCATGCGCGAGGCCGACAGTCGCAGGCCATGCCCCATGGATTCATGCTGCTGATTGCGGCGCAATTCCTCTCCGCCCTGGCCGATAACGCGCTGCTGGTGCTGACCATCGCCTGGGTTGAAGGCCTGGCCTTTTCTCCTTGGTGGGTGCCCTTGCTCAAGTGGGTCTTCATTGCCTCTTATGTGGTGCTGGCGCCCTGGGTCGGGCCCTTGGCGGACCGCTTTCCCAAGCCCAGGCTCATGGCCTGGATGAATCAGGTCAAGTTGTTGGGCGCCCTCATGATGCTCTTCGGGGTCAACCCAGTGGCCGCCTATGCCTGCGTGGGTTTGGGCGCTGCCGCCTATGCGCCGGCCAAATATGGACTGATCACTGAGCTGGTTCCCGCACCATTGCTGGTGCGGGCCAATGCCTGGATTGAAGTGAGTGTGGTCGGCGCAGCGCTGCTGGGTGTGGTGCTCGGGGGTCTGTTGGTCAGTCCCTGGCTACTTGCCGCACCCGGCATGGCTTCGGTACAGGCTTGGCTGCCGCCCCTGCCTGCTGCGGTGGCCCCCTTGGCACCGCCCCTGCTCATCCTCATGGGCGTCTATGTCCTGGCTGGCCTGCTCAATCTGGGCATTCCGCGCAGCGGGCGAGAGTATGTGCAACGTTCGGCGCGGCCACTGGCGCTCACGCGCGACTTCTGGCAGGACAACCTGAGGTTGTGGCGTGACGACCTGGGCGGGCTGTCGCTGGCCGTCACCACCTTGTTCTGGGGGGTTGGTGCCTGCCTGCAATTTCTGGTGCTGCACTGGGCGCAGGCGGTGCTGCATCTGACGCTCAGCCAGGCGGCTTACTTGCAGGGGGCGATTGCGGTGGGGGTGATTGTGGGCGCGGCCAGCGCCAGCCGCTGGGTGAGCCTGGAGGGCGCCAGCTCGACCGTCAAGCTGGGCGTTGCTCTGGGGCTGATGATGCCTCTGGTCGCCCTGTGCGACAGCCTGTGGACGGCTGTGCCGGCTTTGATGATGGCCGGCGCCTTTGGCGGCTGGCTGGTGGTTCCGCTCAATGCCTTGTTGCAGCACCGGGGCGCCAGCGTGCTCACGCCGGGCCGCTCGATCGCGGTTCAGGGCTTCAACGAAAACATCAGCGTCTTGCTGATCCTGGCCCTGTACGCGCTGCTACTGCGCTGGGAGATTCCAGTGCAGACTCTGATGTGGGGCTTCGGGCTGGTCATCGCCGCCTTGATGCTGCTGATCCAGCGCTGGCATCGCCGCTCACGCCCGCCGCAGACGGCCCCTCACTGAGGCGCGGCCTGGGCTGCCAGCGCCGGCCCCTGGGCCTGCGACGAAGGCGGCAGGGCATGCAGCTTGTGGCTGGCAATTGTGCTGCGCAGGAGGGTCTCAAACTGGGTGATGATGCCGTCCCAATCGAGCGTCAGCGCCACCTGCCTGGCCTGCAGGCCCAGCTCCCGGCAGTGCGCCAGATCCTGGGCCAGCTCAAGCGCCTGCGCGATGAAGGCCTGCTCTTGCCCCACCTCCACCGACACCCCGCCGCGCCCGCCCTTGAGAAGTTGCGCAGCCGCCGCGTGCCGGTAGGCCAGCGCCGGCACTGCGCTGGCCATCGCCTCCAGGGTCACGTTGCCAAAAGTCTCTGACAGGCTGGGGAATATGAACAGGTCGGCCGAGGCATAGTGCGCCGACAGCTCCAGCCCCGAGCGCATGCCGGCAAAGTGCGCCGACGGGCACATCTGCATCAAGGCCTGCCGCTGCGGGCCTTCGCCCACGATCACCAGCCGGCTGTTCGGCCTGGACTGTTGCATGGCTTCAAAGGCTTTGATCACCAGGCCGATGTTTTTCTCGGCAGCCAAACGGCCGACGTACAAGGCCACCAGATCCTCATCGCCTGCGCCCCAGGACTGACGCAAGGCGGTACTGCGGTGACTGGGGCTAAAGCGCTGGGTATCCACGCCCCGTGAAATCACGTTCAGTCGCTCAAAGCCCCAGGAGCTCAGCTCTTCGGCCAGGGCCTGGGTGGGCACGGTCGTGCAAGAGGCTCGGTTATGAAACTTGCGCAGATAGCCTAGGATGGTGCGCTGCAGCCAGCCGGCGCCGTAATGGCTGCTGTAGGCATGGAAATTGGTTCGGAAGTCGGTGCTGATCGGCAGCTTGAGCTGACGCGCAGCATGCAGGGCCGACCAGCCCAGCGGGCCTTCTGTGGCGATGTGCACCACATCGGGCCGGTGCACCGCCCACTGGCGCACCAGCATCTTCTTGGCCGGCAGGCCCATGCGCAAGCCCGGGTAGCAGGGAATGGGCATGCCGGTGGTCAGCAGCTCATCCGGATCGGCAGGGCGCTGCTGATCAAAGACGGGCTGCGTCGGCCGGATCAGCTGCAGCCCATGCCCACGAGCGCGCAGGCCCTCGACCATCCGCGCCAGGGTGAGGGCGACACCGTTGACCTCGGGCGGGTAGGTCTCGGTGACCACGGCGATGCGCATGGGCGCGGCCCCGTCGTCGAAGGATTCGATGTGCAGGGGCATTTTGGAGTGTGGGCTGGCATCGTTCATGACCCTATGGTGTCAGTCGAATATATCGACTGTGTGACAAGTGGCATGCGGACCACACTGTCACATCAGATTCATGCAAAGGCGCGAGGATGTCAGCACCGTTTGTTTTCAACCCGCGCACAGCTTAAGGAGATGCCGTGAAAAAAATCCTCGACGAACTGGCCGTTCAGCGTTGGGACGACCACCGCTACTACCACCACAGCCGCATCAACCAGAGCCTGCATTTGCTCAGTGCCTGCAGCTTTTTGGTGGCCTACGCCCTTTTGTTTGTCGATCCTGCCTGGGCAGCCATCGTCGCTTGGTGCGTGTCCATGGTCAGCCGCCAGATGGGGCACTTTTTCTTTGAGCCGCGCGGCTATGACGAGGTCAATCAGGCCACCGACGCGTACAAGGAAGACATCAAGGTCGGCTACAACATCCGCCGCAAGATCGTTCTCATGGGCGCCTGGGTGC
>JACCDP010360783.1_pt1 | contig 11824 bp, 29 predicted proteins | sample 7445841 | NCBI WGS metagenome assembly JACCDP01 (sample SAMN15323441, study PRJNA562643) | freshwater metagenome | isolation source: river surface water | place: USA:Blue River Watershed | collected 2017-08-17
CCCCACCCCCCCCTTGTCATAAAACTGTCAGTTTATTATCAACACCCAAGAAGAAAAAGGCTTGACAGAAACCCTGTTTGGTTCCCAACCTCCGTTTTAGGAGGTCAGCCTCCATAGGAATCACAGCTTCGCTGCTACCCACAGAAGTCCTTTTTTTCCTCCTTTTTTTAAAAACATCTCCTCCCTTTCCCAATTTTTTTAAGGGGCCTGCTGACCAATCCCGATTCTCCACAACCTGCCGAGGTGAACCCCCTCCCCCCCGGGTAGGGTGATGACCCTAGTGAGACTAGGTGATTCCATCTTGAGTTGTTTAGTCAAGATGAGGATGGGAAGAGGTGGGATGCATTCCAGAGGTTGCCAGAAGCAACAGGGGTTGCGAATGAATCTCACTAAGACATGGGATGATTAGGGAGCTAATGATTAGACATTGAATTTATATTGAGTCGCAAGGGTGTAAATGTAAAGAATGGATATACGGGCAGTTAGGTGGGATGGCTATGTGGGTATGGACTGGGCCGAGATAATGGCAAGGCGTTGAAATGGGGCGTTGGTTACCTAGATATGGGATAGGGAATGGACCCTAGAAGAATTGTGTTGATGCAGGGCATGCCTTGTGATTGAGTGTTGGCATGGAAAACAAAAACACAAATCAGGTTGCCGGGGGTTTCACCCTCGTTGTCCGGGATGCCGGGAATAACAGCCATCGCGTGATTCAGATTCGGGATGCTGCGGGTGCCAGGGTGGCCGACTTCGTTAGCTGCAACAGGCACAGCCCGCTTGCCATGTATCCCGGCGAGGTAGAGCTTGCCCGCAAGGTGCTGGCCATGCTAAACAGCTAACAGCCCGCAAGGGCCACACACACAAGACAGAGAAACAAACAACCATTAGCATTATGAACCCAAAAGAATTTGACTCATACGCTGCCCTTGTGCGGCGTTATGTCCGGGCGGAAATGGTTGCCCGTTATAAGGCGGAGCTGTTCTCAATGTTCCGCCTAGGTGTGTCCCCTATGGGGGCGGCCTGCCATTTGACGCTTATTCACAATCAAAAATAAACACGTTACCTATATGAAAAAACACGCCGACTATAACTCGAAAGAAGGTATTGCGCGCTTTTGGTCTAAAGATGGGCTTTGGCATATTGCCCTTGCTTGCCCGGAAGTTGTCAATGGCCTTAAAACCGGAGGCTACCTTTACACGAACGATGCCTTTGAAACCCGCTGGCAGGCTATCGATGCCATAGAGAAACATGCTTCCGTCAGCTAACCAAACCACAACCCCACAAAAACAGGACATACAAAGACATGAACACGGATAAAACATATAACGGCTGGACCAACTACGAAACATGGGCCATTGCCCTTTGGCTGGATAATGACGAACAGTCGCAAGGCTATTGGCGCGAACAGGCGTCATTCCTTGTGAGTGAATCAGGCTTGGCCGCGCATAGGCCGCGAACCGTTGCCAGCTTTACGGATGCAGAGGTTGCCAGCTATGCGCTTGCGGAACAGTTGAAGGAGAATCACGAGCAAGCCCTGCCAGAGATTCAGGGGTTTGCCTCTGATTTGCTCAATGCGGCCATGTCGGAAGTCAACTGGCATGAGATAGCAAAGGCTTTTGTGGCCGAAGCCGTGCAAGACGCCAACTTCAAACCCCTGAACCTATGACAACGCAGCTCGCCAAAGATTCAAACCCCCGTTTGCCTAAGCCGTCCGAGTATGTCGCATACTCCAACCGCATCCTGTCCGCTGCCCGGCCAGCCTTGCCTCGCCATTTGCCCGCTGTGGCCCTTGTGCTCGCATTGGCAGGTCTGGCCCTGCTTGCCCTGTCATTTGCCCTGTAAAGCCTTAAAACACACCCAAAGAAATACATATATGAAAACAGAACGCTTATTCATTAATGACTTTATGATAACTATGGGAAACGGAACGCTTGGCATAGGCCGGGACTTCGTTTCAGCCGCAAGCGGCCCTTGGATTTGCCACGGAACGGCAGAGATATCGGGAAAGCCCTATCCCTTTCGTTCATCGGTAAACCAAGACCTAGCGCATAGGGCCGTGCGCCTTTCCGCTGAAAGGGAAGGAAAGCGGCTAACGGCTTTCACTTCACAAGCCCTTTAACCCAATGGACCCTTTAACAATCATCATCCTGTTCGCTTTCTTTGGCCTGCCCTTTGCAATTATGCTTTGGGGATTGTGGGACTGCTATCAGGTCACCAAAGAGCTCCAACGCGACTATAACGAAAAGGATTAGAGCCTATGAAAACCAAATACATTGACAATTCAAGCGACTACAGGCGTTTAGCCTACCATCTGCAATTAGACGGCGAGACAGACCGCGCAAGCTACTATGCCCGCATAGCTGACGCCCTAGAAGCCAAAGAGCCGCTTGCATGGCAGCCCGCTGGAACAATTTCTATCGCTCAACTCCTCAACCCTAAAAACACAAAGTAAATGAACGCTACAAACACAAACGAACAAAAACCGCACGCGCACACGCCAACCTTGGACGCAATTACACAGGCAGAAGCCAACCACGTAGAGATTAGCCGCGGCAAGGTGATTGCTTGGCGCGGGCCGTGGGCCAATAAGCTAATAAACTCCCCAGACTTTACGGCATCGGCCCTCAATAGTTCGGCGTGTTTTCAGGTGTGGGAGGTTACACAGAATACATACGACTGGCGCACCGACGCCTCGCAACACGTCTGCATATTGCGAGCGTGTCAGCGCGTCCTATCGACTGATAGTCCGCGACCGGCGACGGGCGCACTTGACTATATGGGCCATGCAGGCCGCGTTCTAGTGTATAACAGGGACGTGGAAGAGCGCGAAGAGTTAGCGTGTGATTTGTATGAGCAAAGACGCCGCATTTACGACGACAGAGGCACGCCGTGAAAGTTAATCCTTCCGATATGCGGGTTCGCCTAACCCCCAGAGGGCCGCACGTTGCGCCCCTTACTATGGCCACCTTGAACGCTTGGCGGGCGGAGTATGGTGTTCCCTACGGGCGGGCCATTGACGCCTGTATCGACTATTGCCTAGCCCAGCCGGGCTTCCGCCTGCCATTGACAGGGTATAAGCGGAATCCTAGCTGGAGCAAGGCCAACAAAGACACTTCACCTTATACGGAAACCGTTGTATGAATGATTCGCAACTGCAATTTGAGCTGGAAGGGAAAGCCCTAAGCCAAACGGACAGGTTCATTTCCGCCCTGTTGCAAGCCGGGGGGAATTGGGTAGGCTTGCCCGACCTAGTGGCCGCAACGGGAGGCTACGCGGCGCATAGTCGGGCCGCTGACGCCCGCAAGAAAGGATACACCATTGAAAACCGGACGGAGCATGATGCCTTGACAGGCAAACGTCATTCGTTTTACCGCTTAGTGGCATGAACGACCCAAAGGCAATAGCGGCAGCCGCAATCAGGGCAGGGCTTTTGAAGCCCGCTACGCCCTTGGTTGTCCCGGCTGCTACGTTGCCCCCTAAAAGGCCCATATTGCTGCCTAGCGAGGCGGGAATTGCCAAGGCGCGGCCTGTGCCTAAGCAGCGTAGGATATACACGAAGCGCGAGCCAAAGAGCCTACGCTATGTCATTCACCTGAAATCACGCCCCGACCTCAAAGAGAAACTGGGCTTGACAAAGAAGAATGTGATATAATGGTGCTTGCAAGTAGCCCGTCAGCTACGCTAGTCAGTTTTGGCTCCCCGATAGGGAGTCGAAGCCCGGCAAGTGGCCTGACGGACGCTTGGCCGGGCTTCCTATTTCCCCCGGATAACAGAAATAGAAACCCGTCACCGTAGGCTGCGAAAGCCATACGCTGAGGAGCTACCGACCGCCAGAGATTGCCTGCTGGCTAAGTTTGCCCGCGAGGGCACTAAGGTCGGGCTAGGGGGACAATTGGAACGGTCGGCCCCGCTAAAGAGGCCCGATTGCACCTGACCAATACGAATACCTAAACGGGATAGTATGGAAAGCCTTAGTCCCCGCAAGGGGGCTAAGTATGCCCTGAGCCAAGCCGCTTCCCTCGGGATAGCTAATGGAAGGCAAGCGGACAAAATGTCCGGTAAAATGTCCACAAGAGACAAGCGACGGCGAGCGGAGCGCAGCCGCGCCCGTCAGGGCGAAACCGGCAGGCGGCATAACGCTCATATCCGCTTGGAAAAAGCGCAATAGGTCAAACGAGGTTTGAGGTATTGCGAGAAAACCAAGCAGGCAAAAATAGTTGAAAATTATGCTTGCAAGGGCGCGAGCGATAGCTCATCTAAGAGGGAGTGAAGAAACAGAAACAGAGAAACAATCACCCAATCACCGCCGAGGTGGTAGCGGTTTGTGAGGCATGGCAGCAGCAGCCGAGCTGCAAGGCGATAATGGCGGAAGCCAAGGCGCGTTGCAAGCAGGTCAAGAGCCTTGTCCAAATGAGCCGGGAAGCCGGGGTGGATGAATGGGCCACCAACAAGTATATATTCAAAACCATAAGGAGAGACAAATGAACCAGACAGACACACCCCGCACCGATGCGGTTTTCATATATGACCCTGAGAGCAATGAGGCGGAACTCGCCCGCCAGCTCGAAAGAGAACTCACCGAGGCCCGCGCCGAGGTGGAGAAGGCCAACGAAAAACTGATGGCCTTGTCCAGCATGGTAGCGGGTGCGATTGCTCAGAATCACGAACTCACCGAGGCCCGCGCCGAACTGCTCGCCACATCCATGTGTTACGAGGGGGTTAAGGCCCAACTCGCCGCGCTGGAGCAGGACAAGGCGAGGCTCAGGGAGGCGCAGGAAATACTGGAAGATTGCATCCTTGGTTGGGGGCTTGGCAGACCTGACCACTGGGACGACGCCGATGTTGCGGCTTGGCACAAGGACTACGAACGCGCCGAGAAGTTCATCGCCGCCCTCGACGCAGCCAAGGAGGCGAAGCCATGAGCACCGCCCGCAAGATTACGCCCGAGTGCCAGCCGCAAAAGCCATGTTGGCTTTGGGGCCAGTTGTCGCAGATTTATCCTGTGCCAGTCCCTCACTGGCGACACAGCAGCGAGGTGAACGATTCCTCAAAGCATTTTACCAGCTCTGAGTTCGTCCCTACCCACTGGCATCCCGACCAGCCCACCGCCCCCGAGCCGGTGAAGGAGGAGGGCATCAGCCCCGAGAAAGCCGAGAGCATGGTGAACCAGCTTTGGGCCACCCACCCCACCGCCGAGGAGATTGCCAAGGGCGAACTGCTGCCCACTGAAACGCACAAGATGCCAACCGAGCAAGAGTGCTTGTCGCGGGCCAAGTGGCTGAACCAGCATAATGCCCCGCCCCATTACGTCCTGATGACCGGTTGGGAAATTGCAGTCCTGAAAGAACACTCCGACATGTTGCGGGAAACGAGAGACACCGCCGCCCGCCGCATCGCCGCCCAGATGGTCAGGGACAGCGGGGCGGTGCAGGCGTGGAAAGCCTTTGCTTTTAAAGCCGCGAACAACGCCGATTTTATGAAGTCCTATCCGGCCATTAGGCCAGAGTATAAAGCCTTGGACGCCGCCCTCGACAAGCTGAAGGAAATCACGCAGCAGCCATGAAATACGCCGTAAAGCATAAGGTGGCTGACCGCATCGTTGAGGATGGGCGTTTCGACACCTACGAGGACGCAGAAATCTACTGCGACACCATGAACGAAAACCCCAAAATGTCCTGCTGGATTGAGCAGGTGGAGGAGCAGCCATGAACTCCGACCCTTACTGTGTATGGGAGGTGGTGGACACGGGCCGCGTGCTCCGCTTCTTCCCTGACGAATACCTCGCCATGCAGTTCGCCGTGAATAACGGTGGACAGGTCATACCCAACCCCGCCAACTGGTAACATGAACACCCTATTCGACATCCCCTATTCGCCAAGCCCCAAGCTGGCATGGCTGCGCAAGCACAACCTAGAGACGGCCTATGACTCTGGGCTGGTCGATGTGTATGGAGAGAAAGAGCCGTGGAGCTGTTACAAGTTCAACTCCGACAACATGACCATTGGGGAAACCGAGATTGAAGCCATCTTGCGCTACTGCGAGAAGTATAACCTCAAACATTGGAGCTTGGAATGAACGGGAAAGGCATGAGGCCCGCCCTTGGCTACAACCAAGAGGCTTACGAAAGAAACTACGACGCTATTTTCAGGAAGGATAAAAACAAACATGACACACGCAGAAAAGCTATACGAGACGCTGGCAGCGGAAAGGGCCGCAGGGCCAATCGGGAAAGAGCGGTGGCTCTCCCTCGTCCAACAAGCGTTTGACGAAGCCTGTGCCGCTGCGCCCGCCCCGCGCCCCAAGAGCACCCGCAGCCATCTTGATTCCCTGTTCGACGCCCTGTGTGCCGTGCAGGGGTGCAATGGCTCGCAGATGACGCGCAGCATGAAGGGCTGCATTGTGGAGAGTCGCAAGCAAATCATGGAGGCCAGCCCCGATGTGACGGCGGAGGAAATCAGTCGCAGAGCCTCCTTGTATCGCCGCAAGCATCCCACATGGCCGCTGACGGCAACGAGCCTGTGTAAACACTGGCCGTCTCTGGGGCCGTATAAGGACAAGACGCAGCTTTCCAAGGACGACCTCTACCAAGAGCCTGACGGCGATTGGCGCACGGCTGCCCTTGGGGCAATCAAGGTGAGCCAGCTTCCCGACGATTGGAAGACATGGGACGACGTTCCGTATAGCTGGCGGGAGCAAATAAAAAAAGCGACCTTAGTGCAGAATTAACTTGCCACTTGAAAACTAAATTGCCACTTCTACTCCTACAAACATATGAAGCCCACTCTTGAAAACACCCGCGCCCTTGGCATTGGCGATTGCATTGCCCCCGGCGACTACTGGATTATCCCCGCCGTGGTTGGCGAGCAGGCGGAGTTCGTGCCCGTGGAGCAGCCCGAGGTGGGCCGCATCTTGGACGGCTCCGAGTTCCATGAGTATCGCCGCCTCACCGCCGAAGACCCCATTGACGCCATCTGCCGCGAGCACGGCATTGTGACCAACATGGGCCGCGAGGCTCTGCTGCTTGCCATTGACAACGTGGCCCTGCTTGACCGCAAGCAGCGTGACTACGGCTCGCAGAACATCAGCGCGTTTGGCGAGTATGGCGTCATGGTGCGGCTCAACGACAAGATTGAACGCCTCAAGCGCCTGCTCCGCAACGTGGAGGAGCCGCGCAACGAATCTCTGGAGGACACATGGCTGGACATTAGCAATTATGGTCTTATTGGCCTCATGTTGCGCCGCCACCTCTGGAAGTAAGAAACCAACAACAACCAACCCAACCCGAAAATGCCAGTTGCAAAGTCTAGTGGAAAACAAGCCGACCCCATCAGCGCAGGAGTCCATCCTGCTGTATGCACAAGCGTCATTGACCTTGGCACCCAAGACCCCGGTAACCCCAAGTTCCGCCCATCCCGCAAGGTGATGATTGGCTGGGAGCTGCCCTATGAAACCATCAACATTGAGGGGAAGGATGTGCCGCGCAGCATTAGCTGCGAATACACGCTTTCCCTTGGCAAGAAGGCCAACCTCCGCGCCATGCTGGAAAGCTGGCGGGGCCGCGCCTTCACCCCCGAGGAGCTGGACGGCTTTGATGTCGCCAAGCTGCTTGGCGTGAACTGCCAGCTTAACGTCATCCACAAGCCCGGTGTGGCCGACCCGAGCAAGGTGTATGCCCGCATCAACGGCGTCATCCCGCTTGGCAAGGGACAGGCCAAGAGCACGGCGGTTAATAAGCTGCTGGCGTTCGACATCCCCGAGGAGGGGGCCATCACCATCCCGGCTGACATCCCTGAGTGGGTGGCTGCGAAGATTGTGCAGAGCGAGGAATACAAGGGCCGCAACGGCGGGGGCCAGCACACGGAAGCGCAGCATGAGGAAGGTGCGGGCGACAGCCCCACGGAAGACACACCCTTCTAAGCTAGGGTTCCACCATCACCCTTACGGGTGTCACACGGTTTGCCCTGTCCGTCCAAAACGGGGCACTATTTTCAACCCATAAAAACAAATGACTACATTAGAACACTACCTGACCAGCTACGTCACTGACGCAAAACCAGCGGTCAACTACGCCTACAAATACGGCCAGCTTCGCGGCCTGATTATCACGCTCAAGCATTACGACCACGCTCCCGCCGAGATGTTGCGGGAGAAGGTCAATAAGGTTGTCGCCCGCATGGAGGAAATTGACCATGAGTGAACCAATCAAAGACGGCGGGCCTGCGTTTCCCGATGACCGCTCGCAAGTGGGCATGAGCCTGCGGGATTACTTCGCGGGGCAGGCGTTGGCGGGGATTATGGCCGGTTCCGTGAGGGGCCATCTGACGGCATACTACGCCAAAGATGCCTATGACCTTGCCGACAAAATGCTCGCCGTGCGGGAGGTGTCCCATGTCTGAGCACTGGTATTCCCGCGACGGCCTCCCTTGCCACGTTCAGCTCACCAAGAGCAAGACGGCCAAGAATCCGACGCGCCCAACGAACATCAAGGACGCCAAGGAGCAGAACCTTCTGCCCTCCGTCTCCGCCATCACCCGTATGCTGGCCGCTCCCGGCCTCGTCAACTGGCAGCTTGGCGAGGTGGCGAAGGCTTGCTTCAATGCCCCGCCCATTGCTGGCGAGGAGATGGAGGAATACGTTCGCAACATGGTTGCCAAGTCCAAGGAAGGCACCGGAGCCGCTGCCGACCTCGGCACAGCCATTCACGCTGGCATTGAGGCCGAGCTTACTGGCAAGCCTTGGGACGACTACGAACTGGACGGCACCCGCATAAGCCTCTACGTTGACGCCGCCCTTGTGCGCCTGCGCAGCCTTGGCGTCACCGTGGAAGCCGCCGAGCGTGTCCTTGTCAACCCGTTCGACGGCTACGCTGGCACGACAGACGTTGTGTTCACCAAGGGCGACCATTGCGGCATCCTTGACTTCAAGAGCAAGCGCACCAAGCCGGGGGTGCCCGTGACGCCCTCCGAGACGCACCCCATGCAGATTGCGGCCTACCTTGCCGCCAACTGGAAGAAGGAGAAGACCGCCGCAGCCATCAAGCCCAACATGTATGGCATCAACATGTATATCAGCACTACCGAGCCGGGACGGGTGGAGGTGGTGGAATACAGCTACGCCGACCTTCTGGCGGCATGGGAGGACTTTCAGGCTTGCGCCCACCTCTGGAGAAGTCAGAATGCCTATGACCCACGACTCACATGAAATTACATATTATATTTGCCCAAGAAAAATGCTCCTATCCCGGCCAACATGCTCCACAAGCCTTGGATATTGCCGACGAATATACGATGGAAGAAAATCCAGAATGGCTTGAAGGTAGATTAGCCGAACATCGCAGCTCTGCTTACGGATATGAACGTGTTGAGGTAATTATTGTGAGCGTTCCCAGCGCAGACATTGACGCAATAATTAACCCTATGCCAAAGCCGATACCGGCAACTGTTTTACGCTAAAATCACATGACACGCGAACAATTAATTGAACAAGGTTACGAACAACTCACTGATGCCTACATGATGCCCAAGGAGGACGAAATGTTCTCCCGCGCCGTGAAGCAGCTCAACCGCCACGGGGGCGACATCCATTACTTCCTGTGGAGCGAGGAACGCGACTCAGTGGAAATTTGGACTATCCCCTCACATAAGACCGCCAACGAATAAACACATGAACCTGAAAGAACAGATGAAAGCCCTTGCCCACGAAATGATGGAGGACGTAAGCGACTCCTATGAAACGGGCGACCCCGTGCAGGCATACAACGCCCTCAACCGCCTCAAGGTGGGGGTGGAAGCCCTGCACCTGCTTGCCATGACGGCAACGCAACTGGACTACCTCGATGGACGCTAAGGCTTCCTTCGTGCTCTACGAGGCCAAGGCCAAGCACCTCTCTGACGCTGGCTACACGCTGGCGTTATGGGAGGAGGGCAAGCAATGGCATTGGGCTTGGAAGAACAAGCAGGAGGCCATTGTGTCCACGGGCAGCACCACGGGAGCCACGAAGGCGTTTGCCCTCGTCACCGCCTTGGAGCAGATATGAAGCCTGAGAAGCTCCACAACGGCGGGCAATGGACGACAGCTCGTAAAAATAGTTTCATCATGTCTGCCCTGCGCGGGGCCAGCCGCCGCTGGAACCCCATGCACGCCGCCCGCAAGGACGCCCGCACGGCCCGCAACACCTACACCTGTGCGGCCTGCAAGAAATCTTTCGGGAGCAAGCAGATTAAGGTTGACCACATTGACCCAGTGAAGGACGTTACGGGCAAAGACAACTCATGGGACTCGGTGATACGCCGGTTACTCTGCGAAAAAGAAGGGTTTCAGGTGCTATGTATCGGGTGCCATGCCACAAAATGTTCAATGGAAAACGCAGCCAGAAAGTTCAACAAGGAGAAACAGAAATGACCACAAACAATGACGGATGGATTAAGATGAGCGAGCGGAAGCCCGATAAGTTTCCGGTTTGGTATTTCAGGAGCGAGGACGGGCTCATCATTTTGATGGATTACGAGACGAGTTATAACACATTCACCCACTGGCAGCCCGCCACCCTCCCCGCCCCGCCGAAGAAGGAACTGACGCAGCGGGAGAAGGATGAGGAGGCGTTTGTTTATACGGCTGGCAATAATACGCCTTTAGGCGCATGGCACGCCGCCCTCGCCTACCGCGACCGACAGAACGCGGAGGATTTGGGCAATGTGCTGTGTATGCCCGAGGGCAAAACCAGCGTCCCGCATCTTGAGGCTGTTACCAACCTTCGCCGCCGCTGCGGTCTGGACACATGATACGCCCCGACCAACTCCAGCGGCTTGAGGAACTTCTGAGCCAGCCCGACATGGTGCCGTGTATGCCCTTACTGAGGGCCGACGTTGCCGCCTTGCTTGAAGCGTATAAGGCCAAGGAAGCCCCGCCCCCGGTTATTGCTTCCGCTTGGCCCACCAAAACCCCGTTCTCTGTCTCCTTCTTCGACTAACATGACCTTCCTCAAGCTCTTTTTCTGGATTGGCCTTGGCGGCATGGCTGCCGGGGTGTATCACCAAAACCTCCCCCTCACGCTCTCCGCCTGCACCGTGTTCCTCGGCGGCATCAAGCTGTGGGAATCCTCCGTGCCCCCCATTGTCTTTTTCTCGTCAGACAAACTAAACAACCAAAAGGAAGATACCCATGAGTAAGAATGTAATGACGTTCATCAACGAAGTGGAATACGATGGTGTTCCGCGCACCATGAACATGAATGAAACGGAGGCCGTGGAACTCCACGACATCCTAAATGAGTTTGAACTGTTCCTCAGGGGCAGCGGCTACATCTTTGAAGGCCACCTTGACATTGTGGAGGACTCACTTTGAACCGCCTGATGCTGGACTTGGAGGTGAGCCCGAATGTAGTGCTCTCTTGGCGCGTCGGCTACAAGCTGAACATTGACTGCGACAACATTATCAAGGAACGAGCCATCATCTGCGCGGGCTACAAATGGGAGGGCGACAAGGAGGCGTCCTGTTTCGTGTGGGACAAGAATCAGGACGATAAGGGTGTAATCGAAAAAGTGATTAAGCTGCTTGAGGAAGCCGATGAGGTGGTCATGCACAACGGCGACAAGTTTGATTTACCATGGGTCATGGCGCGTGCCTCGTTCCACGGCCTTGTGCTGCCGCCTGTAAAGACGATTGACACGCTGCAATGGGCTCGCCGCAAGTTTAACTATAATTCAAATCGGCTGAATTATATTGCGCAGTATCTCGGCATTGGCGGCAAGATTAAGACGGAGTTTGGGCTGTGGAAGGAAATTTGCCTTAACCACAACCCCAAAGCTCTTGCGTCAATGGTGGA
>JACCDP010409111.1_pt1 | contig 11818 bp, 11 predicted proteins | sample 7445841 | NCBI WGS metagenome assembly JACCDP01 (sample SAMN15323441, study PRJNA562643) | freshwater metagenome | isolation source: river surface water | place: USA:Blue River Watershed | collected 2017-08-17
AAGGGAAGTACGATTTTATTGCTGATAAACATGGTAAATATAGGAAATATAGGAAATATTTCTAAAGAGGCTGAACCATCAGTTCTTATTTTAAAATAAAATAAATTAATTTTAAAATTTCAATTTTGTATATAAACTAAATATAAGATAAATTATGCGAAATTTATTTATTTTAAACTAAATACAGAGTTGGAGGCTCCTGGATAATAGTTCAATATATTTTTATTTAAAGATTTCAAAACATAGCGGAATTAAATAAGGAACTTTAAAATTACCAATTTGCGACAAATTGGTAATTTACATTTAATTTTTATATAGAAAAAATCCGCAGTAATTTATAAAAATTAAATCTTTTCACCGTATACAAAATAGTCATCAATGGGACCGTGACTCCAATTATTGATATCCTCGTTACCCTTGACAAATGTATAGCCATTATTCTCAAGTAGAACACGAATCTCTATTCTATTTTTAACTCCAACATGTGGCTCATTATGAGCCATAGTTATACATCTAAACTTATATTTATCAAAAGGAAAATTCTTAAGAACATTAAATTCATTACCTTCTACATCTACAGATAAATAGTCAATAATCAAAGGGGCTTCGAAATAATCCAATATATTTTGCAGGGTCACGGATTTTCTTTTAATAATTTTATTCTTTGTGGTAAAAGGGCCGGTGTATTCATTTAAAATTCCACTGGCGTCTTCACAAACTACAAATTCTAACTCTATATTTTCTTCGGAATAAACTAGAGCTCCGATAACATCACAATTTCTATTTTTTCTTAAATTTGATAAATAATCCGGATTTGCTTCTATACAAATCCCCTTCCAATTTAAATTCTTTTCAAAGAAATAAGTGTTACTAATTTTAATTCCGTTCCCTGCTCCAACCTCTACAAAAAATCCGTTTTGTTTATTTCCAAAAACGGAATGAACCCATTTATCTTGACCAATTTGAGAATAATACATTTTAATAAGATTGATTTCTTATTAAAATGAGTTGCACTTTAGTTACTGCATACTATTCTATCAAATCAAAAGCTCCTACTGAAAAATATATAGAATGGGCTACAACATTTTTAAAATTAAAAGCTAATTTGGTTTTATTTACCACAAGTGAGATGAAAGACCTCTTTACGAAATTAAGAGGAAATAGACCCATTCATATTATAGACCTACCTTTTGAATCTCTATATACCTGGGAAAAATATAAGGATAAATGGATTGAACATTATGAAATGGACCCAGAAAAGTTTCGACATTCGCCAGAATTATATAGTATTTGGGCAGAGAAAGCTTTCTTTGTTAAAAAAGCTATTGAATTAAATCTATATAATACCGAATATTTTTTCTGGTGTGATATAGGAGCTTTTCGCGATAGAAATGTGTCACCTATAGTATTGGATTCTTTTCCCACTACCAAATATTTACCTACTAATAAAGTTGCTCTTTGTAGTGTTAATCGATTGGAAAAGGAAGATAGAAAAGTATATCCTGATGGAATTATAGGGAATTTTCTTACCAAAGATAGAATTGTTGGAGGATTATGGGGTGGTGATATTTCGGGATGTTTGAAGTGGTGTGAAGCATATGAAAATATGTTACTTAAATATTTTGAATCTAACAGATTTGCGGGGAAAGACCAATCAGTAATGTTATCCACATATTTGAAAAATGAAAGCCTGGCTGTAGTGATTGAGCCTACTTATTTTAAACTTATCTCTACCTTCTTTTTCTTCGAATATTTACATTCCAATTTAAATATAAAATACAAAATTGATAGTACTTATTCCTATCCTTTGGTTAGTGTTATAATTCCAACTTATAATCGATTTACTTATCTTTTAAATGCTATTAAAAGTGTCAAAGAACAGACTTATACAAATATTGAAATTATTGTGGTAAATGACTGTTCTACACAACAAGAATACTATGCAAATACTCTAGAAGGATGCACCGTTATAAATCTTTCAAAAAATACAAGAGAAATGTTCGGACATCCATGTGTAGGCTTTGTTCGCAATCGAGGTCTTAAAGTTGCAAAAGGAAAATATGTAGCTTTTTTGGATGATGATGATATTTTTCTTCCTGATAAGATTCGGGTTCAGGTTAAAGCTCTAGAATATTTTAAAAAATGGAAAATTTCGTCTACTGAAGGATTAATAGGAAAAGGTCCTTACGATAAAAATAAAAAATATCCTTGGTATTTTAAGGTTAATTATGGGAAAAGTATACCAAGGATTCTTAGTAGAAAACATATCGAAAAAACCAATTTACTTATCTGTTCTAGTGTAATGGTTGAGAGGGAATTTTTAAATTCTCTAAACGGATTTAAAAATTTACCTATTTCGGAATATGAAGATTATGACCTATGGTTAAGGTGCTTGGAAAAAACCAATTGCGTTTATATCGAAAAACCACTTATGTATTATGACCTTGGTCATGCTGATGGACAAAATCATTTTTAAAAGAACATATCTATTTTAAAAATGCAACAAGAATATCATTTTATAACTTTTGGAAATCAACAATATGCTGCTACAGCTGAGAGAATTTGCAACGAAGCTAAAAATTTAAACATATTTCATCACATTAAAAAGTTTACCGAAGAAGAGCTTTTTTCATTTCCGGAATTTCAACAACATCGAGATTTTGTTTATTCTAATCCTCGAGGTTTTGGATATTGGCTATGGAAGTCCTTTTTAACTATGAAATATATGGAAACTATGAATGAAGGAGATATTTTAGTGTATGCTGATGCTGGCTGCACCATTAACGAAAAAGGAAGAAAAAGAATGTTAGAATATTTTGACATGGTAAATTTACATCCGAGTGGTATATTAAGATTCCAGTTATCTTTAAATAATCAAACTGAGAAAAAATGGAACAAAATGGATTTAGTCCAGTATTTAAATGTAGAGAAATATATGGAAAATTTTCAGCTTATGGCTACAACTTTTATCTGTAGAAATTTCGAAATTATTAGGTCTTTGATTAAAAATTGGTATAATACTGCTTGTAAAAATAATTACCATTTTATTGATGATACTCCTAGTATTTTAACTAATGAATTTTGTTTTGTTGAACATAGACATGACCAAAGTATTTTTTCATTGTTGTGTAGAAAATATGGGAGTTTTATTATTGATGATGAAGTAGAACCCCCATTTAAAATAGAGTATCCGATCTGGGCAACTAGGAAAATTTCCTAAATTATAACAAATATTTGTTATAATTATAGACCAAATATTAAAAATGTTAAACTTAGATGATATTAATTTAAATGAAAACACAGATTTGTGTTCCTTTATGAATCACTATGGAAGTGATAAAGGTAATGGGTGGCACAATTACACCAAAGTATATCATTCGTTATTCAAGGATAAAAGACAAGACACTTTAAATATATTTGAAGTGGGTCTTGGAACAATTAATCCTAATATTGCAAGTAATATGTCATTTATGAGGGGAATGAACTATATACCAGGTGCTTCTTTGTATGGTTGGAGAGAATATTTTTCAAATTCTAATATCTATGGTGCTGATGTAGATATGGATATTTTATTTAATTCTGAAAGAATTAAGACTTTTTTTGTTGACCAACTTAAACCTAATGTTATTCAAAATATGTGGCATAATATCGATACAAAATTTGATATTATTGTGGATGATGGATTGCACACCTTTGAGGCTAATATTACATTTTTGGAAAATTCGTTTCATAAACTTAATGAAGGCGGAATTTATATCATCGAAGACGTCAGAAGAATTGAACTTTCAAAATTTGAAGAATATTTCCAAAAATCAACTTTTTCTTATCAAATTTTGGATATACCAAATCCCAGAAATACATGTGATAATATTTTAGTAGTTATTAGAAAATAATTTTATATAAAGATGTAATACTTTATATAAAATGTCTAAAATTATATATTTTCGTTCCAACGGAAGATTTACTAATAATCTATTTCAATATTTTGCGGCTCAAATAGTTAGAAAGATTTTAGACTATGATTTCGTTGCATTGGACACCTCTAAGTCAGAATTAGTTAAAAACTCTTGTTATATAATTGATGATAAAAAATTTAAACAAATACATAGCGATACCTTCCTTACAAGCATCGATACTTCAAAAAACATTTATTTGGATGGCTATTTTCAACGTTCGGAAATCTTTGCTCATTATAGGGACTATATCAAATCTTTAATTCATGAAAATAATTTGGATAGATTTGGTATTTTATATAATTATAGAATTTGTGACCTCGTGTTACCTTTGAAAAATACAAGAAGTCCTGGTAAAAACGATTTAGTTATGCATATTCGCCTGGATGATTTTTTAGGAGATTTACAAATTTTCGATCCCGACTCTTTGAAAGAAATAATTTCTAAAATACAATATGATGAACTGTATATTGTATGTGATAAGTTAAAACAAGAATGGGAATATAAATATATGGCTCATTTTCTCGATTTACAACCCATAGTAATTTCAGGGTCTTTGTTAGAAGATTTTAATTTTATGAGACACTCAACTAAAATTTTAACATCCGCCTCTACTCTATCTTGGATGGCAGCTTTTTTGGGAGAACCGGAAGAAGTTCACATTCCTTACAACACATATCATGGAGGATTTGAAGGGGACGGACAAAGTTTAGCGGAGTTTGATTTATCTCTAAATTCGAATCCGGATTATCAACAAGTTTGCAAAATTTATAAGGATATTAAATATTATAAAAAAGAATAAACTACATTTATTATGGTTCTCCAGCTCTCAAATATAAGACTCTTTCTCTCTTGTAACCACTCGTTTCTTTTTATCCTAATTTCATCACTTTCCTCAAATGATTCAATTTGTTTTACTAAATCCTCGAAACTATCATAATAATATAAATATTTCATCGTCTTAGGTGTTTCATCATTTACATAATAATCTGCATTATCTAACCACAAATCAAGAGATTTATAAAAATCATACACTTCAGATATGATTTTATTTTTTCCATATCGAGTATTGAGCACCATTTTCCCGTTTTGAATACATTCGATATAAAATCTTCTCGTAGGAAAAAACAGAGGGATACCCGCTGTAATTTGTTCAAAAATACTCATTGTGCTCATTTCATATGGAACATGAACAATTGCTTTATATGAGTATAACTCTTTCCAGGAATATCCGGCTTTTGGTCTTTCCACTAATTTTTCCGAATGTGGAAATAGATGACGGTCTCCATATACCACAGCTTTATCACATGTAGGATTATATATACAATTTGTATATGCACATAGAGATGGAATATACTCAGATATAATACCGGTTCCTAATTTAAGATATAAAGCATCCGAACGATTATTTGAAATCGCTATTAGCTGCTTCTTATCCCACATATTTTTAAGCTTTTCGTTTAAAAATCTCCACATTTCAATATCATTTGTCCATGAAAATGGTTGCTCATATCTACAGCTATTAACTACAAAGATAGGTTTGTCAAAAATTTCATAAAGAAGAGCAAAAACTGGTGTATGTGTAACTATAAATCCATCAAAAGAAGACAAGAAATCCTTATAATAATTTTGAAATTGTTGAATCATTTGAGCATTTATAGACCTCCATGACCATTGGTTAACAACTTCAACTTTTGGAGTGTCTTGTTGAAAAACCCAATTATGACCCGAAATTGACCAGTTTACAATCTCAATTTGGTCTCCATATATACAATTTAAAATATTTTTAACATCTTGAATCACCGATATATGAAGGTCTAGATTGAAGAGTCTAATTTTTGTCATTTTATATTTATAAAATAACCTTTATAAATATTATAGCACCCATAAAGTTTGATATTGATGCATTATCTTAGTTGCTCCCATTTTTTCAAGTTCTAGATTTACAAGAGAACCTTTGCCGCACATATCAGGATTAAAGTTTCTCTTGTAATCCTGATAAATTGGGTTATTTGTGCCATGGTCTAACCATTCGGGTGACACAGGTGTATCATCTATCAAAATGACACTATTTTTATTAAGTAAATGTTTAACACAGTTAAATTCTTTTAGATGATGCTCCGCTGAATCTCTCGGATTTAAAAAATCCACATCATAAGAATCCAAATATAAAAAATCAATCGATTCGTTAATTTTGGGTAAAAATTCCAAAGAATCACTGTGAACAATTTGTGTTTTATTAGAAACAAATTTTCTAGCTTCTAGAACAGCTTGCTCATTTAAATCTACACTTATAACTTTTCCACCAAAATTATTTATAAATTTATCCCAAAGAATAGTACTTTTAGTACCATGAGCCGAGCAGCCAGTTTCTACAAAAACAAAATTATTTTTAGTTGGATTTTTTTCTAATAATACTTCTAAAGATTTTTTCATAGTATGATAGTTAATATGTGTATAAAAAGTGTTTGAAGAATTACTCACACCTCCTGGTATTAATTCATTTCCATGATTACAAAGAGTCTCATGTGATGTTTTAAATTTTGATTTTCTAAAAAAATCATTAAAAAAGTTAAATTTGTTCATTTTATTTTTTATTTAAATTCTTTATAGATTGCTTTTATTACAATAAACAAACATTTTTAAACCATTAAAAGAATAAATGGAGGTTATTACAACTAAAGATAACTATAAATATTGTATTTATAAAAATGATTATATTGGCGAATGTTTGAGAGAATATGGTTGGTTTAGTCCCACAGAAATCTTCTTTTTAAAACAGTTCATAAATGAAAATGATAATGTTATGGAAATCGGGGCTAATATAGGTTCCCATTGTATTCCATTATCTAAAATGAATTCCAAAGGTAAGTTTTTCTGTTTTGAACCTCAAATTGATATATTTAAAATGCTAGTAACTAATATCACTTTAAATGAATGTAATAATGTTATTCCATATAATTATGGTATTAGTAAAGATATGAATATAATCTATTATAAAAATGAACAAGTAGATTCCAAAAATCGGGGAGGATTTGGAATACCTAAAACATCAAATCAAAATGCTGAAATGTTTCTTAAAACTCATTCGATTAAGTATTTTAAGGAGCTATATAATTTGGAATCCTTAAAACTTATTAAAATTGACGTTGAAGGTTGTGAATGCGAAGTTATAGATGATTTAAACAGTCTAATCAAAAAGCATTCTCCGATTATTTTTGTCGAATATAATTTTAACACTTTTTATACTGTATGTCAACAGATGCAGAGTCTTGATTATAATATTTATTATTTTAACACTACTGTTAATCAATATGATAGAGTTATCGGTAAGGAAAATAATAATATTAGATATTGTGATGTTAATTTGGTTTGTTTTCCGAAACATTACACTGATATACCAAATTATCTACAAAGATATGAAAATGAAACACAACCAAATTTAAACAAAGTTGTAACTCTGGAAGCCGTTAAATCCACAGAAGTCCAAAGCAAAAAGAACAAGAAAATAGCTTTTCTCTCTAATAAACTTACACTTCGAGGTACCGAAGTTGCAATGTATGATTATGCTCATTACAATGAAAAAATTTTGGGAAATCAAAGTATTATTATAAGTCGAGCTTATGAAGATTGTAAGCATGAAATGGATACTCATATTAGAGCTTATGGAAAATTTGAACAACGATTCCCTATGTTTTATTATAAGAATATTCAAGATATTGAAGCTATTATAGAAAAAGAACAGATAGATTGGTTATACATTATTAAGAGTGGAACTAGCAAAGATGGATTAATCACTAATAAATGCAAAACTTTAATGCATTGTGTTTTTGAACTCAATGATAAACACGGGACAGTTTATGCACCCATTTCCGAATTCTTAAATGAAAAATTTAAGACCAATTATTCGGTGCTTCCTCATATGATTTCGCTACCCGAGCACAATCATAATTTAAGAAAAGTGCTAAATATACCTGAGAATGCTATAGTTTTTGGTGGATATGGAGGAGCTACATCTTTCGATATTCCTTATATTCATCAAGCTATTTATGATACGGCAAAATCCAACCCAAATATCTATTTTATTTTTGCCACCTTTCCACAATTTTGTCCTCCTTTACCTAATATTATTCACTTACCACCGATTGTGAAATTAGAAGATAAAGTAGCATTTATCAACACTTGCGATGCTATGGTTTATGGTAGGTCACAAGGGGAAACTTTTGGATTGGCGTGCGGCGAATTTTCAATTCTAAATAAACCGATAATTTGTAGCACTATATGTCATGATAAGTGTCATTTATCAATATTAAATGACACTTATGTGGCTCATTCTTCATATGAAGAATTATATGGAATTTTTAATAATTGGAGAGAATATAGAAATAAAATTAACGAAGAATCTCTTATAAATAATGGATATAAAAATTATACACCAGAAAAAGTTATGAAAATTTTTAATTCTCTAATTATCTAATCATACTTTTATATACACCACATGAGCTTCCTTGTTTAATAATAGGAGGTTCTATCCAATACGAACGAATTTTATTCTTTCTAAAAAAATCATTCCATATATGGTCTACGGATTTATTTATTATATTTTCCGATGTACATTGATATAATTCTTGAGCTGTCTCATATGTCATTAACATACTATCGGTGCATTTTGTTCCACCAGTCTCATAAAGCCATTTCGAAACTTGTTGGTCTTTTCTTGGATGCATATTACATCCATCTCCTAGGAAACATATCTTCTTTGATTCCGAAAGTTGTTCAAATTCCAAGAGAACTTCTTTAAAATTTTTGATAAAATTCTCCTGGAATAGAACATCGGCTTCCAATACTAGAAAGACATCTCCGGGTAGAAAATCCCGAAGAATATCTTTGAATAAATACTCATATGTTTGTGCAAGACCTATTTCTCCATCTTTAAGATTAATATATTTTTGTCGATTAAACAAATGTTCATCTCGTCCTTTATAAAAAGGCTCTCTAAAAGTAACATCACAATTAAAATTATTTTTTCGAAAATAATTACTTACATACTCATAATGTCTAGGTTCCAATTCCTTGGATACAATTATAAAAATATGACTTAACATTTTTATAATTTATTTTTTACTATTAAATCTTTCCTTGAATGGATTTAACAGTGAACTCTTCCGGAAATTCATTATTTTTAAGTAAAGGTTCCGCGAGAGTTTCCATATATAAATCATCGTTAGTATCCAGTTCAATAATTTTTTGAATTGCTTTTTCGATATTTTCTTGGTTAAACTCGTTCAACAAAACCATACTTTTTTCGTTAAAATATTTTTGTGACTCTTTATTGGTCCAATAAATGGGTATAGTATCTCCTAGATAAGCGTTCATAGGTTTTTCGGTGAAATAGCCATCATAATCAGAGTTTTCAAAACATATCATAAACTTATACTCTCTAATACAATTGATAAATTCGGGAGTATAATAAGGATAAGTTATTTTATCACAATTATTGAGAACATTTCCTCTACAATCTACGGATTTATATTTCATGAGTTCTTGACAAAAATGAATTCTTTCTTTCGCAGCTCCATTGGAATTAATAAAGAGACAAAATTTACGTTTGGTTAACAAATTAGAATTCATAAATTGCATATTGAAACTTCTCTGTAGAATATAATCGGTGTATTTGTGTGTATTTAAATAAAAAAATCCAAAAGGATAGTATATAACTTGAGTATTTTCATTAGAAGAAATGCATCTATGTGAACAGACTATAATCTTACAAGTGTTCCACCAAGAAGGTGTTCGATAATGAGGTTCAAAATGATACAAAATTTTACAAGGGTGGTTTACATATGGGTCATGAACAGTTTGAACCAAAATATCCGATTCTTCTAAACTTGATAGGTATTTGTATTCGCTTTCGTCAAATATGTGCAAATATCTTCCATCTCTAAATTCATTTGTTATCCATGATTTTTGAATAAATATCTTTCTCATTTTTAAAGAAGATATTTATTCTTTAAAAATGACACAAGCACATTTTATCACTTTTGGTAACACCAAATACCGAAATTCAGTTAAGAGAATCTGTTTGGAAGCAGCAAAAATAGCCGTTTTTAACAGAGTAACCGGCTTTGGAGAACCAGAGCTATTTTCTTTTCCAGAATTTCAACAACATAGGAATTTTGTTTATTCTAATCCTCGAGGTTTTGGATACTGGCTCTGGAAACCTTTTTTAATCATTAAATATATGGAAAATATGAATGAAGGAGATATTTTGGTGTATAGCGACGCTGGATGCACAATTCATGAAAAAGGAAGAAAAAGAATGTTGGAATATTTTGACATGGTTAAAAATCATCCGAGTGGTATCCTAGGATTTGAATTGACACATAAAGAGAAAATGTTCACCAAAATGGATTTGATTAGATATCTTAAAGGTGAACAACATATGGATTCTAATCAATTGTTAAGCGGTATTTTAATTTTTAGAAATTGTGAAAATTCTAGAAATTTAATTAAACAATGGTATGAAATCAGTTGTAATTACAATTTGAGTGATGATTCTCCGAGTAAAGAACCAAATGACCCAATATTTGATGGTCATCGTCACGACCAAAGTATTTTTTCTTTATTGAGAAAAAAGAACGGTTGTGTTATAATACCGGACGAGACCTGGTTTCCAACACCATTAAGTGAATGGAGCACAGAATACCCGATATGGGCTACTAGGAAAGTATCATAGATTCTATATCTTTTCACATTTCATCAAATCCCGATGTTTACTCATTTAGTGAGTAAATATTTAAAATTTTTGAATCATCGTCTAATAAAAGTCTAACCATTGTTTTGATATTTGACTTTGACATATAAATTTCCCTACCTTTGGATAAACAATATACATCCATTAAAATTTCATAGCCATATTTTGAACCGTTATCATTTAATTGAGTTATCGTATCAATTTTGTCATTTGTAACTCTAAAACAACTTTTGTTATAAATAGCATTTGGAAAATATATCAAAAATATTTGCAAATATTCTTCCACATCGGTTGCTATATATGGCGTAGAATATTTATCATATTTTAATGATAAATTCCTGCAAATATTTTGAACATTTTGAAGATTACTATTATAATGACATACCTTTTGGGAATTTGACCTTATATGTATACTAAATATTATATTTTTACCATTTAGTATTTTTTTGGATTCTTCAATAACATAATTTGATAATTCAAATCTATTTAAAAATGTTGATTTAATAGTTTTCATATGTTCATCACTTTCGTTAGGGTCAAATAAAGTAAAAATTACTGGATTATCACATTCTAAAATTAAAGTTTCTTTATATTTATTATAATCTTCTTTATCCGTAAAAAAATTAGTAAAACAGTTGTTACCATCTGAATACTTAAATTCAGAAGAATTTTTATCCCATAAAGGATAAATTTTTAACTGTTTATTAATATTTTTAAAATGATACAAATTTGTTATAAAACATGTTAAAGCACTTCCAAAACCACAGGGCCAATTTCTAATTAATAAATTAATATTATTATTCTTAATATAATCATAATAGTTATTTAGATTACCTATTTTATCGTATTTTATAACAGGACCTAAAAGCATAGCAGTGATTTCAGCTACATTTTCTTTACTTCCTGGTAAATCACAACTTTGAAGATAGTATCCTTCATGTCTAATATGATAGTATTCCATTTTTGGAACTGCAATCATTTCACATCCATTTAATAACATAAATGTATTACGATATTGAACATCTATTCCAAAATCGTTTAAATATTTACCCTTTGGAATATTTAAATATTCTTCCCTATTAATAATATAATTCCCTGTATTAATATAAGC
>JACCDP010156408.1_pt1 | contig 11817 bp, 18 predicted proteins | sample 7445841 | NCBI WGS metagenome assembly JACCDP01 (sample SAMN15323441, study PRJNA562643) | freshwater metagenome | isolation source: river surface water | place: USA:Blue River Watershed | collected 2017-08-17
CCTAAATCCATATCAGGTTTGCAAATTGAATACAGGTAGCCAAGAGCGAGCTGACCACCAGAACCAATGCCGTACGTTCCGTGATCTGCTTGGAAAAAAGACAGGTCACAAGCAACACGAAAGATATTGCCGTTAAAAGCAATGAGATAATCGAAGCCACCATCTTTGTCCACCTTGTTGTAGTCGTAGTTGTTGTCGTTAAACGCTGTGTTGATGCTAGGTATAATCTTCTTGCCCATAAACTGCGCCGGATTCTCGCCACGATAGGTGGGTGGTTTCCAGTTGTAGGCAAGGATGTCACCTGGTCTAGTATCACCTGAGATGCCCACCAAGAACTTGCCCACCTCTACGATCTTAGGTGTTGAGGTAGCAAGAGTCACCAGGTTATCCTCAGTGATCTGTGAGTCAGCAACTAGCACTGCGTAATCAATACCTTGGATAGCTGCGATAGTTGTCAAGAACTACTCCATTTCTTAAGAGAAGGACACGTAGGCTCAGGACTGCAATAGTCACTGCGTTTAAGTCGTAAACACCTACGCATCCTTCCATCTATAAGAGTAACACACCTACGGCGTGTCTTACCTGATCGAACACACCTGGTCGCTACAATATGAGCCGTGAGGCGAATTAAACGGATGGGCGCCCTTAAGGGGCGCAACCGTCAGACTGTACAGCCTACCGGCTGGTTCCGTCTACTCACCCTGCAATCCTTATGGCATCGCTCAGATGCCCTTCCTGACCCCTTTGGAGCCGATTTGCGGGGCTTAGGTCCCGTCCACGTGTGTCCGTGTGGCTCCCAGGTGTTCAACGTTATGGCATCCTTTGAGGACTACGAACTGGTCTGGTACTTCCTTGATGCAACCTGTGTTAACTGTGGCAATCTGGTGACAGTTCCCTGCCCAGTTGATGCAGAATAAAACGGCATAAAAAAAGAAGCCCCCATCCCCGAAGGGATGAGGGCCATTTGCCTCGCGCTTATGGGTTACTTAGACCCACGACCAAACTCTGCAGCCTTTGGATCTAATGCCTTAAGCAGTGGACCTGCAACTGCAGCAAGTGCTGCTGATGCTAAAGCCTTTGGATCTGTTACGCCTGCAAGGTACAAAGCGATTACTGATGCAACACCAGCACGTAGATACGTAGCTGCCATTGCCTTTAACTTTTTCTTATCCATTGTTACTCCTTTGGACTTGTTGGTTCTTTCTTTTTAGGCAAAGGCTTAACTGCTGCCTTTACTTTGTTGACAGCCTTTGGTTTGCCCAGCCAAGGGAACCAAGGGGAAGTGTCAGCTCCACACCCTTCTTTAATTGAGATGTGAAGATGTTTGTTGTGCTTATTGGAACCTGTATATTCACGGGTTCCTTTTTCTTTTGACCAGATCTTTCCTTGGAAAATTAAATAACTCACACGTGGGTCTGCTTGCAGCTTCTGAAATAACAAGAAGCAATCAATGCCACCTAGTTTGTCGTGTGTTAAATCAACAGCAAAGCCTGTGTTGTGGTCACTGTTGGGATTCTGATGGATATGCGCTTTCGATGGGAGCAAGCCATCTGAGGCTTTCATACGAAATGGTGCTATCGCTGTGGCCTGGCGCAGAACAGCAATAGCGGCAGGTGTGGCTCTCTTGGCAACAGGTTTCATCATTACTCATTTCTCTGCAACCAATCGGTACAGGTCATCAATACGTTCTTCTAATCTCTTAACAGAGTCCTTCAAACTTGAGCCACCATTAGGCTTGAGTTCATTGAGGTAGTGCTTAACTAGCCAGCGCACTGCGCCAAATAGTCCACCAATTACTGTACATACAGCTACGGCTACTGTTGCGTAGTCTTGTGCTTGCATTAAACGCTCCGGATGGTTACTAAGAGCAAGCCTCCATAGCCGGAGAATCGCTTATCGGTTGGGGTACGGTTGATGAAATCCATCTCTTCAATCAGGCCGATGTAGTTCTCACCTGTTCGGAAGTCTTCGATACGGATTGTGTCACCAACATTTTCTACTGCTTCAAGCTGTGACATACGGGCAAATGCTGAGCCTTCGTAGCCAACCTCATTATTGAACTTGTCCATCTCGTGGTCATAGCACATTACTGGATACTGGATAAGTCGCTGACGTGGGATAGCAGGTAATGCCTTGATCTGGTAACCAGTAAACAATGGTCCCTGAGTTGCATCAGTGCTATCGCGGTACATAGTAAATCTAAAGCCAAGATACTCTTGAGCACCGATTGGGTATGAGATATTTACATCTGGAACAGTCTGACCTTGAGCAAAGGTACCAATGTCAAAGGCTCCGCCTTCTGCTGTAATAGATTCCATATCAAAGGCACCGTGTGCTGTATTGATGCGAGGTGTTAAGATCTTAAAGATCTTTCCCTCAAGTGTGTTGTAACGGATGTAGCCTGTACGTAGTTCACCCAATTCAATTAACTCTGACTCAGATTCAACGTAGATAGTTCCATCTGAACCATTGCCAGCATTGCAAAATGCTAGACGGTTGGTATCTCCCATAAAGGCAGATGCTGTGGTGTTGTGTCCTAGTGTATCTGCTGGGTCATACAAGTCCCAAGCGTAGGCAAAGATTAACTGTGATAGTTCTTGACCTAGGTTGATACGGGTAACGCCTGCCTGTCCATCTACACCAGTTGCTGCCCAGATAAACTTATCACGGAATGCAAAGTCATAGACTGGTTGATCTGATTCAAATAGCAGTGGACCATAGGCAATAGATCCATCTTGGTCTGATACCTGGGCAATGCGTACACCTTGGTTAGTGCCAATGCACATAAAGCCAAGGTAGTAACTAATCTTGAATGTAATCTCACCTACTGGTAATTCAGCTGCGGTAATTGCCTGAGTCAAGGTAGGCATAGCACCGGTGTTTTCCAGTGTGAACTTGTAGATGTTTGACTGGATACCTGAGTATCCTGAAATGTAGATAGCAGCACCTGATGAAGTGATGCTGGTAAATACGTGGTCAGGATCTTTATGAGAATAGACAGCGGTAGGCAATGTAGTTGCAGTAGTTGCAAACTCATAGACCTTGTCGTTAACTGCCATAACAATACGCTCTTTGGTGTACTCCATTACAGCGTTGCTTACAGTAATGGTGTTCTCAGTAATCATTAAAGTTGGAGATACTGAGGCATCATCTGAAAGCAGCTTCTTATACACTCGTAATCGTGGGGTACCACTGTTAAGTACGTTGGTTACCCAGTAGGCATAGACACCATCATCACAGATAGCGTGTACTGGATAGTCAGTACCTGAGTTATAGTCAATGAAGTGGATAACCTCTGCCACACCTGTACCTACTGGAGATACAGCAGTTGATGTAACGTTGCTGGCAGTCTTGGCATAGGTAAAGGTAGTAGTTGTTGGTACACCTGTGATGGTGTACTCGCCATTGAATGTGGCATCTACTCCTGTTATAGTAATCTGCATACCAGTACATAGACCGTGAGCTGCAGTTGTTGTCAGCGTTGCAACGTTAGAAGTCAGCGCCTTGTTGTTGATAGATACTGTGATCTTTGGAAAGACTTTATCTACGTCATACTCATCAGATAAGAGCACACCGTTGTAGGTATTGCTGTTCTTATCCCATTGGATAGAGCGCATATACTGCCACGGACGGCCATTGGTTTGAATGCCACCGGTGACTGTGTGCTGGCTATCTACATTCTTAAGTAGCGTTACCTGTCCTCTGGTCCAGACATCCATACCTTTAGAGTTGGTGTATTGAAAACGCAGTGACTCATCTTGGATTGGCTCAAAGAACTTGATGCCTTGTCCGAAGTGAAATGAAGACTGGGACCGTAGCCACCAACCGGTAAGTGTTTGCTCACCTGGTTCACGGCTCTGGTCAATCTGTTGCTTACGATACTGCGCTGTTACACGACGATACGGTGACTCATCTAACGGTGAGATGAAGAATGGCAAGCCAGCAATGGCAATGTCATAGGCGTAGCCAGTTGCTGTGTATGTTGTAGAACCAGCTGGGTTAGATAATACAAAGGGTAAACCCTCGCTGATGTCATCGCCATAGGGCATTGATTACTCCTTAGATCGTCGAAATTGTTTGTCGTGCTTGGCGCACATTCCTTTAATAACAGCGTATGCAGTACAACTTCTAATAGCGCACTTATACAACGCTGGCTATTACGCTAGTAGGAGTTTTGCTTCGTCCTCTGTAATGCCTAACTTGGCAAGTAGTGCTGCCTTTGCTGATGCTGCCTCTGCTGCTGCAACTTCCTTCTCGTGTTGCTCTGCTGCAAATGCTGCTGCATCTGTCTCACGTTGTGCGATTTCTTCTGCTGTCAAAGGGCGTTCAATAACTTCGCCTGTTTCGCAGTTTACTTCGATTGCTGTTGGTGTTGTCATTGTTTCTCCTTATGAGTTTTTGATACCGTAAAGTGTTGCTGTTGAATATTGAAGAAAATTAGAACTATATCCAGTAAGCCCTATAGAAGTAATAGCAGCAGTATTTGAGCGTAATACTGCTCCAATAAAAGCATATGCTGTAGTTCCATTGTTTTCAGATACGCTATCTGCTCCAATACTTTTATATAAACTAGAATTATAATTTGAAATATAAAACTCTGCGTTACCAAATACACTTGCAGTTGCTGATGTATTTGGAGATTGGGAAACCCAGTTAAAATTTCCTCCACCTGTATCTGAAGTTGTTGTGCTTCCGTTGCCAAACATTCTTCTCATTGAGAATGATGTTGTACTTCCATTCAAAGATAAAGCAACATCATCAACAACATTTACAGAGTTACTCATTCTTGCTGAAAATTTTACACATAAATCAGTATAAGTGCTTGGAATGCTTGTAAAATCAATACTACTAGCTCCTCCAGCTCCTACCGTAACAGATGCTATTTTGATAAATGTATTTGCCATAGTTATGCCGCCTTTATTCCATAAAGTGTGAAAACTGATCCAGCAGCTCCACCGGAATCAATATAAATTGAAGTAATCGCAGCTGTACTACGCCAACAATCAACATCTAATGTAACGTAATTATTTGCACCATAACCTTTTCCTAACCAATGCTTAAAAGTTGTAGTGTTTGCATAATTAAAAAATTGAATTATGGTTAAAGAATCTGCTCCACCAATTCCGCCCCAAGATGAACTACCAGCAGTTCTTAAAGTTCCCAAGGCGCCGCTTGAAGCATAAATTTGACCAGATGAATAATTGGCTCCATTGTCTCCATTGATGCGTACGCTATTGTTAACTCCACCAGATGCTGTAGAGTTTTTTACAATTAAAATTAAATCTGTATATGTAGATGGAATACTTGAAAATGTTACAGCACCGCTACCAGTAGTTGTAGCAATAGGTTCGTATGTAAATGCCATTTTTATTTACCCCTTAATTCCATAAAGAGCAACGTGAGAATATTGAGCAAAATTTGAACCAGTAAACATTGTTAATGTTAAACTTGTTATTGCGCTAGTACTTCTCCAGTTACCACTTGTGTAATCTAATAGACCGTATGGACCTGCATTGTAATCATAACCACCAAAAGCACGAGTTGTTTTATATTTATTTGTATCTGCATAATCTAAAATATCTACAACATAAGGACCAAAAGTTCCTGCTGTGGTGCTTCCAGCAGGACAATTTCCAAAGGTCAAGAAAGATGCACCTGTTGACGCACCTCCACTAACAGAAGCTCCAACAATTGCTTCAAGTAAATGGTAAGAATAATTGCCAGCACTATCTCCATTTATTCTCATAATTGGACCAGCGTTACCAGCTGCATCTGTTGATCGAAGCAACATTCTTAATTGTAAACTTTTATATCCACTTGGAATTGAGGTAAAAGATATTGTTGATTGTCCACTTCCAGATGTAACAGAAACTGTTGCAATAGAATCGTATGCTGTCGCATTAAGAAATGGTGAAATACTTGAAGCATAAATACCCAGAATAGGTGCCATTAGGCTATATCTCCAATCACATACCAAGAATCAGTGCCAACTTTAATGGCTGATGCAGATGAGTATTGGACACGTAGTTTAGGAGCAGTTGCAGTAGCACCGTTAGATGCAATCGTCACACCAGATCCTTGAGCAAAACTGACCTGTCCTGCGCCAATTTGAATGATGTTGATTTGACTGCCAATTGGGTAGGCAACAGATGAGTTAGGTGGAATTGTATACGTTTGAGCAGATGCGTTGGATGCTGTAACCAAAGTATTGTTTGCATCTGTCAGTACAAATGTGTATGTAGTACCAGTCTGGGCGTTAAGTGCTAAAGCCGTTGATGGGCTAACACTACCGCCGATAATTGAGACGCTCATTAGTTACCTTCCGATCCGAATGCGCTAAATGATGTATTACCTGTAGTTGAGTACACGGTAATAACATCTGTGTTAGCCAAGGTAATACCACCTTGTAGTGAGAAAACCGCACCAGCTGCAAGTGGCACTCCGTATGCAATGTAATGCTGATTAGCAAGTGAGGCACCTGCTGGACGTACTGCTATGCGGATTGTGTCCTGTGTGCCACCAATGTTTGAAGCATTGAGGGTTGAGACAATCGTTGCATTAGTTGCAGTGTAGAGCGTTGTAGCAGTTGCAGCGCTTGGCGCTGACTGTGCTAGAACCTTATATGTTGGCATTAGGATAGATCCCCAATCACTGTGAAGTTGTTGCTAGATGTGCAAACGATTGTTGCTGCGCTGTATTGAGCACGTAGTTTTGGCGCTGTAGATGTAGCACCTGTAGATGTCAGTACAGTTGTTCCATCAGATACGATACTGACCTGCCCTGCACCAATCTGTTGAATGTTAATCTGTTGACCAGTTGTAAAGATACCGTTAGGTACGGTCAAAGTAATTGCTGAGGCATTGCTGAGTGTGACCAACTTGTTAAGGTCAGAGGCTACCAATGTGTAGGTTGTGCCAGTCTGTGCGTTAAGTACTAAAGCCACATCAGTTGGTGTTGCCCACTTGATACCCATTGCAGTTGTTGAATCTGCAGTAAGTACCTGACCGTTAGTTCCAACCGCAAGGTTATCTGGAACACCTGATGCTGTTGCACCTACAATGTCACCCTTGGCTGTAACTAGCGCCTTTGGAATTGCTGCATCTGCAGTTGCTACACCTGCCGTAAAGAATGTTGCGTCATCACCTGTGAGTACGTGCTTGACTGTGGCACCTGCAGTGTGAGCAATGCCAGAAACTCCGGCAGTACCTGTTCCTGCTTGTCCACGAGAGACTGTAAATGTGTCAGTTGAAGCCTGCGTAATCCATACAATTTCTTCGTTTTGTGTATCTACGTCAATCGCAACTGCGAATGAATCTACGTTACCTGCTGCAAGGCTTACACCACCCATAAGAGCAGTGCCAGTACCAGCAGCAACAGTGATGCTTGTAGCCGTGGTATTGATGCTAGCTGCAAGGGTTGTGGCAACCGATGTGGTGCTATATTTTCTGGTCATTTATGCTGCCTTATCTTTAACGGGTGAAGTGAACGCGAATAGGAAACTTGTCAGATAACTTAAGCGATTCATCTTGCAAGCGCTGTTGATACAGCGCATAGATGTATCTGGAGTTGGTAGAACCAGCAGCACCTGGAACCTTGCTATCGGCAAGGTCAGACTCTGCAGAGGTAAGGTTGATACGACCTGGATCTACGAATGATAGTAAGCGGTAAGCAGCGCCATAGACGATTACATCTCGGCAAGACTCAGGCAGTCCTGTAACTGCAGTGAACTCATCTGTACCTGATGTCATAGTCTGTGGTGTTGCTGCATACCAAACTTGAACTGTACGTCCTGGTTGGATGTTGTCATAAAGGTTGACAGTCTTTTGTGTATTAAATGTTGCTGCATTTGCCATCAAGTCCTGACGCCACTTCTTGAGCGGTAGCCATTCTTTTGATGAACCAGTTGTCTGCCAAGACATATACAAAACATTCTGTACATCATCTGGCAAAGCGTATGTTACTTGGCTTGCATTAAAAGTAAATGTGTATGAGTAGACAGCCCAGAGCTTAGGATAAACAGATCCGATTGTGTCGTTGATAGCCTGCTTGATGTTGGTGCGTGGATATGACGGAGTCAAGATAACCTGAGCGTTGACTGCGTGTGGAGCAGGTGATGTTCCCTGATAGCCACGGCCAAAGCCTGGAGCGGCATTCATTGTGTTGTTCTCTTTAGTAAAGTTATCAATCCAGATAAGTTCATCATCAATCTCAATGATGCCCTTTGCTAAGTTGTTAGATGAGCCAATAGGAATTGCTGTGCTTGTTGTAGTCAAAGCACTGGTCAGATACGAGATACGATCTTGTCGCAGGGTGAAACCTGCAAGTGAAGATCTAACCTCTGATATCAGATCATTTAGTGTTGCCATTCATCTTCTCCTTATAGAACGCAAGGTTCTTTGCCAGTCGCTCATCATTTGGACTTATCTTTAGTGCTTCTTTACCGTACTTGTATGCCATCTTCCAACGACCTAGTTGCCAGCAGCTAATCGCTGCTAGGTCATAAGCCATATGTCCCCACGCCCAAGACTCTGCTAGGAACTGTGTTGGCTTTTCCTTAAACTCTAAAGCCTTCTCAGCTACTAACAAACATTCATCCCACATTGCTTTGGTGTAGTAATAGTTTGCTAATGCAAGGATTGACTCACGGCTGGCGTAATACTCTGTACCTCTGGTAAACCATTCCTCTGCCTCATCTGGCTCACACTTTGCCAAAATGCGACAAGCTGCAGATTTTTCTTCTGGGAATACAGATATCTCTAAATACTTCTTGAGGTTCTCTGCTGACTTGTCATACTGTCCGTGATAGGACTGCTCTCTACCCAAGTAGTACAAGTTTCTTGAATCAGGATTCTCACGTACTGCCATCTCTAGCATTGGCAGGTATTGTCCACGAGACTTTGCTTTATCCTGCAAGTGGTGAGTTTCAAAACCTTTTATGAAGTCTTTGACTTCAGGTTCCTCTTTGTACCATTGTGGTACCTCGTGGATAGGATAGTGCCAGCGTATACCTTCTCGTCTGTGCACCTTAAATCCATTAAACTCTGTAGCAACTGACCCGTCTGGATTAAAGGCTTCGATGCGTCTGTATGTAGGACGATCTATTCCTTTAGCCAGTGCTTCCTCTAGTGGCTTGCGCCAATCAGGTGTAAGCACCTCATCCATATCCAGTGCTATGCAGTAATCTACATCTTTAGGTACTACTGCCAGCGATGCGTTTCTTGCGTCATCAAACCTAAAGGGATTGACATAGATCTCAACAACCGTAATGCCAAGGCTTCGTGCAATCTCAACGGTTCTATCTGTTGATCCTGTGTCTGCGATGATGTGGTAGTCGGCCTCTTTCGTAGACTCATACCAACGCTCAACGTGTTTCTCCTCGTTTTTACTAATTGTATAAATTGCTATCTTCAAAAGTCATTCACCTCTTTCATACGTAAATCTGAAAATGAGGGGAACTGAGTTACTAGGTTTGGCTGTGTGATGTAAGCGTTAGTATGTTCTGCTAACACTCTGAAGCACACGTCTACGTGTAGATCTGATTTAGTCTGCTCTTCGATAAAGTAATCTAGCTTCTTAGGATTTACACAGTAGGCTTGCGTACCTGTACTTACTACCTGTCTGTGCCAGTGCTCGTTAACTTTAGTCAACTTGCCTGTAGTTCTATCAACCAGTGCACCTAGATAAAAAATATCCCAATCATCTGGCAGACTAGGCATCACCTTGTCAAAGCCTTCTTGGAATCCTTCTATGAAGTAAGCATCATCTTCTAGGATAAGTGTTTTACCTGTGATTTGCTTCATTACTTCGATGTGGCTCATACGACCAGCGTGTATAGGATTGATACCTTCTGCTAGTCCATCTATCGCGCTAAAGCGTTCGTATTCAATCCCCAGTTGTTTAAGCTGAGGATCTAACTTCTCCATACGGTCTTGCCTGCGGTCTAGGTTTATCACCACAACCTTATCAAAATAGTCGTTGACTCTCATACGAGAAGTCTACATTCCACCTAGCATTAAAATATCTGGCAACGCTGTTGCGCTTGCGCCTGTCGCACCGGTTGGACCTGTAGGTCCAGTTGCCCCAGTAGCACCGGTTGGACCTTGCGGCCCTGTAGCACCGGTTGCTCCCGTAGCACCTGTAGATCCCGTAGGACCAGTAGGTCCTGTGGCACCAGTCGCTCCCGCAGGTCCGGTAGGACCTGTATCTCCCGTGGCACCAGTTGCACCAGTAGCACCGGTTGCACCGGTTGCACCTGTCGGACCCGCAGGTCCTGTTGGACCAGTCGGACCAGTAGCACCAGTTGGGCCAGTATCGCCTGTATCTCCCTTAGCACCTGTCGGACCAGTTGGTCCAGTCGGTCCTGTTAAACCAATTGGCCCCGTAGGACCTGTAGCACCTGTTGCTCCAGTGGCCCCTGTAGGCCCTGTAGGGCCTGTAGCGCCTTGAGGACCAGTTGGTCCTATGTCACCTGTAGGTCCAGTGGCTCCCGTGGCTCCTGTTGGACCTGTCGGTCCTGTTAATCCTATCGGTCCTGTCGGCCCAGTTTCACCAGTGGCACCTGTGGCTCCGGTAGCGCCAGTAGCACCTGTAGGTCCTGTAGGACCTGTTGCTCCTGTATCGCCCGTAGCTCCTGTGCTTCCTGTGGCTCCAGTGGGTCCTTGCGGTCCAGTTGCACCTGTCGGTCCAGTTGGGCCTGTATCTCCCGTTGCTCCCGTTCCTCCTGTAGCACCTGTTGCTCCAGTCGGGCCAGTATCACCAGTAGGCCCAGTATTGCCAGTGGGACCAGTGGGGCCAGTAGGCCCAGTATTTCCAGTTGCACCTGTTGCTCCTGTCGCTCCTGTTGCACCGGTTGCACCGGTGCTTCCTGTTGAGCCAGTTGCACCAGTAGATCCGGTTGGCCCTTGTGGGCCTGTTGCTCCAGCAGGACCAGTTGGGCCAGTGGCACCTTGACCACCTTGTGGTCCTTGGTCTGCTGAAAAAGTTACTGAGACTTGTGGGGTAATGGATTCGATAACAATTACTGTCTCGCTCATACTGTCACCCCTGGAGTCACTGTGAATTGTCCTTCTAAGATTCGGGTAATCTCTTCACCTGAATCAAGCACGAGATCATAAACAAAACGACCTGGTGTTATGTTAGTAATGCTTGCTGGGAATGTAACTGTTACTCGTCCTACAAGTACATCAAATGTCATATAGCCATTTGCTAGCGTTGCTACAAATGTAGTGTTAGTTGCACCTGTAAATGGGCGTACAGTCATTGTTCCTGTGTAGCCAGTTAAGTTCCACGGTGTTGAATCGTTCTTGATCTGGAACTGAAAGTTAAATGTTGTCGCTTGTTCTAGCGTAAGGTTATATGTCGCACTCAAGATTCGAGTCCTTGGAGAGCAACGTTTGCAGTAAGCCAACGAGTGCCAGCGATAAGATTACATACACCGTTATAGTCAAGGTGAGCATTCGCACCACCCGTGATACCCGCGATATCATTGAGTACTCCTACTGTGTCTAGGTGCTCGCTGTTAATGCCACGTGCTGCAGCCCAACCACGAGCTGCTGCTGCCTCATCAACGTAATCTTCAATTGGTGGGTAGGTGCCGCCATTTGCGAGCCTGTTGAGTTCTGCTACTAGGGTTGACCCTGGAATTCCTGTTGGCACCTATCTACCTCACTTCTTCTTTTTGCGTGCTACCGCTGCGTTATCAACTAAATTTGGATAAGGCCTACCTGCTGCCTTTGCCTTTGCTTTTGCTGCTGCCTTTTGCTTAGGAGTCAATTTACTTGACTTCTCTTTGGGATTCTTTGTATCCCAGAATGCTGC
>JACCDP010179546.1_pt1 | contig 11810 bp, 8 predicted proteins | sample 7445841 | NCBI WGS metagenome assembly JACCDP01 (sample SAMN15323441, study PRJNA562643) | freshwater metagenome | isolation source: river surface water | place: USA:Blue River Watershed | collected 2017-08-17
CCCAACAAGGCGCGCTGTTGCGCGAAGGCATACGCGTGGTCATTGCAGGCCAACCCAACGCAGGCAAAAGCTCGTTGCTCAACGCCTTGGCGGGGGCAGAGTTGGCCATCGTCACGCCCATCGCAGGTACCACCCGCGATGTGGTGCAACAAACCATCCAAATCGAAGGTGTGCCGCTGCACGTGATCGATACCGCGGGCTTGCGCGAACACCCAGAAGTGGACGAAGTTGAGCGCATTGGCATTGCACGCGCATGGCAACAAATTGAAAAAGCCGACGCAGTGCTTTTCATGCACGACCTCACCCGTGCGCATGATCACACCTACCAAGAAGCAGATCAAGACATTCAAACCACCTTGCAAAAAACGCTTGGCGCCCACATACCCGTTGTGCATGTTTGGAACAAGGCCGATGCCTCGCACATGGAAGCGCCGCACAACATTGCGCAGCAAAGTGTGCGCTTGTCCGCCAAAACAGGTGAAGGTCTGCAAAGCTTGCGCGAAAAGTTGTTGCAGTTGGTTGGTTGGCAAGGCGGCAGTGCCGAAGGTCTGTACATGGCGCGTGAACGACATGTACAAGCGTTGCACGAAGTGTCGCAACACCTGCACATCGCAAGCGATAGTTTGAACACAGAACTGCCCGCTCTCGATGTATTGGCCGAAGAATTGCGACTGGCCCAAAACGCACTCAACACCATCACCGGCGAGTTCACCTCTGACGATTTGTTGGGCGTGATCTTCACCAGTTTTTGCATTGGCAAATAAATCCGCCACCTCTATAAAATCGCACCATGAGCACCCAACCCTCCTCCATGGCGCACAGCCCCGCAAATGTTGACGATGCACGCTTATTGCAATTGGCACATGACACGCTAGACATCGAGGCCAACGCACTGTTGTGTTTGAAAAAAAAGCTGTCCTCGTCCTTTGTACAGGCCGTGCGTGCCGTGTTAAAAGTGCGTGGCCGCGTGGTCATCATGGGCATGGGCAAAAGCGGTCATGTGGGCCGCAAAATCGCTGCCACACTCGCCTCCACGGGCACCCCCGCCATGTTTGTACACCCCGCAGAAGCCAGCCATGGTGACTTGGGCATGGTCAAAGAAATCGATTTGGTGTTGGCCATTTCAAATAGCGGTGAAAGCGATGAGCTCGCGGCCATCTTGCCAGTGCTCAAACGCCAAGGTGTGCCTTTGGTGGCGATGACCGGTGGCGCGCAATCGACCTTGGCACAGCATGCCGACATCGTGCTTGACAGCAGTGTGGAGAAAGAAGCCTGCCCCTTGAATTTGGCACCCACTGCCAGTACCACCGCGCAAATGGCTTTGGGCGATGCGCTGGCTGTGGCCTTGCTCGATGCACGCGGTTTCAAAGCGGAAGACTTTGCGCGCTCACATCCCGGCGGTTCTTTGGGTCGTCGTTTGTTAACGCATGTGGCCGATGTCATGCGCAAAGACGATGCCGTGCCTCGCGTGTTGCCTACAGATACCTTCAGCGCCTTGATGCGCGAAATGAGCGACAAAGGCTTGGGTGCATCGGCCATTGTGAATGAGCAAGGCGAAGTGTTGGGCATCTTTACCGATGGCGACTTGCGCCGCTTGATTGAAAAAGGCGTTGACATGCGCAACCTTTCAGCACAAGAGGTGATGAAACCCAAACCACGCACATTGCGAGTCGACGCCTTGGCGGCAGAAGCCGCAGAAATGATGGAAACACACCGCATCACTAGTTTATTGGTCGTCGATGCACAGGGCATGCTGTGTGGCGCCATCAACTCCAACGACCTCATGCGTGCGAAGGTGATTTGATGAGCCGTGCTTCTTTTCAACCTGCATTGCAATTTGACCCTGCCTTGTTGCTCAAAGCACAAGCGGTGCGCGTCGCTTTTTTTGATGTGGATGGTGTGCTCACCGACGGTGGTTTGTATTTCACCGAAAGCGGTGAAACCATCAAACGCTTTTCAACTTTGGATGGCCATGGGTTGAAGTTGCTCAAACAAGCGGGCATCACGCCCGCGGTCATCACCGGTCGAGACAGCGCACCCTTGCGCACACGTTTGAAAGCCTTGGGCATTGAGCATGTGCGCTACGGCACCGAAGACAAAGCGCCTGCCGCGCAAGCCATTTTGCAAAGTTTGGGACTGAAATGGTCACAAGCAGCACACATGGGTGACGACTGGCCCGATTTGGCGCCCATGCAATTGGCGGCATTTGCGTGCGCCCCCAGCAATGCACACATCGAAGTCAAAGCCTGTGCAGACTATGTGACTGAGCGCTCGGGTGGACACGGTGCGGCACGCGAGTTTTGCGACTTGTTGTTGGTGGCAACGGGGCGCTATGCACAACTGCTAGAAGGCCACGGCGCATGATGCGTGTGGCAAGCGCGCCAGTTGCGCACTTGTCATCCGCGTGGTTGCGAGTGCGCCGTGCATGGGACCATGTGGCCATTTATTTGCCCATCATTCTCATGGGCTTGATGGCGATGAGCACCTACTGGTTGGTGCGCAACACACCGACGGCAACCCAAGACGATTTGGTGGCTGCACCGCGGCACGTGGCCGACTATTTCATGCGCGATTTTTCGGTGCGTGTATTTGATGCAAAAGGAAAACTCAAAAGCGAAATAACCGGTGCAGAGGCGCGCCATTTCCCAGACACCGATACGCTTGAAATTGACCGCCCAACCATTCGCAGTTATTCAAAAGAAGGCCGCCTCATGGTGGCAACGGCAGGTAGAGCAATCACCAATGCAGATGGCTCAGAAGTGCAGTTGTTTGATAAGGCTGTGGTGATACGCGACAGCTTGAATAAAAACGAAGACCAAGCACGCACCGAATTACGCAGCGATTTTTTTCACATCATTGTCAACACAGAAGAGATTCGCACCCATTTGCCAGTTGAGTTGAAGCGCGGACAAAGCGACACGTTCTCTGCTAACAAAATGGCTTATGACAACTTGTCTCGCACCTTAGAGCTCACAGGGCGTGTGCGTGGTGTGCTGTCGCCGAGCAAGCGCACCAAATGAAAAAGGCCCCTTACGGAGCCTTTTGTTTTTGCTAGCAGATCAGTAGCTGTTGCCACCGCCGCCAAAGCCGCCGCGACCACCGCCGCCGCCACCACCACTGCGGCCACCGCCACCGTAGGGGCTACGGAAACCGCCGCCACCGCCGCCGCCTTCGCGACCACCGCCGTAACCGCCGCCGCCACCTTCACGGCCACCACCGAAACCACCACTGCGTGGGGGACGGGGTTCCATTGGGCGAGCTTCGTTCACCACCAAGTTGCGGCCACCCAAGGGGGCGCCGTTCATGCCTGCGATGGCTGCTTGCGCTTCGGCATCGCTGCCCATTTCTACAAAACCAAAACCTTTTGAGCGACCGGTATCGCGCTCCATCATGACCTTGGCGCTGGTGACAGCACCGAACTGTCCAAAGGACTGCTCAAGATCGCCATCGCGTACAGAATACGGCAAGTTGCCGACGTACAGTTTGTTGCCCATGAAAGGGACTCCTTAAAACACATAAAACAAGCGATGGAGTCCCGAACCGAAACTGACCGATCACCAAACCTGCCCTGTTTCATCACAAAGAAAAAACACAGCGCAACCATTATGGGCCACAAGTAGACCTAAAAACCAAGCGTTTGCCCTTAATTTGTGGCCTTTCGTTCAGAAAAACCACAGTTCATGCGGCTTACCAAGTCACTTCACGGTCTGGTGTGCCGCTGATCTTGTGAATCGTGAGGTCGGCGCCTTCAAATTCTTCTTCTTGTGACAGGCGCAATCCCATGGTCATTTTGAGCACGCCGTACACCACAAAACCACCGACCAAAGCCCACACCACACCAAGCGCAGTGCCGGCCAGTTGCGCGGTGAGGTTGATGCCACCCAAGCCGCCAAACGCTTGAGTGCCAAAAACCCCAGCAGCGATGCCGCCCCAAGTGCCACACAAACCATGCAAGGGCCAAACACCCAACACATCGTCAATGCGCCATTTGTTTTGTGTGAGGGTGAACATCACCACAAAAATCGCACCGGCCACGCCACCCACCACCAAGGCGCCCATGGGATGCATCAAATCGGAGCCAGCACACACTGCCACCAAGCCGGCCAAGGGGCCGTTGTGTACAAAGCCTGGGTCGTTCTTGCCCATCACCAAGGCCACCAAGGTACCGCCCACCATGGCCATGAGTGAGTTGACAGCCACCAAACCTGTCATCTTGTCGAGTGTTTGAGCGCTCATCACATTGAAACCAAACCAACCCACAATCAAAATCCATGCGCCCAGCGCCAAGAATGGAATGCTAGAAGGTGGGTGAGCAGAAATGGCGCCGTCTTTGCGGTAACGGTTGCTGCGTGCGCCGAGCAGCAGCACGGCGGGCAAGGCTATCCAGCCCCCCACGGCATGCACCACGATCGAGCCCGCAAAGTCGTGGAACTCGTTGCCCGTGACTTCTTTCAACCAAGCCTGAAAACCAAAATGCTGGTTCCACGCAATGCCCTCGAAGAACGGGTAAATAAAGCCCACGATGACAGCTGTTGCAATCAATTGAGGCCAAAAGCGAGCGCGTTCGGCGATGCCGCCAGAGATGATGGCGGGAATGGCGGCGGCAAAAGTGAGTAAGAAAAAGAACTTGACCAGGTCATAGCCGTTTTTGTCAGCCAGTGTTTCAGCACCCACCATGAAGCTGGTGCCGTAAGCCACACCATAACCAATGGCGAAATAGGCCACGGTTGAGACACAAAAGTCGACCAAGATTTTGACCAGCGCATTGACTTGGTTTTTCTTGCGAACGGTGCCGAGCTCTAAGAAGGCAAAACCGGCGTGCATGGCGAGCACCATGATGGCGCCGAGCAGGATGAACAAGGCATCCGCGCCCTGTTTGTGTGCGTCCATAGATATCTTCCTTGGGAATTGAACTTTTTTGGTGCATAAATTCGCTGCTTTGGCGAATTGCACCTTAAACATGCAAAAAACGCACCAAACAAGTGGAGCTAACTTTTTTTGCGTGTTGTAAGTAAAACTAAAAAAACACACACAAATTTTTAAGTAACGCCTTCAGATCGCACCCAAAGGAAACAAAAGTATACGTTGGTGTTAATAATTTAGAGTCTTTGTTACCTTATTGGCTTGTGTGTGGCCTGAAGATGTCGGGCTGTTTAATCAAAAGGTGACTGAAATGGCTGAAAATTTTTTACTCAGGGTAATCTCAACCGAAGGTGTAACCCAAACGTATATTGTTTCTGGTGCAACCAAAGAGTCGTTGTCTATCAAGGCAAAAGCTGGCTCAAAGTATTCGATCGTTGCTGACGAAAAGGCGGTACAAACATCCGGCCAAATAAAACCCTCGGGTAACACAGGCAAACCAAAGCTAAAGCTAAATAAATTAAACGACGATTTGTGGATGACTTCGGATGATGAAGTGAGCCAAATCAGAATTGAGAACTTTTACAAAGAGCCCAATGTTTCTATAGGCGGAGATGTACTGGCGCTCGAGGGACAAAGCACGAACTTGCTGAGTGACGCAAATGGAAATTTTGTGGTGGAACAAGTTCAATCGGCCTCTTTTGCCGTGGCGAGCGTGCCGGTGGTTGCAACCAATACCTTGATGTACGGAGTTGCTGGCGTTGGTGCGCTGGCGGCTGCCGGGGGCGGGGGTGGTGGCGGCGGTTCAACAACAGAGGATAAAACGGCACCAAACAAACCTAACTTGGTACAAGGCACTGGGGTAAGCAACGGCGCAACAAGAGCAGAAGCGCTAGCCGGTGTGGTGAGCATCACCGCCGAAGCAGGAAGCACGCTCAAAGTGATATTCACCGACACAAATGGTCGTAGCATCATCAAAACTTTTCCAGCAACAGGCGTGGCACAAGTGGTGACACTTGCTGCATCAGACCTTGGTACAGGTACCAACCAATTAGGTGATGGCGCCATCACCGTCAAAGTCGTGGCGACAGATGCGGCGGGCAATAACAGTGAAGAGGCTTCGAGCAACTTTACATTGAGTACAGTGGCGCCCAAGTTGAGTGCCACTGTGCCGCCAACAATCAGCAAAACCACACTCTCGGGTGCAGCAGGAGACAGCGCAGGAGAAACCATCGCACTAACAGCGACATTTGACTCGGCCGTGGAAGGTTTGACGGGTGGTACAAACAACAACGTCTTCAAAGTAGGCAACAGATTGGTCAATGCCACATGGAGTGGAACAGCTGGCAGCAAAACTCGCACCTTGACCTACACGATACAACCAGGTGACAACGGTCAAGCCAGCATCGATGAAGACGCGCTAAGGGCGGCGTTGGCTGTTGGGCTCAAAGATGTAGCAGGTAATGCATTTGACAGCACTGCGTTGATAGCGAATATCGATGTGGGCAACAACGCGTTGCCGAATGTCACCACAACAGGCCTAAACCCACCAACGTTGGTACAAAGCACCGGGGCGAGCAACGGGGCGACAAAAGACGAAGCATTGGCTGGGGTAGTGAGCATCACGGCTGCAGATGGAAACACAGTCAAGGTGACATTCACAGACGCAAACAACCGTAGCGTCATCAAAGCCTTCGGAGCAACAGGCGTGCCGCAACTGGTGAAGCTTGTAGAAGCGGACTTTGGCACAGGGCCCAGTCAGTTAGGTGATGGCACCATCACAGTCAAAGCAGAAGCGACAGATGCGGCGGGTAACGCAAGCAACGCAAGCGAAAGCAGCTTTGCATTGGACACACTAGCACCCAAGTTGAGTGCCACAGTAGCACCAGTGATCAGCAAAACGACCACAACAGGAACAGCAGGTGACAGTGTGGGAGAAACCATCGCACTAACGCTGACGTTTGATTCGATCGTGGACGGATTGACAACTGGAATAAACAGCACTGTGTTTAAAGTGGGCACCAGACTGGTCAATGCCACATGGAGTGGAACCGCTGGTAGCAATACCCGCACTTTGACCTATACGATACAACCAGGTGACAACGGTCAAGCAAACATCGATGAAGACGCACTGAAGGCGGCGTTGGTAGCGGGTCTCAAAGATACAGCAGGGAATGGGTTTGATAGCACTGTGTTGATAGCGAACATAGATGTGGGCAACAACGCGTTGCCGGTTGTGACAACAGCAGTGCCAACCCCACCAACTTTGGTGCAAGGCAGTGGCGTGAGTAACGGCGCAACAAAGGACGAAGCACTGGCTGGGGTGGTGAGCGTCACGGCTGAAGATGGAAGCACAGTCAAGGTGACATTCACAGACGCAAACAACCATAGCGTCATCAAAACCTTCACAGCAACAGGCGTGGCACAACTGGTGAAGCTTGTAGCAACAGACTTTGGCACGGGGCTCGGCCAGTTAGGTGATGGCGCCATCACCATCAAAGCCATGGCGACGAATGCGGCGGGAAATAGCAGTAACGAGGCAACGAGCACTTTTACGCTTGACACGAAAGTAGACGCTGCATTTATACAGTTGGCTGCATCCAGTGACAGTGGTCAAAGCAATAGTGATGGTCAAACCAACGTTTTAAAACCAACGCTATCAGGTACAGGCGAAAAGGGCGCTACTGTCAAAATTAGAGATGGCAGTAGCACAGGCGCAGAGGTGGCAACAGCAACTGTTGGTGCCGATGGCATGTGGTCAGCGACACTGGCGGCAAATTTGTCAGAGGGCGTGCACCATTTGTACGCAATCATTGAAGATGCGGCGGGAAATGTAACGACGCCAACGATAGGTGGCAAGGTATTGGCGCGTTCCTTAGGATTTGAAGATGGTACAAAGCTTGGGGATCCGGGGGTAACCATCGGCGGCGCTTTTAAAGCAACCGATATCACGGGTGTGGGCGTCACAGTGCTGAATGCTGATGGCACGTTTAAATCGCATAACGTTTATGCAATCTATAGCAACACAACGGCAGAGTCTGATCGCGTATCAGGATTACTGAAAACCAAACTGACGGAAACCTTCGCAACCGGTGAACAAGTGATCATCACCACAAATGATGAATGGGCCACCAAAATGTCGGCTGAGGCGAAGGCTGCATTGGCAAACATTGGGGCAACACGAAGCATCATCGACAGTGCGGAATTCAGATCATCCTATTTGATGATCACTAAAAAGACCGCCACTGGATGGGCGGTTGACTATGAGCAATACAACCCAAGACTTGCAAGCAATTCACTCGAGGCATATGCTGACCGCGACATTCATACAGTAAACATTGACACCGTAGGCACGACAGTACAGCTGGCGTCGGTGGCGGGGGTGTCTGACACCAACAGTCGGGCAACCAAAGCAGAAGCGCTGGCAGGGGTGTTGAATATCAAGGTTGATGGCGGGGTGGACGTTAACGTGACATTCAAGGATCAGGCCGGCAACAGCATTGTCAAAACCCTTAAGGGCGATATCTTGACCGGCAATACGGTGGCGCAATTGATCAAGCTCGCTGATGCCGACATCGGTTCAGGGCAAGGCCAGTTGAATGACGGCGTGATAACTGTCAAAGCCGTGGCTGTCGCTGATGCTGCAGGAAATCTAGGCGTCGAAAGCTCAAGGAGCTTCACGCTTGACACGAAGGTTGACGCTGCTTTCATCCAGTTGGCTGCAAGCAGTGACAGTGGTCAAACCAATAGTGATGGTCAAACCAATCAGCAAAAACCAACGCTAACAGGTACAGGCGAAACGGGGGCTACTGTCAAAATTAGAGATGGCAGCAGCACGGGCACAGAGGTGGCAACAGCGACTGTTGGCGCCGACGGAACGTGGTCAGCGACACTGGCGGCAAATTTGTCAGAGGGCGTGCATCATTTGTACGCAATCATTGAAGATGCGGCGGGAAATATCGCGACACCAACGTTAGGTGGCAAGGTATTGGCGCGCTCCTTAGGATTAGAAGATGGTACAAAGCTTGGGAGCCCAGGGGTAACCGTCGGCGGTGCTTTTAAGCAGACCGATGCTAAGGGTGTGGGCGTCACAGTGCTGAATGCTGATGGCACGTTTAAATCACATAGCGATTATTCAATCTACAGCGAGGTAGCGGGAGAGTCTGATCGCGTATCAGGATTACTGAAAACCAAACTGACGGAAACCTTCGCAACCGGTGAACAAGTGATCATCACCACAAATGATGAATGGGCCACCAAAATGTCGGCTGAGCCGAAGGCTGCACTGGCAAACATTGGGGCAACACGAAGCATTGTCGATAATGCGGAATTCAGATCATCCTATTTGATGATCACCAAAAAAACCGCCAACGGATGGGCGGTTGACTATGAGCAGTACAACCCAAGAGGTGCAAGCAGATCACTAGAGGCGTACGCTGACAGCAACATTCATACAGTGAACATTGACACCTCAGGAACGACATTGGAATTGACGTCGGTGGCGGGGGTGTCTGACGCTAACAGTCGAGCAACCAGAACAGAAGCTTTGGAAGGGGTAGTAAATGTCAAAGTTGCTGGCGGGGTGGATGTTAACTTGACATTCAGGGATGAAATCGGCAACAGCGTTTTCAAAACTATCAGGGGCAGCATCTTTGAGGGCAAAGATGTGCCGCAATTGGTCAAGCTGACTGATGCCGACATCGGTATAGGAGCAGGCAAATTGAATGACGGCGTGATAACAGTCAAAGCCGTGGCTGTCGCTGATGCTGCGGGAAATCTAGGCATCGAAAGCTCAAGGAGTTTCACGCTTGACACAAAGGTAAACGCTGTGAACATGAACGCTCCGGGTGTCGATGGTAGGCTCAACATTAAAACACCAATCTTGACAGGCACCGGCGAAGTTGGTGCCACAGTCAAGATACGAGATGGCAGCAATACGGGCACAGAGGTGGCAACAGCGACTGTTGGCGCCGATGGAACGTGGTCAGCAACGGTAACGACCCCCCTGGCCGAGGGCGTGCATCAGTTGTACGCCAGTATTCAAGATATAGCAGGGAACATTAACCTGCCGTTAGCAACGGGGGGTTTGGTTGCTAAATCATATTCATTCCAACCTGCGGGATCGTCATTAAAGGGTGGTGTGAAGATTGGTAATGAAACAAAGGAAGTATTAAGAGGTGTGGGTGTGACTGTATTAGGGGTAGATGGTTCGTTCAAATCGCACGACACTTACGATGCCTATCTTGAACCTGTTGGCACGAACAATGATTCGAAATCAGCAAGCTTGATAAGCAAGCTTGCTTCAACGAACTATGTTTCCGGCGAAACAGTCATCATTACAACGAACGACGATTGGTTTAGCGGTTTCACTGGGGCATGTAGAACCGCTATGGTGAACATTGGTGCTTCTTCAGTACTGATAAGCGCTCCAGTGTTTAGATCTGCATTTTTGATGATCACCAAAAAAACAGACATAGGATGGAAGGCTGACTATCAAGATTACCAAGATTACCAAGAAGGCGTTGCCCAACAACCCCTGGTTGCCTACGGTGACTCAAACATTCAGACGGTCAAAGTTCTGGCTGGTGCAAGCCTTGTTGCTGATAGCCTTAGTCAAGCACAGTCGACAACCGAGTTTGGCACCATGGACGCCTCGTTGGTTTACAACGGCAATACCTATGTCATGGCTAAGAACAAACTGAACCATGAATTGTTGGACGCCAATCTTGGCAACGACGGAGGTGACACAACGGTAGCAACTACCGAATCAACCAAAACCGCTGTGAAAGGTGCAGACACTTCTTATGCAAGTGTTCTAAGGGATGGCAAAACCTATGTGTTGCTAGACAAAGTCGAACTCAAAGAGGTGCTACAACAAGCCAACACCTCTTTGTGGGATGCATCCACAAAGCTTGCTAGCGGCGAGGGGTTTTGGACGGCCAATCAAACGGCTAGCAATACACATTCGTACATCGCTGACACAACGCATCAGGTATATGCTGGTGTAGACGCATTAGAAAAATGGACCGTCTTTAAAGTCTTGTGATGTCGTGACCATTGGCGTTATGCCGCGGTTTAAATTCAACGCCCAGCCCGCAAAGGACTGGGCGTTTTTTTGGTCGTGCGACCAAACTAAAATGATTTGTTAACAACGATAAAAACCATGGAAGCACTTTTCGTTTCAACCGGTGTAGTAGCGCTTGCAGAAGTCGGTGACAAAACACAACTCTTGGCTTTTCTTCTGGCGGCGCGCTTCAAAAAACCATTGCCCATCATTGCGGGCATTTTGGTGGCCACGCTCATCAACCATGGGCTGGCGGGTGCATTGGGTGCGTGGATCACACAAAGCGTGAGCCCCCAAGTGTTGCGTTGGGTCTTGGGTGCGTCGTTCATTGGCATGGCCATTTGGACGTTGATACCCGATGAAATTGAAGAAGAAGAAACTCACATAGCACAGCGCTTTGGTGTATTTGGCGCGACGCTCATCACTTTCTTTTTGGCCGAGATGGGCGACAAAACACAAGTGGCCACCGTGGCGATGGCCGCACACTATGCCACCCACTGTGGGTGGTGATGGGCACCACGCTGGGCATGTTGATAGCCGATGTGCCGGCAGTTTTTGTGGGCGACAAATTGGCCAACAAAATACCCATGCGTTTGGTGCACATGGTGGCCGCGGCGATGTTTGCTGTGCTGGGTGTGGCCACGCTCATGGGTGCCGGTGAGGCGCTAGGTTTTTGACAAACAAAAACGCCCAGCTCTGACGAGTCTGGGCGAATGTTGGGCAACGCGCTCTGACGAACGCATGCCACTTACTTGGCGATCACGCGCACCATTTCCAAGCACTTGTTGGAGTAACCCCATTCGTTGTCGTACCAGCTGACGATCTTCACGAAGGTGCTGTCCAACGCAATGCCAGCGTCTGCGTCAAACACCGAGGTGCAGGGCTC